>Ga0307380_10000996_pt1 | contig 42692 bp, 37 predicted proteins | sample UN3MG_FD_202239 | JGI IMG/M metagenome (GOLD analysis project Ga0307380, IMG submission 202239) | Soil microbial communities from Risofladan, Vaasa, Finland - UN-3 | ecosystem: Environmental > Terrestrial > Soil > Coastal area > Acid sulfate soil | place: Finland: Risofladan, Vaasa | collected...
GAGCGCAAAGACGGCGCGGTGATCATCGTCTCCTCGGTGGGCGGCTTCAAGGGCCATGCCATGATCGGCACCTACAACATCTCCAAAGCCGCCGACATGCAGATCGCGCGCAACCTGGCCGTCGAATGGGGACCCTCCAATATCCGCGTCAACTGCATCTGCCCGGCGGTGGTCAAGACCGACATGGCGCGCGCGCTCTGGGAGGACCCCGTGGTCCAGCAGGCGGCATCGGAGATCTACCCGCTGCGCCGCCTGGGCGAGCCGCAGGACATCGCCGGTATCGCGGTCTACCTCGCCTCGCAAGCCGGCGCCTGGACGACCGGCCAAAGCTTCATCATCGACGGCGGGATCCTGTCGACCGGCGCGGGGGCGTAAGGGGAAGGAAACCTCGCTCCCTCACCGTCATCCCCGCGACAGCGGGGAACCATGTCGCAAGCCACACCCAGCCCTTCGATCCCTGGATTCCCGCTTTCGCGGGAATGACGGGTTGTGTAGTTTCGCCATTCGTTAAATAAAGGCCGATCTTGCACCATACGAAACGGTCGGAGAAAGACGGAACGCCCCCCATGGTCAACTACATCGCCATTCTCGTCGCCGCGGTCGCCGGCTTCGCATTCGGCTCGGTCTGGTACATGGCGCTGGCCAAGCCGTGGATGGCGGCGGCGGGCATCACCGAACGGCCGAAGCCGAACCCGGTATTGTTCCTGATGACCTTCGTGGCCCAACTCGTCATGGCCTACATGCTGGCTGGTGCGCTCGGCCATCTCGGCGACGTCTCGGTGGTCGCCGGGCTGATTACCGCCGCGCTGATCTGGGTCGGCTTCGTGGTGACGACGATGCTCGTGAACCACCGTTTTCAGGATAAACCGTGGTCACTGACCCTGATCGACGGTGGCCATTGGCTCGGCGTGATGCTGGTGATGGGAGTGGTGTTGGGGCTCTTCGGGGCGTGAACTCGGCCCGCCTCCCCCTTCGAGGCCCACAAATGCGGGCGCCTCGGGGTGAGCCTCTGCCGGAGCTAATAGTAATGCGCTTTGGTTGCGATTGCAGCTCATCCTGAGGTGCGAGCGGAGCGAGCCTCGAAGGGTTAGCGGGCCGCTGTCTTTGCCGCGCCCGCCTCCATCAGCACGACGCCCTTTTCCGCCAATCCCCGGACGCGCTCGCCGAACACCGCGAAGCGCTCGTCCTTGGTCTGGCCGCGCAGATAGCGGATGTAGATCTGCTGGATGATCACGGCGAGCTTGAAGACGCCGAAAACGTGGTACCAGCGCACGTCGCCAAGATCGAAGCCGGTGCGCGCCGCATAGCGCTCGATCGCCTGGGCGCGCGTTAGGAACCCCGGCTGGTCGGACGGCATGCCGGTGACGGATGCCCAGCCGTCCGGATCGCCCGCTTGCGCCCAGAAATTCAGCAGATAGCCCAGATCGAGCAGCGGGTCGCCGCGCGTGCACATGTCCCAGTCGAGCACGGCGACGCAGATGCCGGGGTCGCCATTGTCGACCAGCACGTTATCGAGCTTGAAATCGTTGTGCAGCAGCGTGACGCGGCCCGAGGTCGGCAGGCCCTTGGCGAGCCAGGCGATCTGGGCGTCGATCTCGGCGTTATCCGTGTCCTTGGCGGCGTGCCAGCGCTTGGTCCAGCCCTCAAGCTGGCGCTGAACGAAACCTTCGGGATGCCCGAGATCGCCCAAGCCTGCGGCGTTGGCATCGACCAGATGCAGATCGGCCAGCGTGTCGACCAGCATTTCGCCGATGCGCCGGTTCAAAGCCGGATCGCCGGTGAAGCGCTCGGGGATTTCTTTTCGAATGACGAAGCCGTGGCGGCGCTCCATTACATGGAAGGGCGCGCCCAGCACACTTTCATCGGCGCAGAAGACGTAGGAGATCGGCGCCTTGTCGAAAACCTTCGAGAGCGGCGCCAGCACCCGGTGCTCGCGCTCCATGTCATGCGCCGACGGCGCCACCGGCCCCAGCGGCGGCCGCCGCACGACATAGTCGGCGCCGTCCGCGAAGGCAATCATGTAGGTGAGGTTCGCGTGCCCGCCGCCGAACTGGGCGATCGACATGGCGCCATCGGTGCCCGGCAGGTGTTCGCGCAGCCACGCCTCCAGGGGGCCCGGATCGAAACGCTCGTCGGTCCGGACCTCGATGATTTCTGGGTCGGATTTGATTGTGCCGGTCATGTGTCTCAGATTAAGGCCGCCGGCGCGAGTTTGAAACCCGCCCGCACCCCACCAGTCCAGCGGTAAGTTCAAACATCATGAAACTCTATTACGATCCGGCGTCCTGCGCCCTGTCGCCGCACATCGTGCTCTGCGAGGCCGGGCTGCCCCACGAGATCGAGAAGGTCGATCTGGCGGCGGGCCGGACCGAGAGCGGTGCCGACTTCCGAGCCATCCATCCGCTGGGCTGCGTGCCTGTGCTAGCGCTCGACGACGGTCAGATCCTCACCGAGGGCGGTGTGATCGTCCAATACCTCGCCGACCAGGCGCCGCAGGCGGGCCTCATCCCCCCGCCTTTGACCATGGCGCGATACCGCGTCCTTGAATGGCTGAGCTTCGTGTCATCGGAGCTTCACCGACGCTACACGCCGCTTTTCGACGCCGGGCTCAGCGACGACTATCGGGCGACGGTGTTGAAACGCCTTTACCATCGCTTCGACATCGTCGAGAAGCAGTTGTCCGAGCAGCGGTATCTGACAGGCGATGCCTTCTGCGTCGCCGATGCCTACTGCTTCACGATCCTCAACTGGGCGGGATATGTGAAGGTGGACATGGCGCCTTGGCCGATTCTGCGCGACTACCATGCGCGCGTCGCGCAACGGCGCGGTGTGCAAGAGGCGATGAGGGCTGAAGGCTTGGTCGACTAGTCGATTGCAACGCCTTTCAAGCTCCAGATCTCGTCCGGCGCATCGCGGGTTAGCAAATCTTCACCGCAGACCGGAAGATAACCACCGTCATGGACCACCTTCGGCTCAAGCCAAGCCTGATCATCATGTCTCATCGAGAGTGAGAATCTCGCGAGGACCGTCAAAGCCTTTCAGGCTCTGATTTGCGACGATGACAGCGGTATCAGAAATGCGCTCGGCAAACGCGCGTGTGAACAAGAGGGTTTCTCCCAGATTGGCACACTCGCTTTCGACCCGCGCGGCGAGGTTCACGGCTGGCCCAAAGACCGTAAAGTCCAAGCGTTTCTGTGAGCCGACGTTTCCGTAGAGAACGTCGCCAAAGTGAAGTCCGATGCCGAAGGACAAATCAATCGGACCTGTGTCTTGGTCGTTCATGCGGAGCGCCTGGCGGGCGCTCTCCAGGGCATTTTGGCAAACCGTGCGTTCGTCTCCGGGATCTTGCGTTGGGAAGATCGCAAGAACACCGTCACCAATAAATTTGAGAACTTCGCCACCGTTCGCTTCGACGGCCGCCGCCACCATGTCGAAGTAACGGTTGGCTTGGTCAACGACGACCTCAGCAGGCTGGGTGTTGTTCAGTTCGGTCCAGCCACGGATATCGCTGAACCAAATCGCCGCCTGTACCTGCTCAATATCACCGCGGGTGATTTGCCCATCGAGAACCCGCCTGCCGGTCCTCGGCCCGATGTAGGTGTCGGCAAGCGCCAGGGCGACGTCGCGAGCCCCTTGAACCTCCACAACCGGTGCCAACACGGATGCGAGTGCATGAAACTTTCGAAGATCGCCGTCGCCAAACCCGCCGGTTTTGTTCGTGACAAAGACCAGAATGGCAGCCTGGCCTGACGAAAACTCCAGCGGCAGGCCGAAATAGTCGGTCGCCCCTTCCGCGGCGAGTTCATGCAACACACGGTGATCGTCCGACGTCAGGCCGTCTTGCAGATTTCGGCGAAACGGACGGCGCGTGGACCCTATTTCCGCGAGCGGGCTTCCGGCATGGGTCGGCCGCTGTTCCAGACCGTGCGTGGACTCGATTCGCTTTGGCGCTTCGGCGTTCTTTGTCCAGATGGCAGTCCGCGCCGCAATGAGGGGATGCAGTGTGCGCATGGACAGCCGGAGGCGCGACAGCGGCGCGCCGTTCTGAACCATTGAAAGGGCCAGCCCATCGACCAGATCGTCGAGGCCGGGGATCATCCGTCCTTTTGAAAGCACCCAATCAATGGTGGGCCAGACAGGCCACCCGTCGTCATTGGCGTCGACCCCAATCGTCGAAGGTCCAGACTCCAATTCCGATTCGGACACGGTCACATCTCCCAATGTTCGGCGCGCCCGCCCGCGCCTCGGATTGTGCCGCCACCGACTGTACCGGCGTCGATGACGCCCTCACGCCACCTCGAACAGCCCCGCCGCGCCCATGCCGCCGCCGACGCACATGGTGCAGACGACATACTTGGCATCGCGGCGTTTGCCCTCGATCAGCGCGTGACCGACCATGCGCGCGCCCGACATGCCGTAGGGATGGCCAATCGAGATGGCGCCGCCATTGACGTTCAGCTTGTCGTCCGGGATGCCCAGCGTATCGCGGCAATAGAGCACCTGCACCGCGAAGGCCTCGTTGAGCTCCCAGAGGTCGATGTCATCCATGCGCAGGCCGTTCTTTTCCAGCAGCTTCGGCACGGCATAGACCGGACCGATGCCCATCTCGTCCGGATTGGTGCCCGCGACGGCCATGCCGCGATAGATGCCGAGCGGGCTAAGCCCGCGCTTTTCGGCCTCCTTGGCCTCCATCAGAACCGCCGCCGAGGCGCCGTCTGAAAGCTGGGAGGCATTGCCAGCGGTGATGTACTGGCCTTCCTTGATGACCATGCCGTCCTTGAACACGGGGTTGAGCTTTTGGAGGTCTTCCATCCCGGTGCCGGGTCGGTTGCCCTCGTCGCGCTCGAGCAGCGTTTCCTCCTTCGTGATCTCCGAGGTCTCGCGGTTCTGCACCAGCTTGACCGAGGCCAGCGGCACGATCTCGTCGTCGAAGGCGCCGGCCTGCTGGGCGGCGGCGGTGCGCGCCTGCGAGCGCACGGCGTATTCGTCCTGCACTTCGCGCGGCACGCCGTAGCGCGCGGCCACCGTCTCGGCGGTTTCCAGCATGGACATATAGATCGCCGGCATATGCTCGGCGATCCAGGGATCTTTCGCCCGCGACAGGTTCAGCTTGTCGTTCTGAACCAGTGAGATCGATTCCAAACCGCCGCCGATCGCGACCTGCATGCCGTCATCGATGATCTGCTTGGCCGCCGTGCCGATCGCCATCATGCCCGACGAGCATTGCCGGTCGATGGTCATGCCGGGAACCGTGTCCGGCAAGCCGGCGCGGATCGCGCATTGGCGCGCGGTATTGGAATGCGTCGAGCCCTGTTGCAGCGCCGCGCCCATGATCACATCCTCGATCTCGGCCGGATCGACGCCGGCGCGCTCGACCGCATGCCGGATGGCGTGGCCGCCCAGCTCCTGGGCTTGCGTGTCGTTGAAGGCGCCGCGATAGGCCTTGCCGATCGGCGTCCGCGCCGTTGAGACGATCACCGCTTCACGCATGGTCTTTCTCCCTTGCTTGCTCGGGCGGAGGTTCGCCCCACCCTGTCCCTCCCCCTCGAAGGGGGGAGGGGACGCTGTTGCCATAGCCTCGATCTAATTCCCTCCCCCCTTGAGGGGGAGGGTTAGGGAGGGTGGTATCGGCGAAGCCGACTAACCCACCATCACCCTACAGATCCGCAAAACCCTTGCCCTTCGCCGCCAGGTCCTTGAGCAGCGCCGACGGCTCCAGCCAGTCGCCGTGGGTGTCGTAGAGCTTCGACATGACGTCGTAGACGTGGCTCACCCCGACCGTGTCGGCGTAATGCATCGGCCCGCCGCGATAACGCGGGAAGCCGTAGCCGTAGAGCCAGATCACGTCGATATCGGAGGGCCGCTGGGCAATCCCTTCCTCCAGGATCTTGGCGCCTTCGTTGATCAGCGGATACATGCAGCGCTGCAGGATTTCCTCGTCGGAGATCGCCCGCCGCTCGATACCGAGCTCTTCGGAGGTCTTGACGATCAGCGCCTCGACCGCCGGATCGGAGACCGGCGCGCGGCTGCCGTCCTCGTATTTGTACCAGCCGCTTTTCGTCTTCTGGCCCTTGCGGCCCATCTCGACCAGCTTGTCGGCGATGCCGGAATATCGCCGGTTGGTCGGCGCGATCTGCGGGTTGGCCTTGCGCACCGCATAGCCGATATCGAGCCCGGCGAGATCGCCGACCGCGAACGGCCCCATGGCGAAGCCGAAGTCGTAGATCACCCGGTCGACATCCTGGGGCAGGCAGCCTTCTTCCAACAGGAAGTTGGCCTGGCGCGAATAAGGATAAAGCATGCGGTTGCCGACAAAGCCGAAGCAGTTGCCAACCAGCACGCCGACCTTGCCGATCTTCTTGGAGAGATCCATCACCGTGGCGATGGTTTCCTTGGAGGTATCCTCGCCGCGCACATTCTCCAGCAAGCGCATCACGTTTGCCGGCGAGAAAAAATGCGTGCCGACGACCTTCTCCGGCCGGCTGGTCGCGGCGGCGATCGCATCGATATTGAGCGTCGAGGTGTTGGTGGCGAGGATGGCTTCGGGCTTGGCCACCGCATCGAGTTTGCCGAAGACCTCTTTCTTGACGTCCATGTCCTCGAACACCGCCTCGATGATGATGTCGGCGTTCGCCAGATCGTCATAGCTGGTGGTGCCGGTTATGAGCGCCATGCGCTCATCCATCGCGTCCTGCTTCAGCCGCCCCTTGGCGACGGTCGCCGCATAGTTCTTCTTGATGACGCCGAGCCCGTGATCGAGCGCGTCCTGTGCGCTCTCCAGGACGGTCACCGGAATGCCGCCATTGGCGAAGTTCATGGCGATGCCGCCGCCCATCGTGCCGCAGCCGATGATCGCCGCCTGTTTGATCGGCAGGACCGGCGTGTCCTTCGGCACGTCGTCGATCTTGTTCGCCTCGCGCTCGATGAAGAAGGCATAGCGCAGCGCCTTCGACTGATCGGAGGCGACGAGCGTCTTGAAGATGTCGCGCTCTCTTTGCTGGCCGGCGGAAAACTCCAGCTCGGTTGCCGCCTTCACGGCGTCGACCGCCGCGACCGGCGCCTCAAGGTTGCGCTGGCGCTGGGCCAGGGTTTTCTTGAAGTCTTCGAAGAGCCCGGGGTCGGCCTTCGCCGCCTCGATCGATTTGGTCTGCTCCGACGAGCGACGCGGTTTCGTGCCGTCGGCGACCAGCTTCTGCGCATAGGCGATCGCGGCGCCGAGCACATCGTCCTCGACAACCTCGTCGATCGCGCCCAGCGCCTTGGCATTGTCGGCCGCTACGAGCCGGCCGCTGGTGATGAGATCGAGCGCGTCCTTCACATCGATCAGGCGCGGTAGGCGCTGGGTGCCGCCGGCGCCCGGAATGATGCCCAACGAGACCTCCGGCAGGCCGAAGCGCGCGCTCTTCAGCGCCACCCTGTAATGGCAGGCCAGGGTGACTTCCGCGCCGCCGCCGAGCGCCACCCCGTGGATCGCCGCGACGACGGGCTTTTCGCCGGCCTCCATCTGGTCGAGCACCGGCTGCAACGCAGGCGCACCGGCGGGCTCGGGCTTGCCGAATTCGGAAATATCCGCGCCGGCGCAAAACATCCGGCCGGCGCCCGCGACCACCATGGCCTTGACTTCGGGGTCGGCTTCGGCGGTTTCGTAACGCGCCTTGAAGGCCGTGCGCACGCCCGCGCCGAGGCCGTTGACCGGCGGATTGTCGAGCGTGAGGATCGCGATCCCGTCGCGCACTTCATAGTTGACGGTAGCCATGTGGCGCCATCCCTCCCTGACATGTCTTTAAGACCCGGACCCCGGATTGCTGCTCCGGAGCTTTCCCATGGGGTACCCCGGAAGGCGGGCCCCCGCAAGTCCACTGGCGGCAGGTCCGCTATGCGGAAGGACGGGGCCGTCCCGCGAGCATTCCAAAAAATCGAAGCCGCCGATTCCATTTTCCCCTCCCCCCTTATGGGGGATGGTTAGGGAGGGGGAGCGGCCAACGAAGGTATCCCGTTTGGGATGCCTGAGGCGGCCGCCAAGACCGAGCATACACGCCGCCTGCCGGCGTCACCCCCCTCACCCTAACCCTCTCCCACGAGGGGAGAGGGAATTAGCCATTATGTTCAGACACCAGCCGACGAAGCCCTAGCCGGTCTGCCGCGCAAGAAAGTCGAAGACGGCCGCATCAAAGGCTTGGGCTTGTTCCAGATTGATGAGATGGCCGGAATCCTCGATCAGGACATATTCCGAGCCTTTGACCCGCCCGGCCATCTCCTCGCCCATTTCCTTCGTGGTCAGGCTGTCGAACTCGCCGAACACCAGCTGGGTCGGCACCGCGATCGCCTCAAGTTCGGCGTCGCGGTCATACATGGTCGTGGCTTCGACGGTCTTGATGTAGCTCTCCTTGTGGAGCGCGGCCATGCTGGCGACCAGGCGCTCGTACTGCGCCTGCGTCGCGTTCGGGCCGACCAGCGTTTTCGCCACGACCGGCGCGATGTCCTTGGGCTCCTTGCCTTCCAGCAGCGGCTTCTTGCGCAGATCGACGAACTTTTTGCGGTCGGCCTCGGAGAATTTGTGAAAGCCCGTAAAGGTCGAAACCAGCACCAGGCTGGCGACGCGCTCCGGGTGGCGCACATAGAAATCCTGGGCGATCCGCCCACCCATCGAGAGGCCCACAAGGTGGGCATTTTCCTCGCCAAAATGATCAATGAGCCGCAACAGGTCGGCCGCGAAATCGCCGAAGTCGAGCGGGCCCTCATAATCGTCGGAGGCGCCATAGCCGCGCGCGTCCCAGGCAACCGCGTGAAAGCGCCCGGCGAAATGCGCGACCTGATCGCTCCAGTTGCTGCGGTTGCCGCCGATGCCGTGCATGAAGATGACGAGCGGGCCGTCGCCCGCATGATCGTATGCAATCGCCGGCGTGCCGGCCATGTGCGCGGTCTTGATTGAGGTCATGAGCAAATCCTCCCTAATCAAATTATCAGCCGCCGCTCAGCGATGCTGGAAACGGCGTGCCAATGGGTCGATCACCAGCTTCTCGCCGGCGAAGAATATCAGCACGATGGCAAAGCAGGTGGCGAACACCGTCGGCGCGTCGGCCAGGGTCTGGGCGCGCTGCATGAGAAAGCCCAAGCCCGTTTCGGCGCCGAACAGCTCGGCCACCAGCGCGATCTTCCAGCCGACCCCGTAGGCGATGCGCACCGCGGCCATGACATAGGGCATCAGCATCGGCACGGTGATCTTGAAGAAGGCTTTCCAGCGATTGCGCGTGAAGCTCTGGCCCATCTCGATCAGCTCGCGGTCGAGCTCCTTCAGCCCCTCGGAGATGTTGACGAGACAGAACGGCGTGAGGATCGCCACCTCGACGAAGATGATCGCGCCGTCCGAAGTGCCGATCCAGATCACCGCCAGGATCGCCCAGCCGACCGACGGAAAGGAATTCAGGAACGGCTTGATGCGGTCGTGGACGATCTCGCGCGCAATCGGATAGCGCAGCGGCAACTGCGCCAGCGCCCAGCCGAGCAGCACCGCGATAATCACCGAGGCGACGACACGCATCGTGCTCCACATCGTGTGACCAAGGAACTCGGCCTCGATGAAAAGCCGGACCAGCGCCTCGCCCACTACCAGCGGGCCGGGCATCACATAGTCGGGCATGCCCAGCGAGAGCAGCCACCAGCCGAGGATCGCCGCGAGGATCAGCCCCTCGGCAAAGATGTGCTCGAGCAGCCGGTTCGGCCGATCCATGCGGCGGGCGCGCCGCGCGCGCTTGGCGGCTGTCGTGCTTTCAGCCCGCGCCATGATGCCTCGCAAGCCGCCCTTGTATCGGTACGAAGACGAACCGGTCGGTCGAGTAGACGAAGGCGATGATGATCAGGATCACCGCCAGCAGCAGCGGCATGTCGAAATCCTGGCGCGCCAGATTGAGCAGATAGCCGAGCCCGGTATTTCCGCCGAGGAGCTCGGCGGTCAGCGCCACCTTCCAGGCCACCCCGAAGCTGATCCGCAAGGTGGCGAAGATGAAGGGATAGAGCGAGGGGATCACGATCAGCACGAAGCGGCGAAAGCGCCGCCGCGTAAAGCTCTCGCCCATCTCGAAGAGATCGGCGTCGAGACCGTCGAGCCCTTCGCGCATGTTGATGATGGCGAAGGGCACCAGGACGGCGCTGATGGCGAAGATCACGGTGATGTCGTTGATGCCGAACCAGACCACCGCCAGCAGCGTCCAGCCGATGCCGGAAAACGAATTGAGGAATGGGCTCAGCCGGCCATGCACCATGAGCCGCGCCGGCGGAAAGTAGAACGCCAGCAAGGCCGAGGCGCTGCCGATCAGAAAGGAAATCACCACCGCGGCCAGGATATGCCAGATCGTGTAGAGCACGTGTTTGAGCAGATGGATGTCGAGCACGAATTCGCCGAGCCGCACCGCAACCGCGGCGGGGCCCGGCATCACATAGCTCTCGACCAGGAGCCCATAGACCGCCCACACGCCCAAGGCAAAGAGCGTGAATGCGTGCGCCGCGAGCCGCGCTTGGCGGCCCGCGGCACGCGGATCGGCAGTCTTCATCGGCCGGCTATTGTCGGCCTATTCGCGGATCGCGTCCTTCCAGACGACGTCGGCGGCCTTCGGTACCTTCTGGATGATGCCCATCTCCTTGGCATTGCTCCAGACGACTTCCATCGCCTTCATGTCCTCGTCGCTGACCGCGCCGGGGAAGAAGGAATAGTCGGCCATCCAGGCCTTGAAGTAGTCCGGCGAGATCTTGTACTTCGCCGAAATCGCCTTGCCGACCTCGTCGGGGTTCTTGACCGCGTAGAGCACCGAGGCGCGCAGCATGCGGTTGAACTCGCGGAACGCCGCCGGCCGCTTGGCCAGCTTCTCCGGATAGGTGACATTCACCGCCGCCACCGAGTCGATGCCGAAGAGCTCCTTGATGTCCCTGTTGGTCCAGGCGAGCACCCGGTAATCGCCCGATTTCAGCGCCTTATACGCCTGGGCATGGATCAGCGTCGCCGCGTCGATACGGCCCGAGGCAAGCGCGGGCAAAAGGGCGGGCGCCTGGATCTGCACCCATTTGAAGTCGCCGTTCTTGTAGGAGACGTTGATGCCGTGCTTTTTCCAAAGCGCGATGCGCACCCAGGTCGTACCCGTGGAGCGCAGCGCGTAGTTGCCCATCGTCTTGCCCTTCAAGTCGGCAAGCGTCTTGTAGGGGCTCGATTTCTTCACCCAGATACCCGCGCCCAGCCGGCCCTTGGACGAGCGCAGCGCCGTCGACAGCACCACCAGTTCGAGGCCGCGCTTCTTGGCGAATGGGATCGCCATCACCGCATTCATGATGACGTCGAAGCGTTTGGCCGGCGTCGACTGGATCAGCGCCGGGATGGCCAGCGCCGAGGCTTTGATCTCCACCGTCTTGGACGTCACCTTGCCGGTCTTGATCGCGTAGAGCACGCCTTCCAGCGCCGGGTCGAGCAGATAGGCATAGGTGATCGTTTCCTTGGCCGTAACGGGGCCGGCGGCCACCGTGGCCATCAGCGCAACACCCAGCGTCGCGCCAAAAACTCGCGTTTTCGATTTCATAAAGATACCTCCTCCTTTTGAGACCGTTGGTCTTCTGGCATGTCCTCAACCGTTTCTTTCGGCTCGTCGGTGTCGCGGCGCTCAAGGGTCCGGAACAGCCGGATCAAATTGTCCTTGTGCTGCCGCAGCGTCGGCGTCGTCTCCACGACGCGCGGGCGCGGTGCGTCGATCTCGATGATCTCCAGCACGCGGGTCGGCTTGTCCGACAACAGCAGCACGCGGTCGGCCAGCACCAGCGCCTCGTCGATGTCATGGGTTACGAAGATCACCGTCTTGCCGGTATTGCGCCAGATCGCAATGATCTCGGTGCGCAGCCGCTGCCGCGTGTTGAGGTCGAGCGCGGAGAACGGCTCGTCCATCAGAATGATATGCGGGTCGACCGAGAGCGCCCGGGCAATCGCAACGCGCTGGCGCTCGCCGCCGGAAAGCATCGAGGGATACTTCTCCGCGTCGCGGCCGAGCCCGACCATCTCCAGCAGCGCCCGCGCCTTTTCTATGCGTTGGGATTTGCTCCCGCGCTCAAAGCGCAGCTCCATGCCCAGCATCACATTGGCCAGCGCCGTGCGCCACGGCACCAGCCGCGGCTGCTGGAAGACGTAAGCCAGTTTGGACCAAGCCGCATGCGCCGGCTCGCCCTCGACCGTAACCGTGCCCTCGTCGACCGGGATAAGATCGCCCATGACCCGGAGCGAGGTCGATTTTCCGCAGCCGCTCGGCCCCAGGATGCAAAGAAACTCGCCCGGCCGGACCGAGAAAGACAGATCCTGGTAGATCGTCTCGTCGTTGAACCGGATCGTGACGTCCCGGAACTCAAGGATGCCGTCGCTCAAGGCATTGTCTCCGCCTGCCGCCGAAGGCCGGACATACCGACTGGTCAGCTGGCCGGCCAGTCAGCGTCTGGCGGTGAGCCTAAGTCACCACACCGATGCTGTCCACGGATGCCGCGCCCGGCCGCTACGGGCCGACCATGCGTTTGGCGCGATCCAAAGCGCCCGCGCGTGCAGATCAAAAGCGCCCGCGCGCAGAGATCCAAAGCGCCCGCGCGCGGAGATCCAATGCGCCCTCGCCCAAATCCAAATGCGCCCGCGCGCCCTCGGCATGAAAGCATGACACCCGGCGAGTAATTTCGCCTTGCGAAACTCGATTTCGCCGCTGTTGACGGGTGCCCGGCGCGCGTGGAACCGTCCCGACCGGCCGATCGTGGTAATCTGATCGAAGCCCCCGACCGGGAGCCGGGATCGCCGGGCGGCAGGATGCCCAATCACGGTCGCGCTTGCGGCATTGCGCGGGATCGTATTCTAATGGGCGGACCCGGAATACAAAGCGGCGCCGGCTTGAACGGCGGCGCGCGAAATCAATAACGATGGTCCGCGCGGGGCACGAGATCGTCCCGCGCCGGACAACGCAAACGAGGAGGAAACGATGCAATTGAGGCAGGCGCTAATAGCCGCGGCCGCATTCACGACGGCGGTGGCGGCCCAGACGGCGGTTTCATCCGCCCAGTCCATCAAGATCGGCTTGATCGAGCCCTATTCGGGACGCGTCGCCGCGGTCGGCACGGACGTCCTGCGGCAGTGGAACTATCTTGCCGACAACATCAACAAGGCCGGCGGCGTGCTCGGCGGCCGCAAGCTAGAGATTGTGGCGCTCGACAACGCCATGGTCGCCGAACGCACGATCCAGCAGCTCAAGAGCGCGATCGACCAGAACATCCGGATCGTCGCCCAGGGCGTGGGCTCGAACCATGCCATCAACATCATCAAATATCTGGGCCGGCACAACCAGCGCAACCCGGACAAGTCGGTGCTCTATCTCAACCACTCCGCTGTCACGACCGCCTTCACCGGCAAGCTGTGCTCGTTCTGGCATTTCCGCTTCGACGCCAATGTCGACCAGAAGGTGGCGGGGCTGGTGACCGGCATCAAAGCCGACAAGTCGGTCAAGAAGATCTACATGATCAACCAGAACTACGCCTACGGAAAGTCCTTCCGGGCGGCGGCAATCCGGCTGCTGAAGGCGCGCGCCAAGGGCGTCAAGCTGGTCGGCGACGAGTTGATCGTGCCCTTCGGCAAGGTCCAGGACTTCACGCCGTATATCGCGAAAATCAAGAATTCCGGCGCCGACACTGTGCTGACCGGCAACTGGGGCCCCGATCTCGTCCGCTTCGTCAAAGCCGCGGCGGCCTCGGGCCTCAAGGTTCAGTTCTACACGATCTATGGCGGCATCACCTCGTCGATCGCCGGCTATGGGCCCAAGGCGGGTCTTGCCGTCAATATCAAACAGATCAACGAGCATCACGAGAACACGGCCGTGCCGCCACGCGTGGTCACGCTGGCCGCGGGTTACCGCAAGCTGCACGGCTCGAGCTGGTATTCGGACCGCTACCGGGTGACGTTGGAGATGTTGGCCAATGCGATCAACAAGGCCAAGTCCGATAACCCCAAGGCGATCGCATACGCGCTTGAGGGCATGACGATCGACAACGGCCCCCTCGGCAAGGCGACCATGCGGACGAAGGACCACCAGATCCACTTCCCGCTGATCGTCTCGGCGATGACGCCGACGGCCAAGGTGCCGTTCATCTACAACAACAACAACTTCAAGATCGGCTGGCGGACCACCGCCACGGCGCCGGTCAGCGACTTGACGCTGCCGACCGTCTGTAAAATGAAGCGCCCGAAAAAGGGCTAAGCAAGACAGCGGATCGCGGTTTCAGGGCAGCGGGGATGAAAATTTCGTCCCGGCTGCCCGGCCGCGGGCGCGGCGGCGCGAGATAAGCGCGGACGAAGATCCGCCGTGCCGGGGCTTTAGGGAGGCTCGCTTTGGAATCCGTGATCTTCAGCATTTTCAACGGGCTGTTGTACGGCCTGTTGCTGTTCATGTTGTCGAGCGGGCTGACGCTGATCTTCAGCATGATGGGCATCCTCAACTTTGCCCATGCGGCGTTTTTCATGCTGGGCGCGTATTTCGCCTACTACGTGACCGGCGGCATCGCCGCCGTGCTCGGTGGCATGATCGGCGGGCCGGCGGGCGGCCTGATCGGCTTCCTGATTGCTGTCATCGTCGGCCCGTTGATGGTCGGCGTGATCGGCGGGCTTGTGCAGCGCTACGGTCTGCGCTTCGTGCACCGCTTCGGCCATGTCGCCGAGCTGTTGTTCACCTTCGGGCTTTTCCTGCTCATCGAAGAGCTCGTGCAGATGTTCTTCGGCAAGGTGGGCAAGAACTACCAGATCCCCGAAGTTCTCAACTTCGCCGCCTTCACCTGGCGTGGGCTCGACTACAATTTCTACAAGCTCTTCACGCTGATTATCGCGGTCGGCATCTTCGTCGGCCTGTTCCTGATGATGACGCGCACCCGCGTCGGCCTCATCATCCGCGCCGCGCTCACCCATCCCCACACCACCGCGCAGCTCGGCCACGACGTGCCGAAGATCTTCATGTGGACCTTCGGCGCCGGCTGCGCCCTGGCGGGGCTTGCCGGCGTGATCGGCGGCAACGTGCTCGGCACCGAGCCGGCGATGGCGGTTCAGCTCGGGCCGATCGTCTTCGTGGTCATCGTGATCGGCGGGCTCGGCTCGCTGGAGGGCGCGCTGATCGCCTCGCTGTTCATCGGCGTCCTCAACGACCTCTCCATCTCGCTCGATCTCAAGCTCACCGGCATGCTTGAAAGCCTCGGCGTCGACGTGGTGACCGCGCAGGGTGTGATGGCCGATCTGGTCAATCTCTCCACGGCGAAGCTCGCGCCAGTGATGCCTTACATTTTGCTGGTCCTGGTGCTGATCTTCCGGCCGCGCGGGCTCTTCGGCCAAAGGGACGTCTGAACCATGGGGGACGTTTGACGATGGCGCGCAGCGCAACCACCACCGCCGACAGCGCTCTCGCCAACGGCAGCGCGGTGCGCACCTTCCTGCGGCGCTACGCCATCTGGATCCTTTTCATCGCGGTGGCCATCGTGCTGCCCTGGCTGATGCCGGGCGGCTCGGCGCGCACGGTGATGAGCCAGATCGGCGTCGCCATCATCTTCGCGCTCGCCTACAACATGCTGCTCGGCCAGGGCGGCATGCTGAGCTTCGGCCATGCGATCTATTTCGGCCTTGCCGGCTTCTGCGTGGTCCACCTGATCCAGGCGGTTCAGGACGAGGAGCTGTTCTATATCCCGCTCTGGGCGATGCCGCTGATCGGCGGCTTCGTCGGCATGTTCTTCGGCTTTGCGATCGGCTACGTCTCGACCCGGCGCGCCGGCACCATCTTCGCCATGATCTCGCTCGGCTTCGGCGAGATGGTAAGCGCCATGGTCTTGGTGCTGGTCGCCTTTTTCGGCGGCGAGGAGGGCATCCAGACCAACCGCGCCATCGGCACCGACTTTTTCGGCCTCGTCGATTGGACCAAGGACATCCACGTCTATTACCTGATCGCGCTGTGGGCCTTCGTCGCGGTGGCGGCAATGTATGCGATCACCAAGACGCCGCTCGGCCGCATCTCGAACGCCGTGCGCGACAATCCCGAGCGCGTCGCCTTCGTCGGCTACAACACCCAGCGCGTACGCTGGCTGGTGTTCACCCTGTCGGGTTTCTTCGCCGGCCTCGCCGGCGCGCTCCACTCGATCAGCTTCGAGCAGGCCGGCTTTGAGATGGTCAATGTCGAGCGCTCGGGCGCCGTCCTCTTCATGGCCTATATCGGCGGCGCGGGCATGTTCGCCGGCCCTGTCATCGGCGCCGTGCTTATAACGGCGCTTGAGAAAATCATCACCGATGTCAGCCATGCCTGGCCGCTTTATCTCGGCCTCTTTTTCATGATCGTGGTGATGTTCTCGCCCGGCGGCATTGCCGGCTTGCTGGGCATCCATGAGCGTATCTGGAATGTCGACTGGCGCCTGCTGGGCGATCTGGTGCGGCCCTATCTGCTCGCCATCGGCGCCAGCATCGTTGCCGCGTTGGGCGCCGTCTGCCTGGTGGAACTCACCCACGCGCTGACCTCCAGGGAAACGCTGACAAGCGAGCTCAGTCTTTTCGGGGTGCCGGCCGACGCGGAGACCATCCTGCCCTGGGCCATTGCCTTTGCGATCCTGGGCCTGGGCATCTGGCTGTGCCGGCGCACATATCCCGGAGCGAAGGCCGGCTACGACAACGCCATCAAAGCTGCAACCGACCGGGCGCTCGGCCAATGACACTCACATCCCGGTCGCCGGCGCTGCAAATGAAAGACTTGCGCAAGAGCTTCGGGCCGACCCAGATCATCCAGGGGCTCAACCTCGAGGTCGAAGAGGGTGAGCGCCATGCCATCATCGGCCCCAACGGCGCAGGCAAATCAACGCTCTTCAATCTGATCAGCGGGCGCTATGAGATCTCTGGCGGCTCGATCAAGCTGCGCGGCGCGGAGATCGCCAATCTGCCGCCCCACGAGATCAACCGCAAAGGCCTGGCCCGCTCCTTCCAGGTCACCAATATCTTTCCGCATATGAGCGTGTTCGAGAACGTGCGCTGCGGGCACCTGTGGGCGGCCGGTGAGAAGTACTCCTTTTGGACGGCGATCTCCAAGCGCAAGCGCATCACCGAGGCGGTCGAGGATCTGCTGGATCGTACCGGACTGCTGGCCAAGCGCGATTTCCCGGCCGCACTCCTGCCCTATGCCGACCAGCGCGCGCTGGAGCTTGCGATCACGCTGGCTTCGGGCGCCGATGTGCTGCTGCTCGACGAGCCCACCGCCGGCATGAGCCACAGCGAAACCGAGCAGGCCGTGGCCCTCATCAAGCGCGTCACCGAAGGCAAGACGCTGGTCGTCGTCGAGCACGACATGGGCGTCGTCTTCGACATTGCCGACCGTATTTCGGTGCTGGTTTACGGCGAGATCATCGCCACCGACGCGCCCGCCAGCATCCGCCAGAACAAGCGCGTTCAGGAAGCCTATCTGGGAGAAGACGCGTGAGCGCGATGCTCACGGTCAACGATCTGCATGCCTATTATGGCAAGAGCCATATCCTGCAGGGCGTCAACTTCACCGTCGGCGAGGGCGAGATCGTGGCGCTGCTCGGCCGCAACGGCGTCGGCCGCTCGACCACGATCAAGGCGATCATAGGCGAGGTTGCGCCCGAAGGCTCGATCGCCTTCCAGGGCACCGAACTGGTCGGCAAGCGCAGCCACGAGATCGCCCGGCTCGGCCTTGGCCATGTGCCGGAGAACCGCGACATCTTCCCCACGCTGACCACGCGCGAGAACCTGCTGCTTGGCCAGAAAGGCCGCAAGGCGTCGGGCCGCTGGTCGATCGAGGACATGTTCGAGCTGTTCCCCAACCTGCGCGAGCGCGCCGAAATCGAGGGCGGCGCGCTGTCCGGCGGCGAACAGCAGATGCTGACCATCTGCCGCACGCTGATGGGCGACCCCGACCTCATCATGATCGACGAGCCCACCGAGGGCCTGGCGCCGATGCTGACCGACCAGGTCGGCCGGCTGCTGGAGGAGATCGCCAAGCGCGGCGTGTCGATCCTGCTGGTCGAGCAGAAGCTGGCCATCGCCATGAAGATCTCGCACCGGGTCTACATCATGGGCCACGGCCAAATCGTCTTCGAGGGCACGCCCGCCGAATTGCAGGCGAACAGGCAGGTCCGCGAGGAGTGGCTCGAGGTCTGAGGCTTGGGCGGCGCTCGCCGAGATCGCCATGATCAAGGTGGTCGCGCCCAACATGACGCAGAAGGTGCTCGACCGGGCGACGCCGAAGGCGCCGGCAACCCGATTTCGCGGACCGAACCACGCCGCGCTTTCGCTTGACCGCGATTCACGCCGGTGCCACGCTCGTCCATCGCAACAAGCGCGGGAGACTTGCTATGCACCTCCGAACGCTCGCCGCCGGCCTCACGGCCGCCACCCTGCTTCCCTTTGCCAATGCGTCAGCCGCTCCGCAAATGCTGGGCCTCGTCGCGACCGATGGCGCGGTGCCCTTCATCTGCGCAGGCACGACCTGCACCGCCGAGCTCACCAGCTTCTGCCTTGAGGAGGCGCGCGACGCACCGCGTGCCGGCCGGGTCTACCGGCTTGTACCGACCCGCGCGCTCGCGCTCGTCGTGATAACAGCGACTGGGTCCAAGCGCCGCGTCGCTGCAGGACCGGGCTTGCGTTTCGCGGTGACACGGCGCGGCGTCGCAGCCGTGCGCGCCACCATCGATCGCGCGCGCCTCAAGGAAATGGGCGCGGCGCGACTGGCCATCGACGTCGGCGCGCAGGTCTCGCTGCTGCCCGAGGCCCGGACCGGTGCCGGCACGCCGCACAGCGCCGGCGACATTGCCCGCGTCGCCGGGGCTTTGCGGGCCACGGGCACCGCGCTGGTCGACCGCGCCGGCCCTGACATCGAGGCCGCACGGCTGATCAACCGGACCATCAACCGCCTGCCGGCCTTGGGAAAAAGCGCGCCGGAGGGCCGCATCACGGCCTGGCGCACGGCCCGCGCCGCGTCACGCTCAGCCTCGCCGGCGGGGATCGCGCGGGCAAAGTTTATCTACAAGCAGTGCCGCCAATGGACCGCGGCCACGAGCACCCCGCTCAGCCTGCGCGAGTGCCTGGAGGGACGCCATATCGGCCTCCTCTCCGCCCTCAACCAGCGCTACTGGGACGCCACCCGCCCCGGCATGTAGCCAACCATGTAGCCCGGGGCCGGGTGCCGGCTTACTCCGCTGCAGCAGCGTCCTGGCCCGCGTAGACCCAAGGCGGCGTCTGCTTACGCAGTTCAACCTTGGCGACGGCCGCGGTGTGCACCTCGTCCGGCCCATCCGCAAGGCGCAACACCCGCGCCCAGGACCACGACTTGGCCAGACCGAAATCGTTCGACAGGCCGCCGGCCCCGTGGATCTGCATCGCCCGGTCGAGCACCTTCTGCGTCATGTTGGGCGCGACCACCTTGATCATGGCGATCTCGGCGCGCGCCGCCTTGTTGCCGACCTTGTCCATCATGTCGGCGGCCCGGAGGACCAGCAGGCGTGCCTGTTCGATCTCCATACGCGACTGGGCAATCTGGTCCATCACCACCCCCTGCTCGGCCAGCGTCTTGCCGAAGGCGACGCGGGACTTGGCCCGCGCGCACATCGCTTCCACAGCACGCTCGGCGACCCCAATCGTGCGCATGCAGTGATGAATGCGGCCCGGCCCGAGGCGGCCTTGGGCGATCTCGAAACCGCGGCCCTCGCCCAGTAGGATGTTTTCCGCTGGCACCCGGACATCGGTAAACTTGACCTCCCAGTGACCGTGCGGCGCATCGTCGAAACCCATCACAGGCAGCGGCCGGACAATTTCGATGCCCGGCGCATCGGGCTCGACCAGGATCATCGATTGCTGCTTGTAGCGCTCGGCATTCGGGTCGGTCTTGCCCATGACGATGAAGATCTTGCAGCGCGGATCGCCGGCGCCCGACGCCCACCATTTATGGGCGTTGATGACGTATTCGTCGCCGTCGCGCTCGATCCGTGCCTCGATGTTGGTCGCGTCGGACGAGGCGACCTTGGGCTCGGTCATCACAAAGGCCGAGCGGATCTTGCCGTCCAGCAGCGGCTCGAGCCACTTCTTTTTCTGCGCTTCGGTGCCGTACCGCTCGAAGACTTCCATGTTGCCGGTATCGGGCGCCGAGCAGTTGAACGCCTCCGGCGCAATTTCCGACCGGCCCATGATCTCGCATAACGGCGCATACTCCAGATTGGTAAGCCCGAAGCCCCGGTCGCTCTCGGGGAGGAACAGGTTCCAAAGTCCGGCCGCGCGGGCCTTGTCCTTGAGCTCCTCCAGGATCGGCGGCCATGCGGTCCAGCGGTTCGCCTGCGCGTTCAGCTGATCCTCATAGACCTTCTCGTTCGGATAGATGTGCTCATCCATGAAGGCCATCACCTTGGCCCGCAATTCCTCGACCTTTTGCGTGTATTCGAAGTTCATGACCCTGGCTCCTCCGATGCGCGGGCGTCCCCTGCCGGGCGCGGCCGCGACTTTCCCTGCATGTCCCGTTCGCTTGCGTTTATGGGGTAATTCTATCCGGCATGCCCGGCCGATCAAAGCGCCCGCAACGTCCCGGGCCAAAATGCCACGGGCCGGATTGCCGCAGGCCGGATTGCCGCAGGCCGGATTGCCGCGGGCCGGAACACCCAGGCCAGAGCACCCAGTCCGGTGGCCGGGTGTTTTGAAACCTTTCCTTCAGCCTCGCCTGCTAGCCTCATGGCTCGGCCGGAAAGCCGCCCCATCGAGCATCTGCGCAGGCAAACGAGCGAAATTATGGCCACGCGGCGAAAGGATCTCATCGTGCTGGGCGCCATGGTCGGCGGCTCGGCGGCGGTTGCGCTGGGCGCCTGGATGGCCGTGATGTCCGTTTTCAGCGACAGTGACGAGCCGATAAGCCAGACCCATGCGTCGCTCTGCCGCAGCGGCGCGCATACCACGATCAATCATACGGTTCCCGGCGTGCGCGGCTTCGTGCTGCGCTATCCGAACGTCCGCGAGCTGCGCTCGACCCGCACCGAGGGCGGGCTCAGAAAGACCAAGCGCTGGTCGATGTCCTCGCGGCCCTGTCCCGGGCGCTGCCTGGTGGCGCTGATGCGGGGCGGCTACGCCTATGTGGAGAACGAGGAATATGCGCCTGAAGGCGGCGGGCTGGTCGGCTATCGCTACACACTGAAGCCGCTCGGGCATCCCAACTGCATGGCCGGCGCTCTACAATCGCCCATCGATGCCGAAGTGCGCGCTGCGGCCGCGGCGCTGGCCCGCGAGGGCAAACGCTGCCTGGCACGCGCTCCGGCCATCGAGCTCGGCGCGCCCTTCGAGCTCAGCCGCAGCTTCAAGCTCGAACGCCTCGGGCTCAGCGGCGTGATTGTTCGGGTTTTCTCACAAGTCCGGCGCCGCGCCAAGAACACGGTGGTCGCCGAGCAGGTCACCTACCTCGCCTTTGCCACCGAGGCGATGATGAAGGGCGGCGGCATATCGACCGGCTGCCCGGGCAGGCCCGGCGCCAGCGGCCCCGCGCGCCTGTTGCGGCCGAGCGACGTTCTGATCGCCCCCGGCCGGCCGGTCCGCGAGAACGCCGAAGGGCGCTAGTGTGACGGTTCCGAATCTCGCCGCTTGAACGCGGCGAAGTCAGGAGCAGGACACTAGGTCACGCCGATTTCGCGCCTGTCGTCGCAGACCAATTCTCGAACCGCACCGAAGGGGGCCGCCAATTTTACCCCATCTCAGGGGCCCACGGGCCGGGCATCCTCGTCCAGAGCTGGTCGAGGGTTGGGGTCATTTGGTGCGGAAGCGAATGGAGAAATACCATTCCTATACATACGGCAGTAATTATGCAGCGTAAAACAACCTTTACTTCATAAATATTCGTCAGAATTTCATCCCGAATCCCTTAACGCCTCCGGCAACCACTTGGCCCAATGAACAGCAGACGATCTCGCCGCCGGGCTTCCCCGGGTCCGGACCGGCCGAACGCGTATCGGTCAACCGCGCCCGACGTGAACGCCGCAGATTTGGTGGACCCCGAGCTCGCGCGCTTGGAGCGCCTGCATTCCTATGATGTCCTCGATACCGAGGCCGAAGAGTCTTTCGACCGGATCACACGCCTGGCAAGCCAGATCTTGGGCATGCCGATCACGTTGATCAGCCTGGTCGACGCGGAGCGCCAATGGTTCAAATCTAAAATCGGGCTCGCAGCTGACGAAACACCGCGCGATGTCGCGTTTTGCGACCACACGATCCGCACGCCAGACGTGATGGTCGTGGAGGATGCTTCCCGCGACTCCCGTTTTACCGACAACCCACTTGTCGTCGGCAATCCGAAAATTCGTTTCTATGCCGGCGCACCGCTGACGACCGACGACGGCTATCGGATCGGCACACTGTGCGCCATCGACTACGAGCCCCGGGAGTTCACTGAGGAACAAGCCGAAATCTTAAAAGACCTGGCACAGATCGTGATCGACGAGCTGGAGCTAAGACGGGTCCTCAAAGTCGCACGCTCCACCGAGAAGACACTTTATGAAGCTGTCAACGCGCTTCCCGACGGCTTCGTGCTCTACGACCGCGACGACCGACTGGTTGTCTGTAACGAGCGCTATCGCGAAATCTATCACGAATGCCGCGACGCGATCGTACCTGGAGCGCAATTCGAGGACATTATAAAGGACGGCCTGGACCGGAACCTTTACCAGGACGCGCGCGGCCGTGAGGAAGAGTGGCTACGCGAACGCATGGACCGCCACCGCAATCCGTCCGAGCCCGTCGAGCAGCACCTCGCCGATGGCCGGTGGTTGCGGATCGACGAGCGCCGCACCAGCAATGGCGGACTGGTCGGGTTCCGTGTCGACATCAGCGAACACAAGCAACGCGAGGAAGCGCTCCAAAAACTCGCGTCCCAGGATCCACTCACTGACCTGCCGAACCGAGGCGATTTCCACGACCGGCTTTCAGAGGCGATCGAAAACGCCACGCGAACCGGTCGCCAAGTCGGGCTTCTCATGCTCGACCTCGATCGCTTCAAACAAATCAATGATTCCCATGGCCACGGTGTCGGCGACGAGCTTCTTATAATAGCGGCACGACGTATCCGCGCTTGCTGTCGCAGCACCGACATCGTTGCCCGCCTCGGAGGTGACGAATTCGCCGTGATCAGCACCAATATCGAGGATTCCGACGGTGCCATCGCGCTGGCGAACCGCATCATCACCGATCTCGCCTGCCCATTTCACATCCGGAATAGCGAGATCCATACCGGCACAAGTATCGGCATTACCATTTTCCCGCATGATTTCAGCGATATAGAAGGTCTGATGCGCAACGCCGACCTGGCACTCTATCGCGTGAAGGCGGAGGGACGCGGCGGCTGGCAGCTCTTTGACGAAAAGCTTCAGAAAGAAGCCCAGCATCGTCGCACATTGGAGCGCGACCTGCGGGCTGCCGTCGAGAACGGCGATCTTTGCGCCTACTACCAGCCCCAGATCGACGTCGCCTCCGGTCGCATCACCGGCGGCGAGGCGCTGTTGCGCTGGATACACCCCGAACATGGAATGATCATGCCGGGCGAGTTCATCGATATCGCCGAGGCGACGCGCCTTATTGTTCCGATCAGTGAGTGGATGCTGCAGTCGGCATGCGAGCAAAACGTAGCCTGGTCGGCCGAGGGCCTGCAGCCGCTGGTCGCGGCGGTCAATATTTCTCCCATTGAGTTCAACCAACAGGATTTCGCCAAGAACGTAGGCTTGGCGCTGGCGGCAGCAGCGCTCGATCCATCGCAATTGGAACTTGAGATCACCGAGCACTCGGCGATGAACGATCGGGTCGACACGCTGCGGGTCTTCGAGGAGCTGCGGTCTCTCGGTGTCCGCATTGCCATTGACGATTTCGGCACCGGCTATTCATCGCTCAGCCGCCTGAAGGCCTTTCAGGTCAATCGGCTGAAGATTGACCGATCATTCGTGCAGGACATCACCGCCAATCCTGACGATGCCGCGATCTGCAATTCGGTCATTCGGCTCGGCCAATCACTCAACATTGAGGTGATCGCCGAGGGCGTGGAGACCGCATCCCAAATGGAAGTCCTGCTGCGCATGGGCTGCACGGAGATGCAGGGCTATCATTTCGCCCGGCCCATGCCCGCCGGGGAATTCGCCGCGTTCGTCAGGTCCTTCGAGCTGCGCCTAGAACGCGCCGAGGCAAGCTAACCCTGCCTGCCTAGAGCACGATCGCGTCACAGTGATCTGCCGTGACGCGTGAATCGTTCTCTAAACATATGAGATAGATCAAGATTCACGTCTCAGATTGCTGCAATCTGAGACCATCTTGATCTAGGCCCGGCGCTTCACGCCGTCGGCAGCTTGTAATCTGCAAAACGTTTGCGCAGATCGAGCTTGGATATCTTGCCCGTCGCCGTCAGCGGGATCTCGTCGACGAACTGGACGTCGTCGGGCAGCCACCATTTGGCGATCTTGTCCTTCAGATATTCGATGACCTCGTCCGGCTGCGGGTTCTTGCCTTTCTCCGCCACCACGATCAGCAGCGGGCGCTCATCCCATCTGGGATGCGCGATGCCGATCACCGCGGCATGCGCCACATCGGGATGGCCGAGCGCCGCGTTCTCCAGATCGATCGAGCTAATCCACTCGCCGCCCGACTTGATGACATCCTTGGAGCGGTCGACGATCTGCATGATGCCTTGAGGGTTGAGCGTGGCGACGTCGCCGGTGCGGAACCAGCCCTCGTCGTCGAGCGCCGCCTTGCTGGCCGCCTCGTCGGCGAAATAGCCGTCGACCACCCAGGGCCCACGCACCAGCACCTCGCCGAAGGCCACGCCGTCTTCGGGCAGGCGCTTGCCCTCGGCATCGACGATCTTGATCTCCACTCCGAACATAGCGCGGCCCTGCTTGGCCTTGATGTCCCATCGCTGCTTTTGCGGCAGATTCGCCATGACATGCGAGAGCCGGGCATTGGTGCCGACCGGGCTGAGCTCGGTCATGCCCCAGGCGTGGAACACGTCGATGCCGTAGTCGCGCTCGAAGGTTTCGATCATCGCCCGCGCCACCGCCGAGCCGCCGACCAGCATGGATTTGAGCGCGCCCGGCTTGCGGCCCTGTTTCTTCATCTCGTCGAGCAGCATCAGCCACACCGTCGGCACCCCGGCGGCGAAGGTCACGTCCTCCTGGTCGAGCAGCTCGAAGATCTTGTCGCCTTCCATGCGCGCGCCCGGCATCACCATCTTGGTGCCGGTCATCGCGCAGCCATAGGGAATGCCCCAGGCATTGGCGTGGAACATCGGCACCACGGGCAGGAAAACCTCCGCGCTGGACAGCCCGAAGCTTTCGGCCCCGCAGATCGAGAAGGTGTGGAGGATGGTCGAGCGGTGCGAATAGAGCGCGCCCTTGGGATTGCCGGTGGTGCCCGAGGTGTAGCAAAGCGACGAGGCAGTGCGCTCGTCGAACTCGGGCCAGGCGAATTCGGCTTTCTCGGCGCCGATGAACTCCTCGTAGCATAGGACGTTCTCAAGCGATGTTTCCGGCATGTGCGCCCGGTCGGTCATGAAGACGATGCCCTCGACCGGCTTCATCTTGCCTTGAAGGCCTTCCAGGATCGGCGCGAACATGGCATCGGCGAAGATCAGCCGGTCGCCGGCATGGTTGATGATGTATTCGAGCTGGTCGGCGAAGAGCCGCGGGTTGAGGGTGTGGCAGACGGCGCCGATACCCGAGATGCCGAAATAGAGCTCGAAATGGCGATGCGTATTCCAGGCCAGCGTCGCCACCCGGTCGCCGAGCTTGATGCCATTGCGCGTCAGCGCGTTGGCGAGCTGCTTGGTGCGCTCATGGGCGTCGGCATAGCCGTAGCGGTGGATCGGCCCCTCGACGGTGCGGGTGACGATCTCGGTGTCGCCATGGTATCGCGCGGAGAACTCGATCAGCTGCGAAATCAGCAGCGGCCGGTCCATCATGTGACCCAGCATGAACGCCTCCCTCGTGGCGGCCGCAATCGTCGCATCGCAGCCGCAATTATTTCAGCATTGCCGCTCGACCCGGCGCGGCGGCGCGGATATTACCCGTCTTGCTCGGCGAAAGGAAATCGCCAGCGGGCCGGAGCGTCATGTCTTTACGCAGCGACCCGGCAGGATGCTATCGGGCGGAACCATCACCCCCACCCTAACCCTCCCCCACAAGGGGGGAGGGGACGAAGTTGCAAGGGTGTCGCCTGCATTCCCTCCCCCCTTGTGGGGGAGGGCTAGGGTGGGGGGGTGGCCGGTAAAGCCCGCCTTACACCCGCGCCTTCTCTGCCACCAATGCCGCCGCGCGGTCGCGGAGCTTTGCCTTGAGGATCTTGCCCGTGGGCGCTGCCGGCAAGACATCGACGATCTCGATCCGCGCCGGCCGCTTATAGGGCGCCAGATGCTCGCGCGCCCAGCTCAGCAGCGCCGCCTCGTCGGCGCCGCCGCCGGTGGTAACCTCCACGAAGGCGACGACCTCCTCGTTCCCAGCCACGGGCGTGCCGATGACCGCCGACTGCACGACCCCCGGATGCGCGTTCAACGCCTCCTCCACCTCCACCGGGCTGACATTGAAGCCCGAGCGGATGATGATCTCCTTGGCGCGGTCGACGAGCTTGATCCGCCCATCGTCGAGCAGCACACCGATATCGCCGGTCTGCAGCCAGCCATCCGGGGTCAGCGCCGTGGCGGTGGCTTCGGCGTCGCGGTAGTAGCCGAGCATCAGATTGGGGCCGCGCACCCAGAGCTCGCCCGGCTCGCCTTGCGCGACGTCGCGCCCGTCCGAGCCAACCGCGCGTACCTCGACCCCGGTGATCGGCGCGCCGGAGCTGTCGGGATCGCCGGCAGCGCTGCGCGACACCGTTGGCCCGGCCTCGGTCAGCCCATAGCCGTTGATCACACCGCGCCCAAACAGCACGCCGACGCGCCGCGCCAGGTCCGGGTCGACCGGCGCCCCGCCCGCCGTCACCGCACGCACGTCCGGTGCGACGAGGCTGCCGCCGGTCTTTTCCAGATGCTCCAGCAGGCGCGCATACATCGCCGGCACGCCGTTGCAGATGGTGATGCCCGAAGCCAGCGCCGCCAGCATGCCCTGGGCGGAAAACCGGGCCTGCAGCAACGACCGTGCGCCGTGAAAGACCGCCCGCAAAAAGGTCGAGCAAAGCCCGTAGGCATGGGAGATCGGCAACGCCCCGTAGGAGCAGTCATCGGGCGTCAGCGGCGCCGGCGAGCCAGGCCCGGAGGCCACGTAGACGATACTGCGGTGGCTCAGCATCACGCCCTTGGACCGCCCTGTCGTGCCGGTCGTGTAAAGCAGCACCGCAACGTCGCGCGCGGGATCGCCGGTAACCGGTTCGGGCTCGACCTCGCCCCCGCCGCCATTGAGCGGTCCGATCGTCACGTCCCCCGCGCCGGTCCAGGCGAAGGGCGCGGCCCCGTGGCGCGCGCCATGCGCGGCGGCATCGGGAGAGACGCCGGTGGTGAAGAGCACCCGGCGCGCGCCGGCATGGTCGGCGATATGGTCGATCTCGTCATTGGCGAGCCGCGCATTGACCGGCACCGACCAGGCCCCGGCCGCACTGGCCGCAAACAGCATTGTCGCCGCCGCGAGCCCGTTTTCATGGACGAACAGGACCCGGTCGCCCGGCCGCACACCACCATCCACGAGCGCTGCTGCAGCCGTCTTGATCTCAGCGGCGAAGCGCTTCCAGTCCCATACCGTATCGCCCTCGATCAGCGCCACGCCGCCGGGCAGGCGTTCGGCCCAGCCAAACGGCATGTCGTGGAGATGCCGCGGCAGGCTCGCCAGATAGGCTTCGATCTCGGGTGTGTTCCCGGCTGTCATACCGCGCTCATGCCGCGCTCATTGGGCGTCGCGCAGCATGTTACGGGCGATCACCAGCTGCTGGATCTGCGAGGTGCCCTCGTAGATCCGGAACAGCCGCACGTCGCGATAAAAGCGCTCGATGCCATATTCGGCCATGTAGCCGGCGCCGCCATGGATCTGCACCGCGCGGTCGGCGACCCGGCCCACCATTTCCGAGGCGTAGTATTTGCAGCAGGCAGCTTCGGTGGCGACAGTCTCGCCGGCATCGCGCCGTTTGGCCGCGTCGAGCAGCATGGCGCGCGCGGCATAGGCCTCGGTCCGCGAATCGGCGAGCATCGCCTGGACGAGCTGGAACTCGGCGATCGGTTTCTTGAATTGGGTGCGCTCGCGGGCATAGGCGAGCGAGTCGGCGATCAGGCGCTCGGCCAAACCGACACAGATCGACGAGATATGCAGCCGGCCACGGTCGAGCACCTTCATCGCCGTCTTGAAGCCCCGGCCCTCGACGCCGCCGATGATCGCCTCGGCCGGAACCCTCGCATCCTCGAAGATCACATCGGCCGTATGCGCGCCCTGCTGGCCCATCTTCTTGTCCCAGGGACCAACGCTGAGGCCCGGCGTGTCGGCCTCGACCGCGAAGGCGGTGACGCCGCCCGCGCCCGATCCCGGCTCACCGGTCCGCGCCATCACGGTGAAGAGGTCGGCCTCCGGCGCGTTGGTGATAAAGCGTTTGGTGCCGTTGAGGACGTAGTGGTCGCTGTCCTTCCGCGCGGTGGTGCGCAGGCTCGCAGCATCGGAGCCCGCCTCCGGCTCGGTAAGCGCAAAGCTCGTGATGATCTCGCCGGTTGCGATGCGCGGCAGATACATCTGCTTCTGCGCCTCGGTGCCGTCCATCACCAGGCCCTGGCTGCCGATCCCGACATTGGTGCCGAAAACCGAGCGAAAGGCGGGTGAGGTGCGGCCGAGCTCCATGCCGACGCGCACTTCTTCTTCCATGGTCAGGCCAAGCCCGCCGTATTCCTGCGGGATCGAGAGCCCGAAGAGGCCGAGCGCCCGCATCTCATCGACAATCTCCGGCGGCACGGCGTCGTCCTCGGCGACCTTGGCTTCCAGCGGCGCCAGCCGCTCTCGCACGAAGCGCGCCACCGTGTCCAGAAGCTGGGCGAAGGTCTCGGGGTCGAGGCCCGCGCCATCATCGCGATCTGCGGCTTCGCCACGGTCAGCTTCGCTACGGTCATATGTGTCAGGCATTTGGTGTGTCAGGCATTTTGCAACTCGGCTTGGATGACATCGGCAATATGGACCAGGTGCGGGCCGACCTCGCGGGTCAGCTTCGCGCGGCCGATCACAAAGGACGGCGCCCCGCAGGTCAAGACCACGAGGCCAAGGCCGCCCGGCGCCAGGATCGGCGCGCCGACCGCCGCCACCTCGCGTTGCCACTCGCCCGCAGCGAGACAGAAACCCCGTTCCTCGTACTGCACCACCGCCGCCTCGATGGCATCGCGGATGCCCGGCCAGCGTGCCCGATGCAATGTCTCCAGATGCTTCATCAGATAGGCGCGCTCGCCGCTTGGAAGCGCTGCTAGATATGTGCGCCCCATTGCCGTCACGCCGATCGGCAGCCGCGCGCCGACATCGAGACGCAACGCGGTCGCCGATTTGCCGAGGATATTCTCGAAATACACCATCTCCAACCGGTCGCGCGTGCCGAGCGCCACGCTGGCGCCGGAATGCTCGCACAATTCCTGCATGTAGGGGCGCGCGACGCGCAGCAGGGTCGTGTTGGCAAGCGTCGACTGACCCAGCGCCAGTACGCCCGGCCCGGTCCGATACTTGGCCAGCCGTTCGTCATGCACGATGTAGCCAAGTTGCTTCAACGTGTGGGTGAGCCGCGAAACCGTCGGCTTGGGCAGGCCCGTACGCCGGGCAATTTCCTGGTTTCCGAGGGGTCCGCCTTCCTGAAAGGCGCGCAAGACTTCCAGCCCGCGCGCCAATGCGGTCACGAACTGACGATCTTTGACGCCCGCCGCAGGCTTGCCCGCACCGGTGATCTTTGCGCCGGTGATCTTTGCGCCGGTGATCTTTGCGAATGACCCGGGCGCTGCGCCGCTATCGCCCGTCTTTGACGCGCGTGTCGCCAAGCCGCTCCTCCTCGGGGCGAAAACCCCAACCAACAGCCCGTTACACGACTCTGGCGTGCCGGCCGGGCAGCGTCAATCTTTGCGAAATCCAATTTCGCAGATCGAAACTAATCCCCAAAAGCCAATGGCTGGGCGGCTGCGGGGCTCGCGCTCAGTCCGGCACCGCCACGCCTTCGGCCTTGAACACCTCCGAAGCCAGCTTGAAGGCGTTCACGCCGGCGGGCACGCCGACATACACCGTCACCTGGATCAGCGTCTCGGAGATCTCGTCGACCGAACAGCCATTGTTGATCGCCCCGCGCACATGCGCCTTGAATTCCTCGGGCCGGTTGAGCGCGGAGAGGATGCAGAGGTTGTTGAGGCTGCGCTGTTTGCGGTCGAGCACCGGCTGGCTCCACACACCGCCCCAGCAATATTCGGTCATGAACTCCTGAAAGCGCCGGGTGAACGCATCCAGGTTTGCGGTCGCGCGCTCGACATGCTCGGCGCCCAGCACCTCGCGCCTGATCTTGTGACCGGTTTCCAGCAGGGCCTTGTCCATTGGTCTTTCCTCCCTTGCGACGGGTTGCGATTTCTGCCGCCATCATGGCCGGCGGCACCAGTGAGGGAAAGAGGCGCAGGCGGTCTATCAGCTTTCCGCGCCCGCGCTTGCGACGTCAGCCCCCTCACCCTCCCATCGCCAACGCGACGGGCCCCTCCCTCTCCCTCAAGGGGAGAGGGGAAAAGATGCGCTCGGTCTCATTCCCTCTCCCCTTGAGGGAGAGGGTTAGGGTGAGGGGCTGAAACACCGAAGGTGTTTCAGTATGTAAGGCTTTGGCAATCCGGCACCGAAGGTGTTTCAGTGCATAAGTCTTCAGCAAATTGGCGCCGAAGACACCTCAGGCGTGCGTGAGCTCGTCGAGCGGCCAGCGCGGACGTGGCTTGAAATCGAACCGATCGGTGAGCCCAAGCGCGAGGCGCTCGATGCCGGCCCAGGCGATCATCGCCGCATTGTCAGTGCAAAGGGCGGCCGGCGGCGCCACGAAATGGAAACCATGCTCGCCCGCCAGCGTTTCAAGCCGCGCGCGCACCGCCTTGTTCGCCGCGACCCCGCCGGCGACCACGAAGGCGGGCGACCTATTATTGCCGCGCTTGAAGGTGCGCCCGAAGGTCTCGATCGCGGCAGCGCTACGGTCGGCAAGCACGTCGACCACCGCGGCCTGGAAACTCGCCGCGAGATCGGCCAGATCACCCGTTTCGAAGTCTCCCGCGGGCAAGCCCTCGGCGGCCTGGCGCACCGCGGTCTTGAGGCCGGAGAAGGAAAAATCGCAGCCCGGCCGTCCCGCCATCGGCCGCGGCAGCCGAAAGCGCGCCGGATCGCCGTCCCTGGCCGCGCGCTCCAGCGCCGGGCCGCCCGGATATCCCAGCCCCAGCATCTTGGCCACCTTGTCAAAGGATTCGCCGACCGCATCGTCGAGGGTGCCGCCGAGCCGCCGATAGCGCCCGACGCCCTCCACCGCCAGAAGCTGGCAATGCCCGCCGGAGACCAGCAGCAGCAGATAGGGGAACGCCGCCTCCGCGTCGACCAGCCGCACCGACAGCGCATGTCCTTCCAGGTGGTTCACCGCCAGGAACGGCAGATCGTGAACCGCGGCGATCGCCTTGGCCGTGGTCACGCCGACCATGACCCCGCCGATCAGCCCCGGCCCGCCGGTCGCGGCGATGGCATCGAGGTCGGCAAATCCAAGGCCGGCCGCCGTCATTGCGGCGCCGATCAGGCCGTCGAGATGGCTGAGATGCGCGCGCGCCGCGATCTCCGGTACGACGCCGCCGTAAGGCGCGTGCTCGTCCAGCTGGGTCAGCAAACGTTCGGCCAGGATCGTGCGGTCACTGCGAACCACGGCGGCGGCGGTCTCATCGCAGCTCGTCTCGATGCCGAGCACCGTTACCGGATTCGCCAACGCTCAGTCCTCTTCCTTGGCCGCGTGCCCAGCCGCGTTCCGCTCGTCGAGCTTCGATTTGGCGCGATCGTAGGCCTTGCGGCTCTTGGCGCGCTTCTCGCCCAGCATGCGGCGCAGCCGCCAAAAGGGGTCGCGCGGCTTGGACAGTTTGCGCTTATGCTTTTTGACCCGACGCGTGGCCATCACCGTCTTCCCCTAGTCTCTTTTCATTCGGCCGACAAGCCGCTAAGAGCAAGCCCCATGCCAGGCACCCCGCCAGACACGCTGTCAGACAAACCGTCCCGCCTGACGATCGGCACGCGCGGCAGCGATCTCGCGCTTGCACAGGCCAATTTGGTCGCAGCCCGCCTGCGCGCCGTCCATCCGGATCTTGCCGCACCCGATGCGATCGGGATCACCGTGATCAAGACGACCGGCGACCTTGTGCAGGACCGCCCGCTCGCCGAGATCGGCGGCAAGGGGCTTTTCACCAAGGAGATCGAGGAGGCGCTGCTCGACGGCCGCATCGACCTTGCGGTGCATTCGATGAAGGACCTCGAAACGCATCTGCCCGAGGGCCTCCTCATCGCCGCCACCCTGGAACGCGAGGACCCGCGCGACGTCCTGCTGGCGAAATCGGCGACGAGCATATCCGATTTGCCCGAGGGTGCCGTTGTCGGCACCGCCTCGCTGCGCCGCGGCGCGCAGATCCTCGCCGCCCGGCCCGACCTCAAAGTGGTGCCGTTTCGCGGCAATGTGAATACCCGGATCGCCAAGCTCGAAGCCGGCGAGGTCGATGCGACGATCCTGGCGCTGGCCGGTCTGCGCCGGCTCGGCATGACCGAGTACGAGGCCCGCGCGATCCCGGTTGCGGAGATGCTGCCGGCAGTGGCGCAGGGCGCAATCGGCCTTGAGTGCCGGGCCGATGACGAGACAACCCGCGCCTGCCTTGCCGCGCTCGAGCATTTGCCGACCGCCCGGGCCGTCGCGGCAGAACGCGCGCTGCTGGCGGCGCTCGACGGCTCGTGCCGCACGCCGATTGCCGCGCTCGCCACCCTCGCGGGCGCGGCGCTTTCGCTGGAAGCGCTGATTGCGATGCCTGACGGCAGCGTACTGCATCGCGACCGCCGGGATGGCCGGACGCAGGACGCCGAGGCCATCGGCGCAGCGGCCGGCGCGGCGCTGCGCGCGCTGGGCGGTCCCGGTTTTTTCGACACCGACGATTGAGGGGACGGCGATGCGGCTCCTCGTCACCAGGCCGCGCGAGGACGCCGACGCGCTCGCCCAGGCGCTGCGCCAGATCGGCGCTGCGGCTGTGCTGGCCCCGGTGATGACGATCGAACCCGAAGCCGGCGTCAGCGTCGACCTCGGCGGCATCCAGGCGCTCCTCTTCACCAGCGCAAACGGTGTGCGCGCTTTCGCCGACCAATCGGGGGTACGCAATCTGCCCGTCCTCGCCGTTGGTGACGCCACCGCGCGTGCCGCCGCGCAGGCCGGCTTCGCCGACATCGAGAGCGCCGACGGCGATACGGACGACCTCGCGGCGCTGGCGGCCCGGCAGCTCGACGCAAAGGCGGGCGCGCTGCTTCATCCGGCCGGACACGATGTCGCCGGCCCGCTCAAACAAGATCTTGAAGCGCGGGGCTTCGAGGTTCGCCGCCAGACCTTCTACCGCGCGCAATTTATACGTACGCTACCCGAAGATGCGCGCCGCGCGATTGTCGGCCGCGAACTGGACGGCGTCTTGTTTTTTTCTCCCCGGACCGCGCAATCCTTTGTTACTCTGGTGACAAGTGCGGGGCTGCCAGGCGCCCTTGGAAACCTGTACGCTTACTGCCTGAGCGCGGCGGTTGCCGAGATTGCCAGAGGCGTACAATGGAAAGACGTACGCATCGCGGCGGAACCAACGCAGGCCGCACTGCTGGAACGGATCGCAGCCGACATGCGCGCCGAAGCCCGTTAGACCATCGGTACAAAAGACCAATCGAGCCAACAATCAAACCGGCGCGCCGGGGACGCCCCTTGAGGTGACACCAGCATGAACCAGGCCGAACGCATCATCGCCCGCTTCGGCGGCATCCGCCCGATGGCCGCAAAGCTGGGCATCGCGGTGACCACCGTCCAGGGCTGGAAAGAGCGCGGCACGATCCCCCAGCCGCGCCACGCCGACATCCTCGCCGCCGCCAAGGCCGAAAGCATCACCGTCGATGCGGCGGATCTCGCCGCCGCAAGCGAAGGCACGCATCACAGCCCCCGCCGCACCATGGCGCCCGGCTTTCAGACCGTCGACGCCGAACCGGTCGACGCCGAAATTGCCGGCGCTGGACACGACGATGGCACGGCGGAATACGCCGAGGCCACCGACACGTCAGGGCAGCAGGCGACCGAAGCCGGTGACGTCGCCGATGTTGAAGAGGTTGAAGAGGTCGAAGCCGAAATGAGCGCGCCGCCCGGCCAGGCGACGCCGACTTACAATGTGCGCACCCGGGGCACCGGCTCCAGCCTGCGGGCAACGCTCATCGGCGTGCTGGCGGGCCTCGTCATCGCCGCCGTGATCGGCGGTGTCGGCTGGTATCTCGGCGGAGCCGGCGGCGGCTCCGATGCGGCGGGTCTTGCCAGCCGCATCGCGGCCGCCGAGCGCGCCGCTGAAGCCGCGCGCCTTAAGGCCGCCGCCGCGGAGACCGCTGCAAAAGCCACCGGTGAAAAACTCGCCGCGCTCGAGGCGCCCGCCGAAGCCCAGGCCGCCCGCCTCAAGGCCGCCGAAGCGCAGGCCGCCGAAGCCGCCAAGACCGCGGCTGCGCTCAAAGCCGATCTCGCCGCGCTGGAAACGCGGGTCGGCGCCGCGGCGCCGGCGGCAGGCCGGCTGCAGGCGATCGCCCAGGAGATCGCGGCCCTGCACGCGCGCATCGCAGCGCTATCCAAGACCACCGGCGAAGGCGCGGGCAGTGGCGCGTCGAACGCGGTGGTCGCCGAGAACGCCGGGAAGATTGCGGCAAATGCCCAAGCCCTTGCGGCCGGCAAGACGCGCAGCGAAGCGCTTCAGACAAGCCTGAAGGCCGAGATCGCGCGCCTTGAGACGGTGGCCCAAGGGCTCGCCGCGCGCCTCGCCGCGCTGGAGCGACAGGCCACCTCCGGTGCCGCCGGCGCGGCCGGGCGCGGGCGCGAGGCCTCGCTGGTCGCGGCGATCGGCCAGCTTCGCGAGGCCGTGCGGGCGGGCCGCGCGTATCTCGACGAGCTTGAGGCGGTGCAGGCGCTGGCGAAAAACCCGCCGGTGCGGGCGATGGCGCAGCTCCAGGGCGTGGCGGCAAGCGGCGTTCCGCAAGCGCGGACCCTGCGCGCCAACTTCCCCGCCACCGCCGTTGCCATCCTGCGCGCCGCGCGCATGCCTGAAAAAGGCAACTGGGTTGACCGGGCGATTGCCCGCGCCCGCTCCGTTGTGGTGGTGCGGCGCACCGGCCCCGGCGTCACCGGCCAAAGCCCCGAGGCGCTCGTCGCACGCGCCGAGGTGCAGCTTGGCGCCGGCGATCTCGGCGGCGCGGCGGCAACCTTGAGCGCGCTTGATGGGCCGGCCGCCGTGGCCGCGCGTCCATGGCTCACGGCGGCCCGATCGCATCTCGCCGCCATCGACGCCGTCGCCATGTTGCATCGCGCCGCGCTGGCCAGCATCGGCGCCGCCAAGCCGCCCTTGGAACCGGGCGGAAAGACGGGCGGCGGTGCCGCCAAGACCAAGCCCGGGACGCCGGCATCGGGTGCGGCCAAACCGGGGACACCTAAATCCGGGGCTGACGCGGAATGATCGTTCGCGCGCTCGTCATTTTCGCGCTGCTGGCCGTCATTAGCGCGCTCGCGGCCTGGCTCACCGACAATCCAGGCCAGGTTTCGGTCGTCTGGCAGGGCTACCGCATCGACACCTCGGTCGGCATCATCCTCAGCGCCGTCGCGCTGCTCGCGATCGTGTTCGCGCTGCTCTACCGGCTCTGGCGCGCGATCTTCTCCACCGTCCGGGTCGCCAAGCGGGTGCGCGGTCAGCGCCGCATGCGCGATGGATATCTGGCGCTCTCGCGGGGGTTGGTCGCGGTCGCGGCCGGCGATGCCGACGAAGCCAAGCGCCAGGCGCGGCGCGCCGACAATCTGCTCGAGGAGCCCGCGCTCACCCACCTGCTCGCCGCGCAAGCCGCCCAGCTCGACAATGACGACAACGCCGCGCGGCGCTACTACGCCGATCTCATCGAGCGCCGCGAGACCGAATTTCTCGGCGTGCGCGGCCTTCTCACCCTTGCCGAGCGCGACGGCGACAAGGACCGTGCGCTGGAACTCGCCCGCCGCGCCGAGATGCTTCGGCCGGAAATCCCCTGGGTTTCGGAAAAGCTCTTCGCGCTCGAGGTCGAGGCCGGCAATTGGGCGGCCGCCGAAGGCACGGTCAAGCAGGCGGTCCGGCGCAAGGTGCTCGACACCGAGGTCGGCAAGCGCCGGCGCGCCGCCGTGCTGATGGAACAATCGCGCCTCGCCGAGGCCGATGACGACAACGAGACCGCCTTGCTGCTGGCCCGCAAGGCGCTGGCCGATGCCCCGGAGATGACCGCAGCGGCGATCCGCTTTGCCAACCTTCTGAAGGCCGGCGGCGAGGACCGGCGCGCGCGCAAGGTGATCGAAGAGGCCTATGCCGGCACGCCGCATCCCAAGCTGGCCCGGCTCTACGTCGAGGTCACGCCGTCGGCCGATCCGATCAAGCGCCTGAAGACATTGGAGAAGCTGGAAAAACTTGCGCCCGACCACGCAACGACGCATATCGTCATGGCCGAAGCGTCGCTGGAAGCGCGGCTGTGGGGCGAGGCGCGCCGGCATCTGAAGGCGGCCTCCGCCGACGGGCTGACCGCCGGGATCTGCCGCCTGATGGCTGCGGTCGAGGAGGCCGAGCACGGCGCCACCGACACCGCGCGCGCCTGGTACAACCGCGCCGGCGAGGCCGAGCCGGATGCCGGCTGGGTCTGCGGCCATTGCGGGGCCGTCGCCGACGATTGGAGCGCCATCTGCGCCAATTGCGGCGTCTTCGACCGGCTCGCCTGGGCCACCCCGCCGCGGGTCAGCGCGCTGCCCGCGCGCGAAGCGCAAGCCATCGCCGAGCAAGCCATCGCCGCGATCGACCGCGAGGTGCCCAAGCCCGTCAGGCCGCCGGCGGGCGAACCGCCGGCGGCGAGCGCGCTCGCCCTGCCGCCCCAGGCCGGCGATCCCGCCGCAACCGATCCCGACCGGGATTGAGTTCGATGCAAGCCAGCTCATAGTCCCTCTCCCGCCTGCGGGAGCGGGAGGGCCCCGCCGCTCGTCAGTGCGCTGGGAGGGTGAGGGCAACTGCGGTAGATCCAATTCTGCGCCCGCGCCTAGCTCTAAGCTCCGGCAGCCCTCGCCCGGCCTGCCCTTGCAGGCGGTCCACCCGCCCCCGCAGGCGGGAGAGGGTCTGCGGCGGCGCGATCGAATACATCGCGTAACTTCCCCTCGCCCGCAGCCGCCCGATCATGGTAAACGGCTTGTTAACCGCTCGCCTGTCAGGCTGGCCTGCAGGCGTATGGTAGCTAGGGGTTGGGACGGCTTGCGGTCTGCGGCCGCCCGCCTTATATGCCTCGCGGCGCCGATGTAGCTCAGTTGGTAGAGCAACGCATTCGTAATGCGTAGGTCGTCAGTTCGAGTCTGACCATCGGCACCATCTTCCCGCCCCGCCGGCCCCCAATTCCTTAACACTCCGTTATGCCTTTCGACCTAGGCTCGCACTGGCAGCAGTTTCGGTGCGGCACCGGGACGCCCATCCCCGGATCGCGCCCATACCATGACCCGCGAAGGGACCCGCGCGCGCATGAAACAAGGCAAAATCATCGGCTATGCGCTGGAGAACCGCCGCGAACACCGGCGGGTGATGATGCCGCCGATCCAGATCGAGGTCGAAGGCGTCGAATACACCACGGTCGACTGGTCGCTGGGCGGCTTCATGCTGACGCCCTATTCCGGCGATTTGAAAGCCGGTGCCTCGGTGCCGGTCACCATCATCGCCACCACCGGCGGTAACATGCACCGCCATTTCGCGATTGCCGAGATCGTGCGCGTGGAGGCCCGGGACAAGTGCCTCGCCGGCCATTTCGACCGGCTCGACCCGCGCACCGTCGACAGCCTGGAACGCGTCATCCTGGAACGGCTGCACCGGCTGGAGCAAAAGTAAGCGCAGCCGCACGCTCAGCGGTGTTACAGCGTCGCTGCGCCGGACATTTTGCCTAGAGCGCGATCGCGTCACAGTGATCTAGCCGCGCCTTGAATGCGCGCGCCGCCATCGCGAAGCCGCCATCGGCCCCGTCGACGAAATGCACATGCTCGCTCCGGGCCAGGTTGAACACCAGGCAGGTCATCAGCGCGCGGTCGGCGAGCTGCAGGCCATAGACCAGCCGCCCGGCCCGGTACCGGCCCTCCAGATAGGTTTCGATCCGCGCGGCCTGATCGGGGCTCACATCGAGCACCGCCCGGAACAGCCCGTCATATTTGCGGAAGTCGGTATTGGCGCGCAGCTCCTTCCGGTAGACCGGGGGATCATAGTCGCCGGCTTTCAGGTTGAAGCGCTCGCAGACATACTGGATCAGGGACGAAACGAGCACCGCGCGAAGGCGCCTTGAATGGCTCTGCGTGCCCCTGCTCGCGCGCGCCTCCAGCCTGAGGCCCCTGGGCGGCCAGCGGAAGCGCATGGAGTGCCTGCTCGCCGGCGCGAAGTCCGTCAGCGGGTCGCCAAGGATGTCACCGATGGCGGCGAGCACCTCGCCGAGCAGCTTGCCCTCCGCGCCGGGATCGGACGCCCGGCCCTGCACCATCAGCGTCATCATGCGTCCGTTCTTCGGCGTCAGCGGCTCCCAGCGGCAGGACAGACCCGCAAGATCGGGCGGGCCCGGATCGCCGCTCCCGGCCGGCAGATAGGCCCCGCCCGGCGCGCCGCCCTTCAGCAGCGCATCAGCCCGCTCGACGCCGCCGCCCGCGAACATGGCGAGGTAATTGCCCGGGCTCAGCTCGAACTTGCGGACCCGAACATCGTGGCCTTGCGCGCGCAGATCGGCGACCGGGATGGCGCCCACGCGCAAGGTCAAGCCGAACAGATCTTCCGACGCGGCTTGTAGGCGCAGGAGCGCGTCGCCCGCCGCCTCGCCCAGCGCGCCGGGCACCACCAGCGTGCCGCCATCGCCGCCGAAGACGAAGGGGATCTCGGTGCCGCCTTTGGTATTGAGCACGGCGGTGATCGAGGCCGCGCCGACCATGTTGACGGCCTTGTAGTTGCCCGCCTCGATGGCGCGCGTCGAGCCTACAACATCGGCGATCATCACCACCCAATCGTCCGGAACCGGCGCATAGGCCTCGAACATCGTGAAATCGTCGAACCGGCGGAACGGCGGCAAATCGTTGTAGAAGCGGTCGTTCGCGGTCTGGCTGGGCGTGCTCACAGATCTTAGCTTCCGGTCCGCGCGGGCGCTATTGTGCCGGCTTCGACTTTGGCTTCGGCCCCGGCTTGGACGGCGCCTCAAGCGCCACTTTCGCCCCGAGCGTGAGGGTGCGCGGGCAGGCGATCTTGAGGTCGCGAATGCCCGGCCGGGTCAGCCGGCAGCGCGGCCGCGGGAAAAGCTTGGTGCCGGTCTGGCCCAGATCGAAAAACTCCAGACCGCACGGCCCCGGCGCTGCGTCACCAAGACGGCAGGTCAGCGGCGCGATGCTGATCCACGGACAGCGCGAGGGCTTGCGGCAGCGATAGCGAGCGGTGGTTTGGGCGGCCATGGCCAGCATCAGCCGCCGCGGCGGCAGCTTGCGTCCGCGTCCGGCGCGCTTCAGCAGAATGACGTATGGATTGCCGGCGTCAAGGCGGCCATCGGCGAAGCGGAGTTGCGCGACCTTGGCGGGGAATTCCTGCGGCTTGGAGGCGAGCCAGCCCGGCTTGCTGTCGCTCAGCAAGGAATAGATGCCGTAGCCCGCGAACATCACGACGATTACCAGGATCGGCCGCCGGCGGCGTCGCCGCGCGGCGGCCGCGTCCTCGCTGGTTAGTTTCGGTCCGGGCGGCGGTTCGGCCATGGCTGACATCTAGGCCCGGTTCCCAAGATCAAGATCGTCCCAGATCGTTGCGATCCGAGACGTGAATCTTGATCTGACTCATATGTTTAGAGCACGTGTTTAGAGCACGATTCACGCGTCACATTTGCTCAGTGTGACGCGATCGTGCTCTAGCGGCAAAGCAAAACCGCGCCCCCGTTACCGGGAGCGCGGTTCGCGTAACAACGTAAAGCCGATGAAAATTAGGCGCTGCGCACCACGCACTGCGGATTGTTGCGGCCGCCGACATAGCGGAAGCTCGCGGTGCGCCAGCTGATCATGCAGGCCTGGGCCATGTTGATCCGGTAGTGGCGAAGCTGGAAGCGCGAACGCTGGGTGCAGATGTACTCGCCCGTCGTGCGCAAACGGTTGACGGTGCTGCCCGGGTGAAGACGCGCGCAATAGGCGCCCAGATTGGGCGAACGCATCACGAAGCCGCTGGGACGCGGCCTCGGCCGCAGCACCGAACGCGGCACCGGCTGCACGAAACGGCGCTCGTTGCACAGCACATAGCCGCGCCCGAAATTGCGAAAGCTGGGCGTGCCGGTGGTGAGCTGGCAGGCGAGCGCCAGGTTCACCCGGTAGTGGCGCAGCTGCAAACGCGAACGCTGGGTGCAAATGTACTCGCCCGTCGTGCGCAGCCGATTGGCAAAGCTGCCCCGGTGGTTGCGGGCGCAATAGGCGCTGTAGTTGGGCTGACGCGGCGCGGCCTCGGCGGTCGCCGAGAACGGCAGCGACGAAGCGGCGAAAAGCCCTGCCGCAACGGCGGCAACGCCAACGACGCTGCCCGAGAAAGCGGTCTTGTGGAGTGCGGATCGGATGGTCATGGCAAGATCTCCTGTCTGTCATGGGTGCGCCCTGCATGGGCGCCGATCTGCCAGTGACGATAGGGATTGGCCGACCCCGGCGCTGTGATAACGGTCACAGGCCGGCTATTTTTTGCCATGACAATGATCATATGGTTGATGCGACATTAACCATAGCGCGGCGCGATGAGCGAACCTGCATCGGCGCGCGTCATCCATCCCTCGAGGCTGCCTTGGGCGGCACCTCAGGATGAGCCTTTCTGCCAAGCGCAAACGTGAGCTCATCTTGAGAATCTGGCCGGAAATGAATGCAGTGGTTGCGACCGGCTACGATGGGCCGGACACTCTCTTCGCGTCATTCCCGCGCCCGTCGAAGGGCGTGGGAGTGACGGGCGGGTCTCGTCGCCCGGCCGCGACTATTTGATCTGCCGGCATTCATTTCCGGCCAGACTCTGAGGAGCCGCGCGGGCGCGGCGTCTTGAAGGATGGCCACATGCCCCGATCTTCCCCGCACCGCGGTTAACCCTGGCATACTGCAAAGCTAGACATATCGGTGCCCGCGCTTAGAATCCGCGCGCTGTAGATCTTCGCCCGCCCGGGCGCGGCCGCGCAATGCGCCGGGCGGCGCATCCAAGCGGTAGCTTTGCGAGTAGCGTCCATGTTCATCGAGACCACACGAGCGATCACCATTGTCGTCGAGCCCGATTATCTCGACGATCAGTCCTCCCCCGACGATGGTCATTTCGTCTGGGCATACCATATTCGCATTGAGAACGACGGGACGGAAACCGTGCAGTTGCTGAACCGGCACTGGCAGATCACCGACGCCAACGGCCGCATCGAGGAAGTGCGCGGGCCCGGCGTGGTCGGCGAGCAGCCGGTGCTGGCGCCGGGCGAGATCTACGAATACACCAGCGGCTGTCCGCTGCCGACGCCGTCGGGCTTCATGGTTGGAAGCTACGAGATGCAGAACGGCACGGGCGAGCGTTTTGAAGTCGCCATTCCGATGTTCTCGCTCGACTCGCCGCACGTGGCGCGGCAACTGCACTGACTGCCGGGCAGACCGGGAAGGAATTTCTATTGGCAAGCAGCAAGGACGGAAACGGCGGCACGCCGTCACCCGGCGGAGCAGAGGGCCGGCCGAGCCGTTCAGAGGCTGAAGCCGCGGTTCGGGTTCTGTTGCGCTGGGCCGGCGAGGATCCCGACCGCGAAGGTCTGGCGGACACGCCCAAGCGCGTCGTCAAGTCCTACGAGGAGCATTTCTCGGGCTACGGCAAGGATCCCGAAGAGATCCTCGCGCGCACCTTCACCGAGACCAATGGCTATGACGAGATGGTGGTGCTGCGCGACATTCGTTTCGAATCGCATTGCGAGCACCACATCGCGCCGATCATCGGCACGGTCCACATCGCCTACATCCCCGACCACCGCGTCGTCGGCATCTCCAAGCTCGCGCGCCTGGTGGAGATCGTCACCAAGCGCATGCAGATCCAGGAGCGCATGACGGCGATGATCGCGCAGTGCCTGGAGACCGTGCTGCAGCCCTACGGGGTCGCGGTGGTCGTCGAGGGCGCTCACCAGTGCATGACGACACGCGGCATCCACAAGCCCGGCACCACGATGGTGACCTCGCACATGACCGGGTCCTTCCGCGACGACGACAAGACCCGCCGCGAGTTCCTCGCCATGATCGGCGATCCCGGCCGGCGCGGCCTGACGAACACCTAAGCCCGCATTTCCCAAGTAACCTATCCACTTGATGCGGTTTTTGTCTGTTTCTGGTATAAGAATCAGTGATTTAGATCAGGTGGAGGGCAGGCTAGATGCGGAACCCGGAGGGTGAAGCAAATCGCAGC
>Ga0307380_10000997_pt1 | contig 42659 bp, 31 predicted proteins | sample UN3MG_FD_202239 | JGI IMG/M metagenome (GOLD analysis project Ga0307380, IMG submission 202239) | Soil microbial communities from Risofladan, Vaasa, Finland - UN-3 | ecosystem: Environmental > Terrestrial > Soil > Coastal area > Acid sulfate soil | place: Finland: Risofladan, Vaasa | collected...
AAAACGACGTTTACTCTGTCAATGTTTCCCTGATCGATCGGGTAAGCATTCTGCAGCCAGTTGTAGTTTTCTTTAGGTATTCTACTCTGAGCAAACAGAGAGGTAAAACACAATATGAAAATTGCTGAGAGGAGTACAAGTTTCTTCATTTGGAATAATGGCTTATAATCTACCAAAACACATCCCAATGAAAATATGCTTATAAACACCTTAGAGATTCATTTATATATTTATAGTCGATATAAATCTTTTAACCTTATGGCTCTATGTCCAATTATCATATCAATTAGCAGATATTCCAAGTATTATTTTTAAAAACATATGGTCTGGTTTTACTTTGATTATCTTAAATCACTTTCATTTACCAAAGAAAATATTGATATTTTTAAACCATTGCCTTAGAATCAAAATGAAGAGGGAAACTACAAAATATATATTTATTAGCCTGCTATAGTTTGACACCTCCGCACATAAATTTAGCCTCTCACCACCTGAAATTTGTGTTTACCCAATGCTTGGTCTGTCCGTAATACGGGTATGCAATACTATGATTATATCGTATTTGAAATAACATTTATTTTTTTCACTTGGGATTTATTACTAGAAGAGAGGTGTATGATATGCAAGTCGAAGGACCTAACTATTTACATGACATCGGTATTGTCACTAGTACCGGTTTTTCGGCCTCACTACCACTTCAGGAGGGTGTTATTATACTTGCCCAAGGTACAACTGATGCTTCAATAGCTTACCTCCCCAAAGGACCTATTGAGGCTGAGGTGATATTAGCCGAAGGGCCAACTACAACAGCTTGTATAGAAGCTATAACGCAAGCACGTACAAAGAAAGCTATTTATATGCACAATTCCATGATAGCATTTTGGCGAAGAGCTGTTCTTTATTACGAAACACGCGAGCAATTCATCGCTAAAGGCTATGATCTTCGCTTTGAAGACTATGCCTTAGTTCATTAGCGATTTAGGGCAAAGTTTATATTTTCTATTTGGTCGTCACTGGAATGAGGAAGCGAAGGCCAAATACTCTTTAAAAGTAGGAACCCCACTTGAATTAACGCCTGGTCTTTTAGCATTGTTAGAGAAATATTACCCTAATCTTGGCTGGAATATTTCCGCAGATAACAGCACACTCTGGGGATTGCTCCTCGATTTCATACTTAACTATTATCAAGACATTATTAAACACCTTGAATACAAGAAGTTTGAGACAGCGCTGACTCTTAATTTCGATACCCTGAGCAAATTCATGGAGATTACAAGAAGAATTTGGATCTGGTTTATTGGTAAACACTTTGGCCTTACTTATGATCCTTCCCATGATGCTTTCAAGCATTTTACAAGATCATATTATGAAATATAATAGTCACAACGGTGTATAAAACTATAGCCAGCTCATGTGTTTCGTACCTTCGCCCAAATGTTTGTTTAAACGATTTAATATTTCGAAGGTTATCTTAAACGCATAAGTTTCAATACATAATGATCAGGCAACAAAAAAATGAAATTGGATATTATTATGGATTTATTCAAACTTTTTGAAAGTATAAATATCAAAAAGATTGAAGCATATGTACAAAATAAACAAGAAGAGAATCTGCATTTAGATTTTAAAACGATAAATGATCCAGCTTTTAAACACAGATACGACAAAAGGAATTTTGCAAAAGTCCTTGGTGGTTTTAGTAATTCCAACCGGAATTAAGGTGACAGTTTACTTATTTCATTGTGGGCAAACTCTGCACTCGCGATGCAAATACGTGTTTTACTTCCTCACTCGAATAATGTACCTATATTTCGAATGATACCTTCACCTAACATTAAGAAGTAACAACAATAGCATCAAATTACATCCTCATTATTCAAGTGTCTTGACAAAAAGAAAGGTTTAGTGAATAATATAAATAAGATATAAGTTCACGAACAAAACAATATTAATATTATCAATAATACATTCGAATAGCAGATATAATTTTAATAGCTGCAATACTTCGGACAAACACTGTTACAGGCCCGGGTTTTCGGTCTTTATGAAAACCAGCTTTCGGCTTGCTCCTATCAAGATACAGAAAATACAAAACAGGAGGGCAGAAATGAAGAAGTTCGAGGTTATTATTATCATCCTTATAGTTTTTATTCTTAGTAGCTGCGCTTCTGTAAAAGGAGAAGTAAAAAATGAAGAACTTGACTCTATGGAATTGTTTTACGAGACTGATTTCTCCAGCTATGACGGTGCGTTCAATCCTCTGGGGCGGGGAGAAATAAATGAAATACGAGATGGAGTACTCCACCTCAAAGCAGCCGCAGACGGCAGAGCTGCCCATGGTCGTTTGGAAAGAATTTACGGAAACAACTCTATCACCACATTTAAGATAAAGTTTGAGGAAAAAGTATCCGCTCATATCAATTTCTTACAGATGAATGGGGATAGGTTTATGCTGTGCTTCTTCAGTAAGTATCGTCTAGATTTCAATTCGATTATCGCCAGTAAGGTAGTGGAACATGCTGCAAAAAAGATCAGCCTAAAACCAGGTAGATGGTATGATATTGCTGTGTCAATCATAGATTACAAAGCATCCGTATATATAGACGGCGTAAAGATAGGAACCGTTGCTCTTGATAAGAGACTTCCTGAAAAATCATATATGAGCTTCGAATGTCATGAAGAATATTGGGTGGATGATCTCAGAATTGCCCGGGAACCGGTAGTGATGAAAGAAGAACCGGCAGCGATGAAAGAAGAACAGGTAGTGATGAGAGAAGAACAGGTAGCGGTTGCCAGGGGTAATATCCTTTACGAAACTGATTTTTCCAGGGATGATGGTGCGTTCAATCCTCTGGAACGGGGAGAGATAAATGAAATACGAGAGGGAGTACTCCACCTCAAAGCAGCCGAAGACGGCAGAGTGGCCTGGGCTTACTTGAAGAAGTTTTACGGCAACAACTCCGCCACCAAATTTAGAATAGAGTTCGCTAAACAAGTAAAGGCTCATGTTAATCTTTTACAGATGAAAGGAGACAGGCTTCTTGTTTACTTCGGGGAGAATCATCTAGAGTTTATTACATTCCTTAACAACAAGGAAATTCAAAGTTACTCTGAGAAAGTCAAACTAACTACCGGTAGATATTATGATATTACTGTGTCAATCATAGATTACACAGCATCTGTAGCTATAGACGGTGTAAAGATAGGAACCGTTGCTCTTGATAGGAGACTTCCCACTAAAGGGTATATGAGCTTCGAATGTCATGAAGAATACTGGGTGGATGCTTTGAAAATTGTAGAAGGACCAGTAGAAATAATAGAAGAACCAATAGAAATAGTAGAAGAACCGGTAGAAACAAAAGAGGAACCCGTTGCTGTCGTCAGAGAACCAAGAGGTGAAGGGCTTGAGCTAACCGATGTTGAGTTTGAAAATATATTTCCAGTTTTTTTCAAATACTATGATGAATACCCTATAGGAAAGGGTGTCTTGCGAAATTATGAAGCCAATCCAATTTCTGATATAGAGGTGAAATTATTTATTAAACAGTATATGGATAATCCAAAGATATGTGGAGCACCCACTGAGATGAAAGCTGGCGAAAAGAAAGAGATAAAACTGAATGCGCTGTTCACAAACAAAGTTCTCGAGATTACCGAAGGCACGAAGGTATCTACAAATATAACCATTGAATATAAGCTCAGGGGGAAGGCACACACAACCGAGAAACTTGATACCTTAAGGATACAGAACCGGAATGCAATGACCTGGGAGGACGACAGACGGGCGGCAGCATTTGTTACGGCAAAAGACCCGGTTGTTTTGAAGTTTTCAAAGAATATTTCAGGCATGATAAAGGAAAAGGGAAGCAAGGCAATAAATGCCAATTTAAGGATGGCAATGGCCCTGCATGAGGCACTTACATTGTACGGGATGAGTTATGTGGTAGATCCTACGACTCCGTATAAGGAGTTTTCAAAAATGAGGCAGGAGATAGATTTTCTGCAGTTTCCCAAACAGAGCCTGGATTATAAGGCCGGGGATTGTGATGATTTATCGATATTGAACTGTGCGCTGCTTGAATCTGTTGGGATAGAGACTGCGTTGATTACAATACCCGGGCACATATTTATGGCCTTCTCCGTTGATATGAAACCGGATGAAGCGAGAAAACGTTTCCTGCGTGCGGACGAGTTAATATTCAGGGAAGACAAAACATGGATTCCTGTTGAGATTACAGAGATTGGAGGAGGGTTTTTAAAGGCATGGCAGAGAGGAGCTAAACAGTGGCGGGAAAATGTTGCAAGAGGGCAAGCTGGGTTTTATCCGATGCATGAAGCTTGGGGTATATATGAACCTGTTGGGTTGCCGGGCGAGGTTATACACTTAACATTACCTGATAGAGATAGTATTGTAAGTGCTTATTTGCAAGAGCTAATAAAGTTTATTGACAGGGAGATCTATCCGCAGGTAGCAAAGGTCCAGGCTGAGATTAAAAAGAGTAAAGCGAACTCAAAAGATGTAAACAAGCTTGGAATTCTATATGCACGTTACGGACTGACGGATAGAGCCGAGAGAGAGTTTAAGAAGATATTGGAAAAGAATAAAAGTTTTATACCCGCACTGGTAAATTTAGGAAACATATGCTATTTAAACAACGATATGAAGAATGCACTCAAGTACTATGAGAGAGCGTATAAAGTTGCACCAAAAAACCCGAGGGTTCTGCTCTGTATTGCTCGGACAAATCACGAACTTGAGAACTACGGCCTGGTAAAGGAGACATACAGCAGATTAAAGGAGTTAAATCCAGATTTAGCATATCAATTTTCATACTTGGATTTACGGGGTGAGGAGGCCGTTCGGGCGGCTGAAATAAGCAAGGTACAAGAAGTTGTAATATGGGAGGAATGATAGCAAAGAATTAAGGTGACAGTATACTTATCTCATTGTGTGCAAATTCTATCCCCGAATTATTAAACATTTACAGCAATGACACTATGAGGTGCTCTACTCAAAAAGAGAATCAAGCTTCCAGTACGGTAGCTATCTTGTCTGGCAGACTGTCGCGGTTCTCTCGATCAAGAGCGAACACTACTGTCTTTCGGTCACCAAGCATCCCTTTTACATCTTCTATAAGAGAGGGGCGGACGACGAGTAACAGATATGCGTCCTTATGATCGAACAAGGTTTCCAATATCCGCCAGAACCCCTTTTTGTGCACAACTTCGAGAGGCCCTATCTCGTCAAGTACTATGAGGCCGCAGTGCTCGGCAATCGCGGTTTTTAAAACACCGAATGCCCTCGCGAATCCGCCGATCGAGAATCGATATAGTCCGAAGACAGGACCCTCTACACCGGGACCGGTATCTTTCGATCCGAGAGGCCACCGCTCTCCTGTGCTCAGATCCTCGGCAGAAAACCCAGTCTTCTTTCCGTCCGCATAGATCGGAGGAGTGAGGATACCGCCCGCTTTAAAACCCTTTTCAGCAGCGTTTTTTGCGGCTTTTCTGCAGGCCGTGGTCTTGCCTGAGTCGATTTCACCTGTGAGAATAAGGACCGGTTTATCCATTATCTGTTTTCCGATTTTTTCAGAAGCTGCGCCGCTATACGGTTCGCGTTCTCAACGATCTCGTCTTCGTCGTATCCGGCGAGTTTGCCGTTTCGTACCGCGACCTTACCGTTTACGATTGTATAGGCTGCGGTGTGGTCCGTTCCGCAGAACAGGAGGGCTGCTTTCGGGTCGGAGAGGGACCCCGCGTAGTCAAGCCTGTGGACATCGAAGAGCGCGATGTCCGCGCCGTACCCCTCCTCTATCCTTCCGAGCGTATCGTATCCGAGAAGGCGCGCGCCGTTCTCAGTCGACATCCTGTACACATCCGAAACAGTTAGTGAGTCCGGGCCGTACAGCACCCTGCAGAGAAGGAGCGCCTGCCTCATCTCGCCGCGCATGTCAGATGTGTCGTTCGATGCGGAGCCGTCCACAGCGAGGGCGATGTTGATCTCCCTGTCGAGCATCCGCCGGACCCTCGCGATCCCGGACCCGAGCCTCATGTTCGAAGAGGGGCAATGGGCGACCGAGGTCCCTGTGCTCTTCAGCAATTCGAGCTCGCTATCGTTGAAGAATATGCCGTGCGCGTAGCTCGTGTCTTCGCCTATGAAACCGAGGTCCGCGACGAGCTCGAGCGGGCGTTTCTTGTAATGTTTAAGGCAGTAGGTCTCCTCGTCCAGCGTTTCTGCGAGGTGAGTGTGGAGCTTTACCCCATGAGATCTCGCGAGCGAGGCGGTATCTTTCATGAGGCCTTCCGTAACCGAGAAAGGGCTACACGGTGCGAGCATTATCTTCCGCATGGAAAGCTTTGACGGGTCATGGTACTTTTCTATCACTCTTTCGGAATCCTTCAGTATATCCTCCTCGGACTGCACCACGGAGTCAGGGGGGAGGCCCCCATCCTTCACAGAGAGGGACATCGAGCCCCTGCAGGGCGAAAACCTCATCCCGAGCTTATCCGCAGCCTCGAACTGTATCCCCATGAGGTCGCCTGAGAAGTCTTCGGGGTAGAGATAGTGGTGGTCCGTCGTGAGCGTGCAGCCGGTCTTCAGAAGCTCGCCCATGGCGAGGAGCGAAGAGACGAAAACCGCCTCCTCGTCGATGCCCTTCCACACCTCATAGAGATACTTTAGCCACTTGAAGAGCGGCACGTTCTGAACCGCCGGAAGGTTCCTCGTAAGGGTCTGGTAGAAATGGTGATGGGTGTTCACAAGTCCAGGTACTGCGACGAAACGGCCCGCGTCTACTGTCTCGACCTCCTCAGAAGCCGTGTCAGGGGGATCGATATGCGGGGCGATCCTTTCGATACGATTGCCCTTAATGAGGATATCGTGCCTCTCAAGTCCCTCTTCATCATATCGTGTGACGATATGACGGCAGTTTTTCAGGAGGATCATGATGAGCCGCCCCCCACCCCATTGTTGAACTCTTTTATGAGCCGGTCTATTTTCGGTCCCAGCTTGTGGAGCCCGCCCCAGTACCCTTCGGGATCGTACCACTGGCGGTTGAGCTCATCCACGGATTTTCCCTGCTGCTCCACCCACGTGAAGTATTTCAGGTTGTGGACACGCTTTTTGTCGTAGTAGGAGAGCTCGAGAACGTTGTCTATTCCTGTAATGTGGAGGAGCTCATAGTCCCTCGCCGCGTCCTCCCCCTTGTACTTCCCCCTCTCCTCTTCGAGCTCTTTGAGACGGGATCCGTACAGCTCGAGCGAGTCCGTAAACACTGTGAGTACGATGTCGTTGGAGGTGAGCTCGTAATATTTGGCCATCTTGATAGCCCCGAGTAGGTTGCCTATGGATGATATTCCAAGCAGGTCGAGATTCTGGACGATCTGTTTTTCCACTCCCTGCTTTTCAAGATAGCTCCTTCCCGCGGGCTCGTTGAAGAGCCTGAGTATCCTCATCGGGCGCTCGTCGTCGATTGCCACGACCATGTCTGTATTCCTGACGTTGTGTATCCAGGGAACGTGTTTGTCGCCGATCCCCTCGATCCGGTGACCTCCGTAGCCGTTCAGGAGGAGGGTGGGGCACTCGAGCGCTTCGCCCACCGCGATCTTGGAGGAGGGGAAGAGCTCTTTCAGATAATCGCCGCATCCCATGGTGCCCGCTGAACCGGAGGTGAGCACGACCCCCGCGTATCTGTCCTTTTTCCCCATCTGCTTTTTGAGAAGCTCCTCCATGGCGCTCCCTGTGACCTCGTAGTGCCAGAGGTGGTTTCCAAGCTCGTCGAACTGGTTGAATATCACCACGTCGTCGCGCGTCTCCTTCAGCTCCCAGCATTTGTCGAATATCTCCTTCACGTTGCTCTCGCAGCCCGGAGTCGCGATGACCTCTCCCGCGATCTTCTCGAGCCACTCGAACCTCTCTTTCGACATCCCTTCCGGGAGTATGGCGATCGATTCGCAGCCAAGAAGAGCTGCAACATATGCGCCGCCCCTGCAGTAGTTTCCTGTAGAGGGCCACACTGCCTTCTTCCTCACCGGATCGAACTGACCGGTCACGAGCCTGGGAGCGAGACACCCGAATGTCGCGCCGACCTTGTGGGCTCCCGTGGGAAACCATTTACCGACCAGCGCAATGATGCGCGCAGGGACACCTGTAAGCTCGGGCGGAAAGACCATGTAATTCAGCCCGCCGAAACCGCCCCCTTTGGGCACCGGCTCGTTTTTCCAGGTTATCCTGAAGAGGTTTCTGGGATGCACGTCCCAGAGACCGATCTTCCGAAGCTCATTCTTTACAGGGGCGGGGACGAGCCTGGGGTCTTTCATCTGTTCGAAGGTGGGGATAACGATGTTCCTCTCCTTGCAGAGTTCCGCCGCCTTGCTGAGCTGTCTGGAGTTTATGGTGAGATCTATCATTTTTTTGCCCTCTCTGTTTTCATATGTTTCAGGCCTGTTTTGCCGTATTTCAGGCCCTGTATCTCTGCGATGATGGAGACAGCGATCTCATCGACTGACCTGCCGCCTATGTCGAGCCCCACAGGCATGAATAGATTCCCGATATCTGTCTCTTTTCCGCACTCTTCGAAAAGCTTCTTTTTCATGACCATAGCCTTCCTCGAAGACGCAAGCGCGCCCACATACGCCGGTTTCCAGTCCGAGGAGTATATTGCTTTCAGTATCTCGAAATCGAGATCGTGGCTGTGGGTGCAGACTACGATATAGCTTTTGTCCGGTACTGAGATCTCCTGCGCAAGACGGCCGTAATCGTGGATCAGCTTTTTTTCTGCACCTTGTACCTGGTCGAGCATCTCCTCTCTTGAATCGACCATGGTGATGAGAACCTCCGCCATTTTCAGGTGATGAAGAAGCGCCTTCCCCACATGGCCCGCGCCGAAGATGAATATACTGTCCTGTTTTCCGATATACTCGTAAAAGAGGGTGGCGCTCCCCCCGCACATCATCCCGAGCTCTATCGCGTCCACGGAAGATCCGTGCTCCCCGAGAGAGTATTTCTTCAGGGTGCTCTTCTGGGTTTTAAATATCTCTTTTGCGGTTTCAATGGCGACCGATTCCAGCCTCCCGCCTCCGACAGTCCCAGTAATATCGCCGTCAAGGGTTACGAGAAGCTTCGCACCAGGGTCCTGCGGCGCGGAGCCAGATCTGTCCACGACCGTGACAATGACACACGGTACGCCGCTTCGCTTGAGCTTTCCTATAACTTCATAGATATCTATATCCGACATACTCTCTTCCTTACAATTTGGATGTGCAATGCTCGAAGAAAAGTCTCAGCAGCTTGAGGGACACAGCCTTCCTATAACTTTTTTTCGACCGCTGATCGTCGATAGGAGTGATAAGGTCGGAATATCTCTCGCAGATATGGGGTATGAGGTTTCGTATATCGTTGATCGGCGTTCCGATGATCTCCTCTTCGATGGCCCGCGACCGCACAACGGTCGGCGCGACCGCGCCGTATGCCACCCGGACGTCCGATACCCTTTCTTCCTCCACTTTCATGAGGCCCACGATCGAGACCTTTGAAAGCGAATTGTATCTCCTCGTTCCAACCTTTCTATAGAAAGAACAGTCGAACTTCGTTTGAGGCACGATGATTCCGGTGAGAAGCTCGGCTTCTTCACGCACCGTGGTTCCGGGACCTGTGATGAACTCATCGATGAGCATGATCCTCTTGCCGTCCACCTTCGAGAGGACCACCGAAGCGCCGAGCGCGGATAGCACAGGAATGGTGTCTCCTGCAGGAGACGCGTTGCATATGTTACCGCCTAGCGTGCCCCTGTTCCTTATTGCGGGAGCGGCGATGTTCCGGATGCACGTTCTCAAAACTTCAGGCAAGCGATGGTCGTTCATAAGCGAGCTGTACGTACAGCACGGGCCTATGCTGACGCAGCTCTTTTCCGATACGACGAGTCCAAGCTCCTCGATGTGACCTATGAAGAGAACGGGCTTTTCGAATCGCGGTATAAGACCCCCCTGCCTTTTATGCCGGACCATGAGGTCTGTGCCTCCTGCGAGGGGAATGGCCCCTGTGCCCGCCATCATTTCAACCGCCTCTCTTAGAGTCTCAGGCCTGAGAGCCTTTTTCACGCCCCCTCCTCGATGCAATCCTGATTCCTTCGACAATTGAGCTGTACCCCGTGCATCTGCAGAAATTTCCTGAAATCGCCTCCCGTATCTCATCCTCTGTAGGGCTGCTGTTTGTTCTCAACAGTGCTTCGGCAGCGATCACGAACCCTGGCGTGCAGAACCCGCACTGGACCGAGCCCGCCTCTGCGAATGCGTCGCTGATCTTCCCGTACCGTTTTGTCTCTCGTAAACCCTCGATCGTGACGACAGAGGCCCCTTGGACGGTTCCCACCGGGGTAATGCACGACAGTGCAAGCTCGCCGTCGATTAGAACTGAACACGCCCCGCACTCCCCTTCGCCGCACCCCTCCTTCACGCCGGTAAGCCCGAAATCCTCCCTGAGAACATCGAGGAGCCTTCTTAAGGGGTCTGTGTCTATCGTGACCTCTTTCCTGTTGAGGACGAATCTAATCTCCACCTTCGGCCGCCTCCATGAGATATTCAGGTGTCACAGGGACCTGCCGTACGGAGACTCCGAGAGCGTGCCCTACTGCTGATGCCAGGGCCGGTGCGACTCCGATGAAAGGGAGCTCTCCCGCACATTTGGCCCCGAAAGGCCCGTATTCATAGTAGTTTTCTATCAGCATGCTCTCGGCATCGGGAAAATCCATCGAAGTGGGCAGGATGTAGTCTGTGAGGGTTCCCTGCTTGAGGTTCCCGCCAGAGCTCTGCATCACCTCTATCGTCGCGTAGCCGAGCCCCTGGGATATCCCTCCCTCTATCTGCCCACGAACTATCATCTCATCGATCGGGGTTCCCACATCGTATACACCCCAGACTCCGGTCACCTTTATCTCATACGTATCGGGGTCCACCTCGACCTCCACCGCGTTCGCCCCCCATGAGTACACGGGGTACGCATCTCCCTGGAAAAGCTCCTGGTCCCACTCTATATGTGGAGGCTGCTCGTACTCTACGAGCACCTCGTCCCCCCCGGTTTTTTCAAGTCTCTGGGCCGCCTTCCTGAGAAGCTCCCCGACGATCATGACCGTCCTCGAGGCTACGGTCGGGCCTGAATCAGGGACCCTATCTGTGTCCGGATTGTCGTAGATAACGTCGTGTATCGGAAGCCCTAGCGTTGTTGAGACGATCTTTCGAAGGGTCGTCCCGGCACCCTGCCCCATCTCCACGTTGGACACGAGGATCTCGACCCTGCTTTCTGTGTCCCTTTTCAGCTTGACCTTTGCCTTGATCTTGTCCTTTTCACCGCTGCCGGTGAACGCGCAGCCGTGGAGGAACAGGGAGGTCCCTATCCCGCGAAGTGCCCTGACCCCACTTTTTTTCAATCCGACTCTCTTTTTTTCGTAGCCCGACATTCTCGTGATATGCCCGATGATCTCGGGAAGTTTGATCTCTTCCCGGATTTTTCCTCCGGTGACTGTACGGTCTCCCTCCTTCAGGATGTGCTTCTGCTTCCATGCCAGAGGGTCCTTTCTCAAGTGAGAGGCGAGAGCGTCCATGTGCATCTCGATCCCGAAGATCGCCTGCGGGCCTCCGAACCCTCTGAATGCGCCTGAAGGGACGTTGTTTGTGGCGAGCGTCTTTCCGCGCACCAGGACATCCCGGATATTGTACACCCCTGTAGCCGCAAACATCGCCCTCTGAAGCACAACAGGTGAAAGGCCGCAGTAGGCGCCGCCGTCAAGGGTGATGTCGATCTCCATGGCGGTTATCTCTCTGTGGCCGCCGAGAGCTGTTCTTATCACTATTACGGACGGATGCCTCTTCGTGGTGGAACGGATATCCTCGTCCCTGTCGAAGATGAGCTGTACAGGCCGCCTGCTCTTCAACGAAGCGAACGCGACATGGCCCGCTATTATCGAAGGGTACTCCTCCTTTCCGCCGAAGGCCCCGCCGGTCGTTGTCTGGACGACCCGTATTCTATCCTCGTCATAACCAAGGCCCTGAACGAGCGCAGCCTTCACGTAGTAGGGGCACTGTATCGACCCGTAGACGGTCACCCTCCCGTTCTCGTAGATCCCTGTCATGCCCTGCGGTTCGATATAGATATGCTCCTGGCAGCCCGTGCTGTACTCTCTTTCAAAGATCTCCGAAGCGTCCATGAATGCGGATTCCGGGTCTCCTTTGCGTATCTCGTATTCGGCGAACTTGTTGTGACTCTCGTAGATAGGAGGGATGCCGGGGTCGAGGGAATCTTCGACCGTGAGGACCGGTTCCAGATCCTCATAGCGGACCTGTATGCTTTCGAGGATTCGGACGACCGTTTCCTTTTCGGGGCCGACTACGAGCAGGATCGGTTCTCCGACGTAGTTTACCACCCCGTCTGCGAAAAAGGGCTGATCATCGACGAGCATTTTTACCCTGTTTCTACCGGGGACATCGTTTCTGTCAACAATCCAGTACCCTTTTGGAATATCTGGAAGGATGACGGCTTTTATAAAAGCCCTCGGTTTCGGAGAGCGGAGAGTTACCGCATGGAGCATGCCTTCGAACTTCAAATCAGCGATATAGGTTGCATGTCCCCCTGACTTCTCAGCGGATTCGATTCTTTTGACTGGACTGCTGATCTTTTCTTTCATTTTGTGAAAAGAGTATTAGAAGCAGATGGATTTACAGCCATTACATTATACACTCATATCAGCTCTAAAATATAGATATTTTTAAATATTTAGAGAACGTAAAGTTCTGCGGTAACCCACACGGTTTAGAGAAATTATTTCAACTGTCAGGCGCGTTGGTAATACGGATTATGGCACGGATATTACAATTGCTTTTTTGGGTTAAGTTGATACACTGTTTAGAAGAATCATGTTCTTATCAAGCTGATAAAAGTACGGTTCGAAAGGAGAAACATACAATGCGCAGTTTTATAGGAAGAGACATCCTTTCCTTGAAGGATTTTGAACGGGCGGAGTTTTTCCGTGTTTTTGAGGTCTGTGACAGGTTGAGGACCTATGCCGAGAACCGGCGCAATGCGGACCTGCTAAAGGAAAAGACCCTGCTTACGGCGTTCTACCAGCCGAGCACGAGGACCCGCATGGCTACGGAGGCCGCGATGCATCGCCTCGGTGGACACGTCCTCGGTTTCGCAGACCCGAAGATGACGAGGGCGGGCGATTTCTACCAGGAATCGATGAAAGATACGATTCACATGCTCGAGTATTACTGTGACGTCATCGCCATGCGTCATTTTCAACAGGGCGCTCCGGCGGAGGCTGCGAAATATGCCAGCGTGCCGATTATCAACTGCGGGGACGGTTGGGGAGAGCACCCGACCCAGGTCTTAACAGACCTCTACACCGTGCTGAAGGAAAAAGGCACTATCGACGGGCTTCATTTCATGTGTATCGGGGATATGCGCATGCGCACGATGCATTCTATCGGCTATTCGCTGACGAAGTTCGACTGTGAAGTTACGCTTATTTCTCCGCCTGAAATGTCGCCGACGGAGGAGTGGAAGAAGGAACTTGAGGCCAAAAACCTCAGGTTCAGGGAAGTCGAGCATGTCGAGCAGGCCATCGGGGACGCCGATGTGATCTATATGGAACCGGTCGTGCAGGCGGACTACACGAAGTCACGGGAGGAGCGCGGAAAGGAAGTTGGCACTACGCCTTCGAACTACAGGGTCACCCGCGAGCTCCTGCGCAAGAAGGGTAAGAGCGACTCCATCATCCTGCACTCTCTCCCGCGAATGGACGAGCTTCCGCCAGACGTCGATTCGACCCGTCACGCCCGCTACTGGGAGGAGGCTTTCAACGGTGTCGTGCTCCGGATGGCTCTGCTTGCCCTCGTGCTCGGCGCGATGGAGTAGAGCCAAAAGACAACTGTCATAGAGGGAGGGCGCAATGAGGACAGATTTTCACGGGAAACATTTCATCACTCTTCAGGAGTGGGATAGAGAGGAGGTCGACACACTGCTCGATGTGTCGATGGAGCTGAAGAGGGATTTTGCGATGGGTAACCCGACACCGCACCTGCTTTACAAGACGATATTTCTGATGTTCTTTGAGCAGTCCACGAGAACGAGAAACTCCATGGAGGCCGGTATCGCGCAGCTCGGCGGTCACGGGACATTTCTCGACACGAGCACTATGCAGACAGCGCACGGTGAGGTTGCCAAGGACACGGCGGTTATCCTCTCACGATACGGGCACGGGATAGCGTGCAGGAACTGCGAGTGGGAGGTGGGAAACAGCTACATAAGGGACATGGCGAAGTGGTCGAAGGTTCCTGTCATGAACCTTCAGTGTGACCTTTACCACCCGATGCAGGGCATCGCAGATCTCATGACGATGGGTGAAAAGATCGGAACCCTGGAGAGGGTCAAGGTCTCCATCATATGGGCGTTCGCCACGAGCCACAGGAAACCGATATCCGTTCCCCTCACACAGCTTCTTCTGTTTCCGAGGTACGGCATGGATGTGACGCTTGCACATCCGAAAGGGTTCGAGCTTCCGGATTGGGCGGTAGAGCAGGCAAGGAAAAACGCCCAGAAACATGGAGGGAAGATTACTCTTACGAACAGCATGGAAGAGGCGTACAAAGGTGCCCATGTGGTCATTCCCAAAAACTGGGGAAGCTGGTCCGGGAGACTCGGAGAGGAGGACCCCGGCACGCTGCTCGAATCGAACAGAAATTGGAAGTGCACGGAGCGGATGATGGGTCTCGCGGACAGGGATGTCATGTACATGCACGCTCTTCCGGCGGACAGGAACAACGAGGTCGAGGATGCGGTTATCGACGGTCCGATGTCAATCGTGTATGACGAAGCGGAAAACCGGCTTCACACGGCAAAGGCCGTCATGACGTTAACGATGCGGGGGAAATAGATGGGCACTCTAGCGATTATCGCGATAGGAGGAAACTCCCTCATAAAAGACAGCAGCCACGAGACAGTGAAAGACCAGTACGAAGCGGTGAGAGAGACGAGCGGGCATATTGCGGACCTTGTTGAGGAAGGATATGAGACTGTCATCACGCACGGGAACGGTCCCCAGGTCGGATTCATCCTCCTCAGGTCGGAGCTCGCCCACGAGTTGGCAGGGATGCATATCGTGCCGCTCGTGAACTGTGTTGCAGACACGCAGGGCGCGATAGGGTATCAGCTTCAGCAGGCCCTCAGGAATGAATTCGACCGAAGAAACATAAAGAAGACAGCTGCAACTGTTGTGACGCTCGTGGAGGTGGACAGGGATGACCCGGCATTCTCGAATCCGACCAAACCGGTAGGCTCCTTCTTTAACGAAGAGCAGATAGGAAGCATACGGGAGAAGCACCCGGAATGGCATATCGTGCACGAGGCCGGAAGAGGATACAGGAGGGTCGTGCCGTCTCCCCTACCGAAGAAAATCCTCGAGAGCGATGCAATCGAGGCCCTTCTCGCGCAAGGATTCTGTGTCATCGGTGCCGGGGGAGGCGGGATTCCGGTCTACAGAAACGAGCAGGGTGAGCTGGAAGGGATCGACGCGGTTATAGACAAAGACCTTGCTACAGGCCTGCTCGCTTCCCAGCTCAATGCGGACCTCTTCGTGATATCAACCGCCGTGGAGAAGGTATACCTCAACTACGGAAAAAAAGACGCAGCTCCACTCGACAGAATAAACGTCGAGCAGGCGAAAACGTATATGAATGAGGGCCATTTCGCTCCGGGGAGCATGCTCCCCAAGATAAAAGCAGTACTCGAATTCTTGGACCGGGGAGGGAAAGAGGCGATTATTACGAATCCCGAATCTCTCACAAGGGCGGTGAGAGGAGAGAGCGGGACCCATATCATCTCGAAATAATAGATTTCTGACGGCCCAGATGGTGTGATTTTTCACAGTCATTAATCGTTGTTATGTTATCAGGACCATCCGCGATCAAATGAATAGTATTTAGTATGTGGATTGTGCGGTTTTCTTGGAAATTGGACGGAATCGTTGCCGGATGAAGATCCGGTGGTTGAGTGATATAAGCATATAATGCGAGAATAGATATCTGGATCGTGAGCCTTCGCTTCCAGATTACCGGATAATGATTTCACGTAACTTTACAGCAGAGCCGCATAGTTTATGTGATTAATGAGAAAAAGGGGTTTGGGGCCCCTTAAAAAGCGGTAAATCGGTACCACGTCTTTATGACTCGACTTTAACATTGAGAATAGAGGGAAACGACAGTGGGCGACAGGATGAGACCGGTTCCTTTTACCCGGCTTCTACGCTGGATGTGTGAGGAGTACGGAAAAGAGAGGACGATCTTCGGGATACCGGAACCCTGTTTTTTTCGTACGAAGAACAGCCCGGGCATAAGAGTGTTCGATGAGGGCTGCGAAACGCCGATAGGCCCGGCAGCCGGCCCGCACACCCAGCTGACCCAGAACATTATTGCGGCATACCTCGCTGGCGGGAGATGGATCGAGCTCAAGACGGTTCAGCTCGTCGACGATCTCGAGATCGAAAAGCCATGTATCGACGCGCGGGACGAGGGCTACAATACCGAATGGTCGCAGGAGCTCTCCCTCGAGGAGTCCTTCGATGAATACCTCAAGGCATGGATACTGCTCCACTTTCTGGAAAAGATCTTTTGTCTTCATTCCGGCCCGGAGCGCTCATTCATTTTTAATATGAGTGTCGGATACGATCTCGAGGGGATCAAATCCCCGAAGATGGACAGGTTCATCACCGGCCTGATCGATGCATCCGGACACCCGCTGTTCGAGAGATGCCTACATGAGCTGGGCCGGTTTATCGAGGACGGGAGCTTCACAGAGGCGATGGACCTTCAGCCCGGGGCCGAAGGTTATGCCGGTATTACTGAAAACATCTCTCCCAATATGACCCGGTCAGTTACACTCTCCACGATGCACGGATGCCCCCCCGGAGAGATAGAGGCGATAAGCAGATATCTCCTGAAGGAGAAGAAGCTCGATACGTTCGTTAAGCTCAATCCTACTCTTCTCGGCTACGAGACGGTGAGGCGCATACTCGACGGCCTCGGTTTCGGCTCAATAGATCTCAAAGAATCGACATTTACCGATGACCTCCAGTATGATGATGCTCTGGGGCTTCTGGGGCGGCTCGTGACTTTTTCGAAGGAGTGCGGGCGCGGTTTCGGCGTCAAGCTCTCCAACACCCTGGGAGCGGTAAATAGCCTGGGAGTGCTTCCGGGGGATGAGATGTACATGTCGGGGCGTGCTCTCTTTCCGCTTACCGTTACCCTGGCGTCAAGGCTCTCACACGAGTACGGAGGAAAACTTCCCGTTTCATATTCCGGCGGCGCGTCGGAGCAGAACATCGTGAAACTCTTCGAGACCGGGATCAGGCCGATCACCATGGCAACACAGCTTCTCAAGCCGGGCGGGTATCTGAGAATGGCCTCTGCCGCCGAAAGGCTGAAGAAGGCAGCCTCCCCCGATACTATAGACGTTGAAAAGCTAAGACTACTGGCAGAAGATGCACTTGCCGACGACCGTTACAGGAAGGAATGGAGGGGCAAAAAGAGGGTGTTTGTGGACAAAAAATTGCCCCTCTTTGACTGCTATATTGCGCCCTGTGTCGAAGCGTGTCCGATAGGCCAGGATGTGCCGGAATACATACGGCTGGCCGGAAATGGCAAGTATGATGAGGCCCTGGATCTCATCTACAGCAAAAACCCGCTCCCCCATATCACAGGATACATCTGCGATCATCAGTGCCAGTACAACTGTACCCGAATGGACTACGAATGCCCTGTTTCAATCCGAGAGGTGAAGAGGATCGCAGCACAGCGCGGTAGTATGAAACGCGGAGGCGGGAATGAAACACTCGATACGAGGGTCGCAGTCATAGGTGCGGGGCCTTCAGGGCTGGCCCTGTCATACTTCCTCGCCCGGACAGGATTCCGCGTGACCGTGTTCGAGAAGAGGGAGTCGGCGGGCGGCGTTGTTGCCCACGTGCTCCCGGGATACAGGCTGCCGCAGTCGGCGATAGAGAGCGATATATCGTTTATAGAATCACTCGGTGTCGAGTTCAGGTTCGGTTCTCCCCCGAACTTCTCCATCGATAATCTGAAAAAAAATGGATATAAGTACATATTCATCGCAATCGGCGCGGAGCTTTCGAGGAAGATGAGTCTCGAAGGAGACAATCCGAACGTTTTTGAAGCTCTGCATTTTCTGAAAACTTTCAGGAACGACCCGTCAGGCCTCAGCCTCGGCAGCAAGGTTGCGGTGATAGGAGGCGGGAATACCGCAATGGACGGTGCACGGTCTGCTCTGCGGGTACCGGGCGTAGTAGAGGTCTCCATCATATACAGGAGGACAGAACAAGAGATGCCCGCGGACAGGGAAGAGTTCGAGAATGCGCTCAGTGAGGGGGTGAAGTTCAGTCCGCTCCTCATCCCCGAGTCGTTTTCACGGAAGGGGACACTGCAGTGCAGGTGTATGACGCTGGGAGAGCCTGATAAAAGCGGCAGGAGGCGCCCTGTACCGACGGACACGACGGTGGACATAGATGTCGATTCTGTTATAAGTGCCATCGGGGAGAGCATCGATCTCGAACTTCTGAAGAGGTGCGGATTAACGCTTGACCGGGGCAAAAGGCCCGCAGTAAACACGGAAACGCTCGAGACGGACGAAAAAAACGTATACATGGGGGGCGATGCCTTCAGAGGGCCGTCGACTGTAGTCGAATCCATAGCTGATGCCAAAAGAGCGGCCGAGTCGATCGCAGCTCGTGAGATTCCCGGGTGGAAGGGGCTCGACAGGGCTTCAAGCCCCGGGCTTGATCAAAAGATGCGGGTTTCGGAGATAGCGGAAAAAAAGGGAAGGATTCTTTACCCTCTCGAAGAGACCGACGACGGCAGCATCTCCCGGAGCGAGAGGGACCGGTGCCTCGAGTGCAGCACAGTCTGCAACAAGTGCGTGGATGTGTGTCCGAACCGTGCAAACGTAGCAGTACATGTCACTGAGGGAAGTATGCAGATCCTTCATTTAGACGCGCTCTGCAACGAGTGCGGTAACTGCGCCACGTTCTGTCCCTATGAGGGGAAACCGTACGAGGACAAGTTTACGCTCTTCACCCTGCATGATGATTTTGAAAACAGCCCTAACAGCGGATTTATCGTAACAGGCTCCGGAGAGCACAGATGTGTAACCGTCAGGATGAATGGTGATCGGTACGAATTTCAAATCGATAAGGACCGGAACCTGAAGGGTATGGATATCGTGGCTCGAAAAGATAAGGGGAGCGGTGAGGTAAACAGGGTACTGGCGGCAACAGTAGAAACTGTCTTGAAAGGGTATGGTTATCTGATCGGCTTTTGAAATGCCGGAGGAGAGTGTATGTTGCTATTAAAAAATGCCTGTGTCGTGGATTTCGAGCCCCCTTCGGTGAAAGACGGAATCGACATCGCAATCGAAGGGACCGAAATCGTCGAGGTCGGGGAAAAAATATCTCCACAGGGGAAGGACGTCCGGACCATCGACCTCGAAGGAGACATCGTGACCCCCGGTCTCGTGTGCAGCCACAACCACTTCTATTCGGCGCTCGCGAGAGGGATCACGGCGAGTATCAAACCTTCCACAGATTTCGTGTCCATACTTCAGAACCTCTGGTGGAGGCTGGACAGGGCGATAGATGAAGAAATTCTCTACTACAGTGGTCTCGTCGGGGCGATAGAAGCGATACGGTCCGGTACCACAACCGTCATCGACCATCACGCCTCCCCCTCTTTTATCAGGGGGTCTCTGGCAGTCCTGAAAAAGGCCTTCGAAGAGGTCGGTCTCAGGGGTATGCTCTGCTATGAGGTGACGGACAGAAACGGCAGAAAGGGAATGACGGAGGGCGTCGAGGAGAACATCAGCTTCTCGGGAATCATCGACAAGGAGAAAGAGCAAGGCCCGACGCTTCTCGAGGCATCGATCGGGGGGCACGCACCCTTTACCCTGGAGGACGAATCGCTTGAAAGACTTTCCGAGGCGTGCAGATCGACAGGTCGGGGTCTCCATGTACACATCGCAGAGGACCTGTACGATCCCTCTTTTTCCCACCACCACTACGAAAAGGACATCACAGAGCGGCTGGAGGATTTCGGCCTCCTTGACGAAAAAGCGATTTGCGTTCACGGGGTCCACCTCACGGATGAGGATATAGAGCGGCTGAACAGGCACGATTGTTTCCTCGTCCACAATGCGCGGTCCAATATGAACAACACGGTAGGGTATACCGGGAAACTTCCATGTTTCAGGAACGTTGCGCTCGGAACAGACGGTATAGGGAGCGATATGTTCGAAGAGTTCAAGTTCGCCTTCTTCAAGCACAGGGATGCGGGAGGGCCGTACTGGCCGGGGGATTTCCTTCGGTTTCAGTATAACGGGAATGTGCTGCTCGAACGTAATTTCAGCGGACGCTTCGGGAGCATCGAGAAAGGTTGTGCCGCGGATCTCGTGATCTATGATTACCCGAGACCGACCCCTCTAATTCCTGAGAACATAGCGGGTCACATAGCCTTCGGATTGTCCTCGCGCGATGTGAGGACGGTGATCGTAAACGGCTCTGTCTGTTATGATGAGAGAAGGTTCCCTTTTGAAGTAGGGCCGATCTACGAGAAGGCATCACAGGCTGCCAGACGTTTATGGCGGCGAATGGATGAACTATGATGGATTTCTTTTACAGATGCAGTGAATGCGGAAAGCAGTTCGATATTACTCCGGACCGCATGGTATGCCCTTCCTGTTCCGGGAAGCAGAAAAGCGATGAGCCTCTCAGGGGGATTTTAGAGGTGGGAATTGAAGGGAGGCTTAAAAAAGATTGGGATACCTTCGACCTTCTGCCAGTGGGAAAAAAATATTTTCCTCCAATCCCCGTGGGCAACACCCCTCTCTGGGAACCTAAAAACCTCCGTAAAGAGACGGGGTTCGAGAGACTCTATATAAAGGACGACAGCCTGAACCCCACGGCTTCCCTCAAGGACAGGGCCTCCTATCTCGTCGCGGCCTTCGCGCTGAGAGAGAAGATAGATGACATTACCGTGGCCTCTACAGGGAACGCCGCGTCCTCCATGGCCGGTGTCGGCGCGGCAGGCGGCCTCAACATCAGGATCTTTATTCCTGCGTCCGCGCCCGAAGCAAAGCGGGTCCAGGCCCTCCAGTACGGTGCCGAGGTAACGGAGGTCGACGGCAACTACGACATGGCCTACGATCTTTCACTGGAGTATACAAAACAGCACGGGTCTCTCAGCAGGAACACGGCGTATAATCCCCTGACAATCGAGGGTAAGAAAACAGCCGCGCTGGAGATTTTTAGACAGCTCTGTAAGATCGTCGGTGGGACCGTCGGTAAGACCGTTGGTAAGACCGCAGGCGGAGCCCCGGATTACGTATTCGTTCCCGCGGGCGACGGGGTCATCCTCGGGGGTATGTACAAGGGCTTTGAGGACCTACTTCAGATGGGGCTTATGGACCGTGTTCCGACCCTGTACGCGGTTCAGGCTGCAGGAAGCAACGCAATCTCCTATGCCTTCCGCGAGGGAAGCTTCAGGCCGGACTACAGCTCAAATACGGTCGCCGATTCCATTGCGGTCGATATCCCGCGTAACGGCTACCACGCGCTGAAGTATCTGAAGAAATATGACGGCAGATGTGTGGAGGTCACGGACAGCGAGATACTTTCCGCCCAGAGAAGGCTGGCATCGACTTCCGGGCTTTTTGCGGAGCCCGCGGCATCATCGGCGCTTGCCGGATTCTTAAAGACAAAGGATGAGATCCCGTCCGATTCAAAGGTCGTTCTTCTCATCACGGGCAACGGGCTGAAGGATATAGGCGCCGCCCTGAGAGGACTGTCGGAAAAGAATCCGTAATGCGGTTTTCACATAGATTGCTATGCAATCAGATTGCATAGCAATTGGTTTAAATGATGACTCGGCAGCTGTAAAAAATATTGTTTACGGTGAGGAAAGCGCTAAAAGCCCCATTCTTTACTATTTACGGTGATTTGTGAGAAATGGGGGCTAAGCTCTCCCGGGCTACCGATTTCTTTCCAGGAGCTTTCCTTCTCCCGGTTCTGCGCAGATGCCTCTGTCGCAGTCGAAGATCACCTTTCCCCTCAGAATCGTCTTTACGATCTTTCCTTTCAGCCTCATTGTTTCGAAAGGGGTGATCTTTCCCTTGGAATAGAATTTTTTCCCCTCGACCCTGCAGCTCTCCCCCGGATCTATGAGCACGAAATCCGCGTCTTTTCCAGGTACGATGGAACCTTTTCTGTGAAAGAGCCCGTATCTTTTGGCGGCGTTTTCCGAAACGGCCTCCACGAACCTCCTCAGAGATATCCTTTTTTTCACATATCCCTCTGAGAACATATAGGGGAACAGAGTGCCAGTTCCAGGGATGCCTGCGTAGTCTGTCCATACGGATCCTGTCTGCTTTTCATCCTCGGGGCAGGGGGCATGGTCCGAGGCGACAAAACGTATCCTCCCGTCCGAGAGAAGCCGCCATAGATCATGTTTGTTGGGCGGGGATTTAACAGGGGGAGTGGTCTTGAGGGCTGAGCCCGTCTTTTCGAAATCCTCGATATCGAATTCGAGGTAGTGAGGCGCGGTCTCTGCCGTTACGCCTTTGGTTTTCAATATTTCAATCGTGGCAGCCGAAGAAACGTGTACTATATGAAGATCGGCACCGACCTCTGCCGCGATCTCGGCAGCTGCAGCTGCCGCAATGTGCTCCGCTGTTTCCGGACGCGACAGATAGTAGTGTCTCGGTGTATTTCCCTCTCTTTCGACTATTGAAGTTGCGGCAGTGACATAATCGTAGTCCTCTGCATGGAGAAGGACAGGCACCCCGAGTTCTACCGCCTTTTCGAGCACCGTCTTGAACTGATAGTGGTTGAGCCGCCCGAAGCTCTCCATCCCGGATATGAAGTAGGTCTTGAACCCCATGACTCGGGTCGAGAGCTCCTCCATGTATCGGGAAAAGCCCTCTTCGAACGATTCACAGGAGACGCCGCCGTACAGGCCGTAATCGACAACCGCCTTTTTTTCAATAACAGAAAGTTTTTGTTTTAGATTCTCGAGGTTCGTTACAGGAGGAATCGAGGTGCACGGCATATCTATAACTGTCGTGATACCACCCGATGCGGCTGCGCAGGTTCCGTGGTAGAAGTCCTCCCTGTGGGTGAACCCGGGATCATCGAAATGGACATGGGGATCGATCCCGCCCGGGAGAACGAAATGGCCCGATGCATCGACTGTATCATCATCTTCTTCAAGGTCTCTCCCGATACGGATGATCTTTTCTCCGTGTATCTCGATATCGAATTTTTTCGGCTCTTCCTCGTCCGGGAGGAGCACACTGCCGTTTTTAAGGATCAACCGCCCTTCGCCTCCTGAAGCCTTTTCCACACCTTCTGCGGGGTGATAGGAAGCTCGAATATTCTTATCCCCACAGCGTCGTAGATCGCGTTTGCTATGGCAGGGGCCGGGCCGTTTATAGCGATCTCAGCGACAGACTTTGCGCCGAACGGTCCGGACTCCTCGTAAGAATCAGCGAGGATAGTCACGATCTTTGGGATGTCCGAAGCGGTGTAGATCTTGTAGTCCCAGAACGATGGGTTCGTCATCCTTCCTGTACTGTCGAATTTGTAATCCTCACAGAGTGCATAACTGATCCCGTTCACCGTCGCTCCTTCGATCTGGCCCTCTGCAAGTTTCGGGTTGATCGGCACGCCGCAGTCGACGCAGGAAACGAACTTTACGACCTCCACCCTGCCTGTCCGAATGTCGACATCGACTTCGGCGAACTGCGCGATAAACGGGGGCGGCGACTCCGTGGGAGTGAACGACGCGGATGCCTGCGGCTGAAACTGGTCTCGTTCGTAGAAAGCGCGCAGGGCGATCTCCTCGTAGGACACCGATTTACCTGCTCCTGTATCACGGACCCTGCCTCTTTCCGTGACGAGACTGCCGGGTTCCGTATGGAGCATCGCCGCTGCGGTATCGATGATCTGATCCCTCAGCTTCCCGGCGCACTGTTCAACCGCTTTTCCGGATACGTATGTGGTCGATGATGCGTACGCACCGGTATCGAACGGGGTGAGATCGGTGTCCGAAGAGAGGACGATGATCTTATCCGTGGGGACCGCCAGGACTTCCGCCGCAATCTGGGCGAGGATCGTGTCCGAGCCTGTACCGATGTCGGTTGCACCGACGTAGAGGTTGAACGAGCCGTCCTCGTTCATCTTCATTGAGGCGGAGGCCATGTCGATGAGCGGGATCCCCGACCCCTGCATCCCCACAGCAGCGCCCACTCCCCTTACTCTGTCCTTCCCGATCTTCTTTCGTTTGCCCCGCTTTTTATACCACTCGATAGCCTCAGCCCCGCGATCGATACACTCGTCGAGCTTGCACGATTTAATGGTCTGATCGACTCCCTCCTTGCCCTCGCCGAGCGCCCTGAATACTTCGGAGGTCTCACCTGCCTTTATGTGCCAGCCTTTTACCCAGTCGAGGTAATCATGCCCTGTTCTTCTTGCGATCATGTCGATCTGCTGGTTCAGGGCGAAATATGCCTGGGTTGCTCCGTACCCCCTGTACGCCCCTCCGACCGGGAGAGAGGTATACACGCTCCTGCCGAAGAAACGGATGTTCGGTATTTTGTTGAACAGCGGGAGGGCCTTTGAGCCGACGTTGGAGAGGACGGTGAGGGCGTGACTTCCGTAGGCCCCGGCATTGAGCAGTCCGTCGAGCTCGAGCGCCGTAATCGTCCCGTCGTTCTTCGCCCCTGTCTTCAGTTTTATTCTCATCGGATGTCTCGTCCTAGTTGAGACGAAAACCTCCTGACGTGAAAGCACGAGCTTTGCAGCTCTCTTGTGCTTCCACGCGACGAGCGCAACGAGGGGCTCAATGAGCACCTCCTGCTTCCCCCCGAACCCGCCGCCGATTCTCGGCTTGATCACCCGTATCATCCTGATCGGGACTCCGACGAGCATGCTTGTGATCCTGCGAGCGTGGAACGGGACCTGTGTCGTCGAGATTATCACGAGACGGCCACGCTCATCGAACCTGGCAACCGCGGCGTGCGGCTCCATTGCGCAGTGTGAGGCATAGTGAACGCTGTACTCGTGCTCCTCTATGAAGTCCGCTTCAGAGAACCCTTTCTCGACGCTCCCGATCGACATGTCGATCTGTGACGCGAGGTTTTTTTGGGGGTCGTATGCCGCGGGTATCAGCATGTGCTCGTCTTCGGTGTGAAGCAGAACAGAGCCATTTTCTGTCGCTCTCTCTGGATCGAAAAGGGGATCGAGCGGCTCATACTCGACTTTTATTTTTTCCAGCGCCCTCTTTGCGGAATCGATGGTCTCGGCTGCGACGAGGGCGACCCTGTCCCCTACGAACCTCACTTTTTTATCGAACAGGAGCGTGTCGTACGGGGAAGGCTCGGGGTAGCCCTGACCCGCGGTGGTGTGAAGGACCCTCCTGACGTTCCCGTGGTGAAGGATATCAACGACTCCCGGCATCCGGGCCGCTTCCGAAACGTCTATCTTTTTAATACGGGCGTGGGCATGTGGGGAATAGAGGAGCGCGAGCCATAACGGGTCCTGAACATCGAAATCGTTTGTGAACCTCCCAGTTCCTGTAGCGAGGGAGAGAGCGTCGACCTTTCTCACCGATCTTCCCACCTGATCTGTTTTACGCATTCGAACCGTTCCTCCCTGCTGCGATCCGAACCGCATCGATGATCTTCGCATACCCTGTGCAGCGGCAGAGATTGCCGTCGAGCGCCTGTTTTATCTCCTCATCGCTGGGGTCCGGGTTTTGTTCAAGAAGCCAGTAGGAGGCGAGGACCATCCCGGGGGTGCAGAAACCGCACTGCACAGCTCCGGATTCCGCGAACGCTTCCTGGATGGGGTGGGGCGCATGGAGCGTGCCTATGCCCCGCACCGTGGTGATTTTTTTCCCCGCTGCAGTCGCTGCAAATACCTGGCAAGAGTTGACGAGCCGGCCTTCGAGCAGAACGAGACAGGCCCCGCACTCCCCCTCGCGGCACCCCTCCTTCACCTCTGTAAAGCTGTTATCTCTCAGAAGCGTGAGGAGCGTTGCTTGCGGATCGAACGAAATAGTATGCTCTCTACCGTTTACCGTGAAGATGCCCTCCATGGGCTACCCTCCTGCCGCGGACTCCAGGCCGCGCTCGAGCACGACGCGAAAAAGATGCCCCGTATAGTCGGGGTCGAGACCTTTCTTTCTCGTAAAGCGGATTTCATCGAGCCCTGCTATCTCTTCCATTATGAGATCGTCGGTCCGATGGCCGCGTATCGATTCTTCTGTCCTGTCGAGCCTTCTATACTTACCGCTCGAACCCACCACGACCGCTCTGATGTCCTTAACTGTTTGTCCGGCCTTTTTCATGAGTATGGTAACCGTAAAAGCCGGGTAATCGAAACGGGTCCGTATCTCTCGATGGTAGAAAGAGATCCACTTCTCGTTTCGGATTCGTACAGAGGTTATCAGGCTGTTTTTCCGGAGGCTGGAAGTTCCGACATATTCCTCGACAGGGTAGGTGCCCTCATTCCGCCCGATAAGAGAAACCTCCGTATCAAGGGCCATAAGGGGGCCCACGAGGTCCGACCATGCGGGAAACGCGGAGATTGTTCCCCCTACAGTTATGCGGTTTCTTAAAGGTGTGGAGGCTGCATGACGGAGCGCCTTTACGAGCACATGGCCCCGGTCGACCTGCTCTATCTTATGGACGGTTTCCGCGTAAGTGAGACACGGACCGATCTCGATATAGGATTTCCCCGCCCTGAAGAACCCAAGCGGGAGATGGCCGAGATCGATGAGCCCCCTGGTGTTCTTCAGGCTTCCCCTGAGGATCCATGTGCCCCCACCGTGGGGTTTTACCCCCTCTCGATCGAGAAGCAGAGGAACCTCTTCAATCTGTTTCGGCTTGTACCAGGTCATCTCCTTCATGAAATTTCCTTTGCAGCAGATTATCATCGGTCAAAAAGCAGTCGTTTACCGGTTTGGGTCATGAATCAATTGCCCGAAATAAACCGTTTGCCACATGGTCTTGGAATTGATGTCCCTATGGTGATTGTAAGAGATCCGACACCTTTTTGAGATGTTTTCATGGATACCAAATGCTTACAAACCGTTTTAAGACAACACCTTGATGCTACCGGCAAAAGGCGGTACTGTCGTTATTTCGTACTCGAATTTTTACCAGCACCTAAAATCAGTAACTATAGTACTGAGGCGCAATCCAACCATACGAACAGGAAACCACGCACCGATCGTTTTTGCCTTTTCACCGTATATATCTCATTGCTTAAAGCATCTCTACATAGCCGGGGGAAAACCCGTTATCCAAAAAAGCACTTTTTAACATGACCCGATTTGGTTTCGATGCCCTGTAAAATAATTATACACGTTTTTGAAAACAGGAAAAGGATTATATTTATCATATACCCCTGTTCCTTTGAAGAGACCCATACAATGAGAAAGTGCGATTTCAAGGGTGCGATCTCATATTACCCGATACCTCCTCTCGATCGAATATGCATGTCTGTTAGGGACCCGGGGAACAGGAAGTCAGAGCTTCATGAGCTCTTTTTGCGAGTTGAAGCTGGGATAAAGGACTGGGTACCCTGTGCAAAAAACGAGTACTCGAAGCTCAGATATAAGATTTTCTTTGCAGAAAGATGCGGCTCCGGGGCGGGATCGTTTTCGTCGGGAAAAGACAGGCATCCGCTCGTACGCTCAGCTCTCCGCGAAGCGTACGCGTACCACGCTGCAATAAAAGGGTCGGCTGCCGGCGGGTTTCTGAAGAATACAGGTTCCGCTCTCGAGACCGCTTCCTCTCTTCGAGGTCTCGTCTCTGGCGGAGGAAAGGTTTTTCCTGAAACGCTGCTGAAGCTCGTCGGAAGATCACCCTGTATAGATTCACTCGTTCGCGAAGCAGTGAGGTTTCTTATCGCGGGTTGGGACAAAGAACAGTTCGGCAGAATGGTGAGAGAGAGGCTCGTCCGGGAGCCTGTGGCACTTTCGACGCTCGCGGATCTGCTCGCTGAGCACAGGATTGCAGCACTGAGCAGCGGCGAGATCGTAGGGCTTCTCGAGAAATATGACGGGCACACCGAGGTGTGCCTCGCTCTATTACGCTACATCGGTGAGTGCCGGATAAGCTCTTTTGTTCCACTGTTTAAAAAAATGCTCGACGAGTGGAAATCTCTGTCTCCGGAGCGTATCTTTGCAGTGTTAGATGTTCTCTCGCAGATGGCCGGGCCCGAGGTAACGAATATTCTGAATCGGTTTCTTGAAAAGGTATCGAAAGCGGAAGGACATCCTGGCTGTGAGGTCCTGAAAGAGTACACAGCGCTTGCTTTGAGGGAGGCATCCGGGGCGGAGAACGAATCAGCACAGAAAAAAAGAGGTGAGCAATCCGATAGAAAGGGACTCATTCTCGCTCAATGCTGCTTTTACGGTGATGTCGTCAGCCCTGGTCAAAAGGAGGGCGGGGGGCTCGCTACACTGCTGAGCCAGCTCGGAAAGAGCATCGCAGGCTGCGAGGAGAACAGCTCGGTTTATACCCTGATACTCTTTCCTCTGGAGAATATCCTGTGCGGCAGGAAGCTGATAGAAACCTGGGAAAACGAGCGGCATAGGATAGTGAGGGTCCCTGTGTTCTTTGGGCCGCACGATTCCGCAAAGCAGTTTCTACTTCACGAGTACGAGATCATGCGTGCCGTCAGGAGGGCTCTCGAGCAGCACCGTATCGATCCCGATATCTTCCATGTTCGTTATTCGGACAATGCAACGAAGGCCGTGGCTGTGCTTGCTAAAAATTCCGGCAAACGGCTCGTGTTCACCATCACGGCTGACCCTCACAGGAACCTCTCGGGGAAGAATGGAAAGCTTCGCCCGATGAACCAGAAGCAGGCAATTGAGACACTGAACAGGGTGTGGATTGCAGATACGGTACTGGACGCCTCTGACGGCTTCATACTCATCGGGCACGGGGAGAAGAACGAAGAGATACTTCCCTACTTCCCGGGTCTGTGGCTTTTACCCCGGCTTCGCGAAAAGCCGGTAGAGGTTCTTCCGGAGGGGATCGACATGAAGGTACGTCTGCGGAAGAAAGAGACATACGGCGGATTCGTGAAGCTTCTGTACGGGGAAGAAGGACGGTACAGGCTCGATCCACGTTTTCTCGACAGGCCGATACTGCTGAACGTAGGCAGGCTGAACCCCGTGAAAGGACAGCACCTTCTTGCCGAGGCGTGGGCGGGATCGTGGCTCTCCGATCCGTACAATCTTGTCCTCGTGGGAGGCGATCTCGAACATCCGGACACGGGGGAGAAGAGAATGTTGAGGTATATAGAGAGAGTTATGGAACAGCACCGGGAGCTTTCCGGGAGGTTCTGTCACATCGGTGCACTCCCCAACCGCGAAGTGCGGCTCATGGAAAGGGCCGTGACAAGAATGGCCGGCTCAGGGCTCCAAAACGTATATGTGTGCTCGAGCAGGAAGGAGGAGTTCGGGATATCCGTTGTCGAGGCGATGAGCGAAGGATTTCTCGTCATCGCCCCTATCGAAGGCGGCGTGAAAAGCTATATCAGGCACGGCATAAACGGTTTCCTTATAAAGACAGGGAGTGTCCGTGACATCAGGCTTGGGATGGAGTCGGTGCTCCTCTCGAACACCTCGCAGATCTCTCTGCGATCGGCAGCGCAGAGCGGGAAGCGGTATGTACGGAGCTCTTTCGATGTGGACAGAATAGGCGAGATGTACAGCGGGTTCTACCAGAGTCTTTTGAAGGGTCTGCAATGAATGTACGAAAGGTTGTTCTCATTAGTCCGCCGTTCTATTCTCAGCTTTTACCGACCCTCGAGCTGGCCTGTGCATTTCTTGCCGAGGGAGTGGAAGCGACTGTTGCGTGCAGCGACGATTTTAAGGAAAAAATCACATCGAGGGGAGTTCGGTTTCAAAGGCTTGTGACGAGCAGCAACATCAATACAGGCATCGCACAGAAGACCGATCAGCCCGATGAAGAGAGAAGAAGGCTGGATATCTTTCTCGAGGCGACGAAAAAAGGGCCGATCGAAACCCTTCTCGTTCAGACGAGGGACAGGATGCTCGATATGCTGCACGACCCGGAAGGGATACGAGACCAGGTCCGCCGGATACGGGACTTAGTGAGACCCGATCTCTGGGTGTCGAACCAGCTTTCATACGGCTCGACCCTCGCACTCTACTGCCTCGGGCTTCCTTTCATCTCCCTGTGCCTCCCCCATCCGCATACCGTCCCGGGCGGTAAAAAAATATACGGTGTTCCCTCGACCTGACCCGAAGTGTTCGGGATCGAGCCGGAGAAACTGAATGAGCTGCATAAAAGAGCTCGTGAGGTGGAAAAGGGGTTCACGGCTGAGTTCAATGAGGTAATAGAGCGGTATGACGCGGCGCTTTCTTCTGTAGAGAACGCGTTCGACCTCAGCTCAGAGATCGCCATTCTGTTCAATTACCCTGATTTCGGGCCGATTGGGCTGAAGAGAAGTAACCCCAGGAGGATCTTCATGGGGTATTGTTTTCATGAAGAGCCGCTCGATGAAAGGTACAGGGAGGTGCTCTCACAGCATGCCTCTTTCGGTCCAAAGATACTCATCGTGATGGGAACATTTCTATCATACAGGGACGACGTAATAGAGCGATGCATAAGGGGATGCAAGGAGGAGTTTCCAGAAAGCCTCGTCGTCGTCGGTTGCGGGGTCGGGGCAAAGCGGTTAAAAAGGCTGCCATACGAAGGCCTTATAGCCGAAGAGTTCGTCCCTCAGAAGGCGCTCCTTCCACATGTGGACCTCGTCATTCATCACGGAGGGAGCAACTCGTTCACAGAGGCGCTCTTCTACTCCAGACCGATGGTGATCCTGCCGTTTTCGAGCGACCAGTTCGATATCGTGAGGGATACCGAAGTGCACGGCATCGGCACGGTGCTCCCTCCGAACTCGTTCAGCACCGGAGATTTCAGGAAGGCACTTCGTACAGCATTCAGCGCGAAATACAAAGATGCACTCTCGAGATGGAGCGAACATATCCGAAATCGCGGTCCCAGGTACGCAGTGAAAAAGCTTTTATCTTCTGTCTCTCCTTCGGCGGACTGAATTTTCGATACATACACAGTGCCGATGTATCAGGCGCCTCACTTCATAACAGTTCGCGATACAACGACGCTGAGGGTAAAAGGGTGATGGGGTCGTTTAAAATCAACGATCGTCGGAAGGGGAACTAACTCGGGGGTTTTTCCTTAAAATCGTGAGTCCTGTATGTATAGAGCGACTCGAAAAGACCCTGCCTCGCACTAATTCTATGGAATATGTCGAATCTTTAAGATCGTTACCACGGTATCTTCGCGGAAAGCCAGCAGGAGAGGAAGAGAAGAATAAAAACGGCCGATTGGGCCTGACAGCTTGAAACAGGTAAACCGGTTAAAAAGCCCGGGGGGACGCATCTTCTGTATGCAAGGACCATGGCGGATTTGTGCCGGCCTGTCTGTAGGAAAGAAGTATATGGATGAAGGTCAGGTCGAAAACAGCTCTACGAAAAAAGGTGTATTAGGGGGACATGATACTTTTCGAGCGGCACCTTTGTACGTTTCCTGAAGTATTGTATCCCTGCCTAAAAGTGCGCGAGTCAGTCTTACATACCCACCCCGATGAGCTTTATCTCGTTCTCTTCCTCGTCAGGATCGTTGCTCCTGATCTGGAGCTTGGTCGCCCTCCCTCCTGTTATCGTGGGAAGAAACCGCACTATGACCGGAATACTGCTGCCAGGAGAAACGATTTGCTGATTCGAATCGTATTCAATACGGAAATCCCCAATGTGTTTCCACACAAGGAGTATCGAATAGATCTCGAGATCGCCGGTCCCGTTGTTCTCTACGGTAAATATGACAGGTTCGCTCTCCACTCCGACCTCTGTATCCGGGAAGTAGAAAGAGCTTCCGTCCGGATACTGTACGTCTCCCTGTCTGATATTGATATCGGGCTCGATGCCATCCGACCCGTGGGCAACAGCCTTGAACTTGTATAACGGCTCGTCCGGGTCATCGCTGCTTATCTCGATGACAGCGCTCTTGGCTTTCGTATCTATGGGGGTAAAGATTATATCAAAGGTCGTGGTAGATCCGGCAGAAACCAAATCCGCTGTCATCGAGTCATCGAGTGTGAATTTGTCAGGGCTGTTGTTTATGATAGATATGATTTTCAAAGCTGCGCTTCCCGCGTTTTCAATTGTAAATGTCGCTGTTTTCGAGCTGCCTAAGAGTACGGGGCCGAAATCGTATTCCGAGTTGTTAGAAACCTCCTGGACGGTTATATCAGGTACGGCAACAAGGACCCCCTCCCCCTCCACCGTAAAGGTAAACGGGTCTTCGTCGGAATCGTTGTTTTCGATTGTGACCGTTGCCCACTTGTACTGCTCGGGCAGGACGGGGATAAACTGGACCGAGAAATCGGTGTCGAAACCGGGAGCCAGAATGAACTCAGTACCGGAAGTGTCGATGGTAAACTGGGCAGGAAAGGGAGAGCCTGCGGTGAGTGTAATGCTCGTTATGTTGAGGTCAGCCGACCCTGTGTTCTCTATCGTGAATGTAGCAGGGGGGCTTGTGCTCTCGCACTGCACAAAGCCGAAGTAGTAGGAACCGGAGATGTTTGGAAGTTCGTTTTCACCCTGTCTCACGTTGATATCGGGTTCCGGCACAGCAGTTCCGGTACCCTGAACTGCGAATGTATAGGGGTTTTCATCGGGATCGTCGCTTGATATGCTCACCGTTGCCGATTTGATCCCGATATCCTGCGGGCTGAACACAACGCTAAACTCAGTGCTCTCGTCTTGTGCGAGGGATGCGGGGATGGAAGGGCTTATGATGACAAACTCTCCGATAGTGGTGCCTCCTCCGGGGGAAATCGATACCTCACTGATTTCGAGCTGGCCTGGGTCGAGATTTTCGATCGTGAACAGTTTCGAGGCGGAGGTTCCTGTCATTATGTTGCCGAATACGACCGAAGCTCCGATATTTATATTCGTCAACCCCTGCCTGAGGTTGATGTCAGGAGTAGAGGCCGGAATACCGACCCCTGTCCCCATTACGGTGAATGTGTAGGGGTTCTTTTCAAGGCAGTTGCTGTATATTATAACAGTCGCTTCCCTGTAGATGTTTATTGTGGGTTTGAACCTTATGGTAAAGGTCGTAACTGCTCCCTGAATCACCGATGATGACAGTGAGGCGGTTTCTATGATAAACTCCTCGGCTTCGTCCTCCAGTAAAGATATGCCGTAGATAATAAGTTTTCCCCTGTCCTCATTCTGTATTACGAATGTGGCTTGATCTGTAGTGTACACGTCTACATTTCCGAAATCGAAGACACCCGTACCATTAGGGTATCCGAGGACCACTAAGTCTGGTACAGGGATCGTGGAGGCGAGCTCATACATGTTCTCCCGGTTTATGCTGCAGGCAGTGACAAGGGTGATACCCACGGTCAGGAGGAAGAGTGTACGCAACGACCACCGCACTTTGTAACTCCCCAGGCTTTCTTTGCTGGACTACAGAAGGAAACAAAAACCATAACGCTGCAAACAATAAATATAGCACATTATTCGTATTTATCCATATTATCTTTATAAATTTTTCAAGCATTTATTTCCGCCATGCCGGCCCATTTATGTGCTTTTGTGATCTGTTTTTAGCATTGCGGGGACAACGTACTTTTCGTGTTCTGATATATAGTGTCCCTGTAATGCCGGGCAGCTCACTGCTGTTTTCATCATGAGAGCCGGCTTGGGTGGTGAAATGTACGGTAGTGCGGTAAGATGGTCTCTGCCTTCAACACGTCCGTGTGAATAACTTGGGTCTATTACCTAATAGACCGAATGGGGAAATAAATATAAACTCTATTAATCGTTAAATTCCCTCATACACACTCTTTCGATACGCTATCCTCAGAACAACAATCGTTAGACCTACTTCTGACCATGCACCGCGCACCGCTCGAATCCTCCGTGTCAAGAGGTATTGTGCTGTCCCCGTGGCTATGATGTTTGGAATAGAATTTCGCGGGGCTCGATTTTAGTGATATAGGGAGAAAGGCGGCAGTTCGGAACGAGGGAAGGCTCTGCAAAGTATCCGGTCGCGAGAGGTTTCCGTCCGAGGGGGGGGAGGAAGTACAAAAACAATCGCAACATCGAGACACTGAGGGCACTGTTCGGGCTCTAACAGCATCTCCGGCCGAACCCTCTCATTTCGGATCCGTCTCCGCTTTCCATGCCGGCCTTGTTTCTTATTCTCCTGAAGGGTTTGAGAAGGAACGGGATGATGTGGTGTCTGTACCTGCATTACAGACGGTCGAGGGACCGGTAACGATGAAAAGGAGCCTTTTCTTTTTTCTCACGGTAGCAGAAACCTACGCGAGAACATTGCAGTCTGCAGAAGCGGATGTTTCAAAGTTCGGCAAGCGACACCCCGGCACTCTTTTATATCCTTTGCTGCTGAGAATTTATGTTGTTTTTTAATTCAACTTATATTACAGTTTATCAAGGTGGCTGGTACAAGGAACTGAAACGGCGAAGCGATCGGCTAAACAGGCCATGTTTGAGTGAGGATTCGATAAAGGGCATTTCATATACTGCATAAACGATATTCATTTGTTTTTTTCCTGCCTCATAACCCGAATGCCGCTTATCAATAATGCCTTTTTGTGACAACGTTTGTACACGGTCCAACGTGGCCTATGTACGGATTATCCGATTTATCATGTGGGGGAGCGTATATGCCAGGAGTAAAACTGGGAGACAAGGTGAAGGTACATTACAAAGGAAAGCTCGAAAGCGGGGAAATATTCGACTCAACCGAAGACAAGGACCCGCTCACGTTCAAAGTTGGTGAAGGCACTGTCATTCCAGGTTTTGAACAGGCGATGATCGGTATGAATCCCGGGGATGAGAAGACTGTAAAGATCTCAGCTATAAGGGCATACGGGCCCTACCAGAAACAGCTTGTGGTTGAGGTAGACAGGGATAAGTTCGTAGATGACGTCGAGCCGGAGATCGGGCAGCGTTTACAGGTAAGCCAGCCGGATGGGAAGAAGTTCGTAGTAACGGTGGCTTCGATCGAAGGAACAAAGGTTACGCTCGATGCGAATCATCCCCTGGCCGGTAAGGACCTCACCTTCGATATACAGCTCTTAGAGCTAGCGAAGTAACCACACGGGAGATAGAAGAACAGTCCGGAGGGATGTAAGCTGCAGGTGGGAGACCTTGATTGCAAAGGTCACCTCTGAAAAGGGTATGGAGCTTTTTATTAAGTATGGAGAAGTACAAGGCGGAAAGCATATTGAGGACAGGGGCGTCGGCTTTTTAGAGACGAAAGAGTAGGCTAAAGGCGGAGAAAGCGAAAGAGGAGCCGAACGGCCCGAAGTTTGTCGGCCCCACGCTCGAGGTAGATGAAGCTCTCCCCTGAAGAGACGGAGGGGGAAGGCACTACTGATAAAGTATTCATGGAGCGAACGATGAAAATAGTTCTGATATCTCCGTGTAAAGCCCCAAATGTAAAGAAACCACGCTTTGTCATGATACCGCAGCTCTCACTGCACCTCATCGCGGGCCTCACCCCTCCCTGTCATGAGGTGAAGATCGTTGATGAGGAGGTCGATACCATCGACCTCGAACAAGAATGCGACCTCGTCGGCATAAGCTGCATGACTGCGAATGCCCCCCGTGCATATGAGCTTTCATTAGAGTTCAGAAGACGCGGAAGAAAGGTCGTTTTAGGCGGCGTCCACCCTACCATACTGCCGGACGAGGCTCTCCGCTATGCCGACTCTGTTGTCATCGGCGAGGCTGAAGGGGTGTGGGAGGATCTCCTGGATGACATGGTGGCGGGACGGCTCAAGCCAAAGTACCATAAACCATATCCATCGCTCGACAGGTATGTACCGATAAAATCCCGGATGAATGTCAAGAAAAGGGCATTTGGTGTTATTCCTGTGCTAACTACACGCGGATGTCCCTATCACTGCGACTTCTGCTGTGTAAGCGACCTCTATGGGAAGAGGATACGCCACATCCCGGTCGAAAACGTGGTGCGTGATATTGTGGATTCCGGGGGAAGGTTCTTTCTTTTTCTCGATGACAATATCGCAGGAGACCCTGCGTACGCAAAAAAGCTCTTCAGAGCGATCACGCCGCTGGGAATCAGGTGGGGAGGACAGGCATCGCTCTCCATTGTAAAGAACAAGAGCATATTAGAGGTGGCACGGGAGAGCGGCTGCGCCGCGCTGTTCTTCGGTATCGAGAGCGTTTCGAAGGCGCAGCTCGAGAGGATGCGAAAATCGGTTAAATTAATCGAAGAGATAGAGCAGGCCATAAAGGTTGTGGAAGGTATCGGAATATTTTTCCATGCTTCGATGATATTCGGGTTTGACAGCGATACAAAGGATATTTTTCCGGAAACCCTCTCGTTTCTCGAGAGGAACAAAATAAGCTCGGCCACGCTCAATGTCCTAACGCCCTATCCTGGGACCAAGACATATCGCCAGTTTCAGAAGGAGGGAAGACTGCTTACCGATGACTGGAGGTTTTACGACCACAAGACAGCGGTCTTTACTCCGAAGAACATGACACCCTTTGAACTTCAGGCAGGACGGCTGTGGGTTTTACAGGAGTTTACAAGGCTCTCATCGATGATGAGGAGACTGCCGTACCATCTGGACCACCCTCTCTACCATATGGCGATGAATATCGGCCACAGGAAAATATGCAGCAGTGATTTGAATGAGTTCCCGAAACTTGCGACCCGGCTGTTTCCGCTGCCCGACAGGGGCAGGACGGCTGCGGGTTCATTTTCGGTTCCGACAGTGCGATTTGCCGATCTTTTACCGAAGAGAGCTTCGATATTGGGCTCTATTCAATTAAGCGGAGATTCGTAATGATCAGAAGAGGGATAGTACTCGTTTTTGCAACCACCACTTTTGCAGTGGAAAACGGAGCTCTCGTGCTCATTTTCCTGAGAGACCGCGTTCGTTTTATATGGGGGGACAATGGGGTCAGGAATTGGGTGTACGGTTCCTTCTCTTCCATTGAAAAACCGTTGTTCTGGATACGAAGGTATCTCGACGGAGTTGCTGTTATTGTGCAGTACCGTGCCTACTATAGAGATGTTACTGCGCCCATGAAAAACTGCTACAGGCAACTGAAGAAAAAGTTGTAAGGTTCATCAGTGGCCGCGAAGAAACAAACCGATCGAATACGGTTTTATTAAGGCTGTACCTAAAGGCGGCGGCCTGCGCGGGGCGCCGCCTTTTGTATAAAATAGTAAAGAGGATAATTATGAAAAATCGATTTATTACAGCTGTTATTTATCTTGCACTTATGGTGCCGGCTGTTTTTTTGTTTGCGGCCGATCTGTACCCGGGTGATGTAGCGCTGGTGAACGGGAAGCCGATCAGCAGCGCTGCGCTCGATAGAAAGGTCAATGATGCACTCATGAAGCTCGAGGCGGGAGGGCAGGTCCCTGATAAGAAGACACTTGAGCAGAATGTGCTGGAGGGCCTCATCAACAACGAGCTCATCTATCAGGAGAGCATGAAGACGGGATACAAGGCGGCCGCTACGATGATCGAAACGCAGTATTCGACTATTAAGGGACAGTTCGGCACAGAACAGCAGTTCCTGAATATGCTCGAACAGCGTGGATATACTGAAGAATCGCTGCGGGAAGAGCTTGGAAGGATAATAGCGATCGATAACTATATCGGCGGGGAAGTCGCACCGCAAGTCTCAGTACCCGAAGAGGAGGTGCTCCGCTACTACGAGGAGAATAGCAAGGTATTATGGGAGCCTGAAACGGTGAGGGCCAGTCATATCCTCGCGGGGGTGGACGACCCTTCTGATGAAGGGCAGAAGAAGGCAGCTCTCCGGAAAATAAAGGAAGTAGAGAAGAAGATCGGAAAGGGGGAGGAGTTCGAGGCCCTTGCGAGGGAATATTCAGACTGCCCGAGCAGCGCGGCGGCGGGGGATCTCGGCTATTTCCAGAAAGGCCGAATGGTAGCGGAGTTCGAGAACGCGGCCTTTGCTCTCGAGGAGGGAGAGATCAGCGGCATAGTAGAGACAAAGTTCGGTTACCATATCATAAAGCTCGTTGAAAGAAAGCCTGAACGCACGATACCCTTCGAAGAGGTGAAGAGCGATATCGAGCAGTGGCTCGGTGAGCAGAAGATCTTTGAAGAGCTGAAGGTGCTCGTCGATAATCTGAAGAAGGGGGCGAAGATAGAACGGTACCTGTAAGGGCAGGGGTTTTGTGCGATTTTCTCATAGATTGCTTAGCAATGAAGTTAAGTGATTACCTGGTAGTATTTTATGTGAAATTACAGCGGCAGAGCAGTTAAACCCCCGTTCCCTGATGTTTACAGGGGTTTTTCAGAGATAGGATTTGCAGCTCTTTGTTTCTGAGCTGTGCGGGATATGATTCCGGAATGAGAATCTCTGTCGGGATCGTAAAATCGATGACGTTGAACGTAAGATGGTAGTGCGGAATAAGGATTTGAAATCCGACGACAGCCCTTTTATTTTATTTTTCCGGCTATTATTTCCGCAATAATACGAGGGTTGGCCCTTCCCTTGGATTCACGCATGGCTTGCCCTACCAGAAAATCCATTACCTTTTCATTGCCCTTCTTTAACGACTCGACGGCATCATGATTTCCGGATAATAATTTTTCTACCAGGGCTTCTAATTCATTTATATCAGAAACCTGCTTCAGATCCAGCTCTTTCACAATCGTTTCGGGTGTTTTGTCCGTGTCGAACATCACCGAAAGCACTTTCTTTGTAGCTTTGGATGTAATTTCGTTTCTTTCAAGCATGCCGAGCAGGTTTGCAAAATTTTCGGCAGATACTGGGAGATCGCTCCATGAAAGGCCCCTTTCCCTGATGCAGCTCGTCATCGTTGATGTCAGCCAATGGACCACTGTACGCGGGGATGCTCCCTTTTTAACAGTATCCTCAAAATATAAGGATAGATCCAGCTCGGAGCTTATCAGAGAGGCTTCCTGTTCTGTAAGGCCGTACTGTTGTATAAAACGGGTTATCTTCTTATCCGGCATTTCCGGCAATCTGGCTTTTATTTCGTTCACATAGCCCTCTGTAATAACGATCGTGCTTACTGCCGGGTCAGGGATACAGGGCCCTTCAAACTTACCCCGCATCGGGGAGGTTATTTTTTTATCCGGGTCCCAGAGTCTTGTATGAAGAACGATTTCACCGCCTTTTTCCTTGCTGTCCTTCTGACGAGCTATCTCGTAATCTATCGCATCGCCGACATTTCGGATGGAGTTCATATTCTTGACTTCGACTTTTGTGTTAAACTCCTCGCTCTTTTCCGGTCTTAACGATATATTGGCATCCACCCTCATCGTCCCCTGTTCCATGCTGCATTGAGAGCTTCCGGAATAACGCATCTGCCTCCGCAGGGCCTTTAAGAACTCCATTGCGTCGTAAGAACTGTGCATGTCGGGTTCGGTAACGATTTCGACAAGCGGAGCCCCGGCGCGGTTAAAATCAACAAGGCTTATCTGCTTATGATCCTCGGTTTCATGCACCAGCCTCGCCACATCCTCCTCCATATGTATCTTTCGGATGCGCAGCCTCCTGGTTTCTGCCTCTCCTGTAACGATATCGAGCCACCCGTTCTTAGACAGGGGCTTATGAAACTGCGAGAGCTGAAACCCCTTGGGCAGGTCAGGGTAGTAATAGACTTTTTGATCGAACGCGCTCGTAGCTTGAATCTCGCAGTTTAAGGAAAGGCACAGTAGAATGGCTTTTTCCAATACATTCCGGCTGAACACCGGTAGTGCGCCGGGAAGCCATAAACATGTCGGGCATGTGTTCAGGTTCGGAGGGTCCGCCGGCCTGTTAGGACAATCACAGAACATCTTTGTGGGACTGTTAAGCTGAACGTGGATTTCCAGACCTATTACTGCTTCAAAATTCATCTCCTACCCTTTCTATTTATCGTGGCTGTCAGTACCGACGCTAAAGACAGAACACGTCCGTCTTCCCTTATTGGCCCCAATATCTGAAAACCGATATCTGTATCTTCTGCAATGGCCAGCCCGGGCACCGAAACAGCAGGTCCCCCTGTAAGGTTAGCATAAAGGCTGAAGGTGAACGTTTCGTAAATATCGCTGATAGAGTCCTGGAGGTCGATTGATGGATTCCTGCCTCTTGATGGCATCACTATAATGTCCGCCTTCTCAAAGAGCCTGTTTGTTTTTTGTATTATTCGTGCCCTTATCCTGCATGCGCTCTCAAAATCGCTGTATGCTTTATACTGGAAATAACCTCCCTGAAGCATATACGCTTTCACGATACTTCCGAATGACTCTGACCGAGATTTAATATACATATCATTCCAGTTATTATCGGACTTTGCTCTGTGACCATACCGCACGCTGTCATATTTACCCCCGCTCGATGATGCTTCTACCGAGCCTATAACATTATGAACGTTAGCCATCAGGCTGAAGTCATCGAATCCGAGCTCTACTACCCCTATACCGGCTTCCCGGGCGGTATCGAGTGCAGCAGTGAACGCCTCGGTTTCTTCTTCATCGAGCAGGGCCATGCATTGGCTCAGAAACCCGACAGTCGGGTTTCTCATGTCCATGGTGATGTTAAAATCAGGCGGGGTTTCATCTGGCATTGAAGGGTCCCGGCTGTCGAATCCTGACGTTGTCCGTACTGCTTTCGAAATATTTTCTATGGAGCTCGAAACCATACCGTAGCATTCCATCGAAGGAACAAGTCCTATGAGGCCGTAACGCGAAACAACGCCGTAACTCGGTTTGTAACCAAAAAGTCCTTTTAACGAAGCGGAAACCCGGCTTTCCCCCAACGTATCTGTCATGAAAGCTATTTCCGCTTTACCGCCGCATGCTGCTCCGGCTGCGGTATCTCCGCGGAGTCCGAATCCGAGTTCACTCATTCGGGTAAAACCTTTTATGAAAAAACCCTCTTCTTTGAGCCGTTCTGTCACAGTAGCGTCCTCGAGGGCGACATAGTTTTCAAGGGCCGCCGAGCCGGCATCACACAGCCACCCTTTCACCGACATATTGGGCTGGAGACTCGCGACAGGTTTCGAAAACAGACCATCTTCTTCCCCGTCGCGTATATCGGGATTCATGTAAACAAAATCTTTTTCCAACTATTCTCTCCTGGTTTTACTCAAAGTATGTTTGCGACTTTGAAGAAGCCCCCCTTGACAGAAGGCGCGTTCTTGAGCAGGTCCCCGCTCTTTGCGAGATCGCACACTCTTGCGGTGTCGCCGTTCCTGTATCTGTTTTCGATTTTGACTGCAGAAAAGACAGGCTCTTCATCTCCGGCATGCTTTTTCATGACAGAGCCGAGTCTTACGGCATCATCAAGCGCCGACTCGATCAGAGGCTTCTCTTCATCCTTTATGCCAATACGGGACAGCCACGACAGGGAATCCATCAGTTGTTTTTCCTCGTGCATTCCGGGGATCGCCTTAGTCCTGGAAAGCTCCAGTAATCCCAGTTCATCGAGCTGTTTACCCGCGATCTGCGACGGCGCGTCCGTCAGCGGGCAGTATGCGTTGCGGTTCTTGGGAAACGCGATCACTTCTCTTATCGAAGAGGTGCCGAGTATCATCGAAACCACCCGGTCTACTCCCAGTGCTATGCCTCCGTGTGGGGGAGCACCGTACTGCAGCGCCTTCACGAAAAATCCGAATTTCTCCTCCACATCACCCTCTGAAAGACCGAGCGCCTCAAATATCCGGTGCTGGAGTTCACTGTCGTTTATACGCATGCTGCCTCCTCCCAGCTCCTCCCCGTTGATTACGAGGTCGTACGCCTTCGATCGCAGTGAGAGCAATTGTTTGCTGTCCTTAGGATTGAAATCCTTTCTGGCAGGGGCCGTAAAAGGATGATGGTTGGAAGATATGCCCTCATCCGTTTCTTCGAAGAGCGGGAACCCGGTTACCCACACCGGCGAGAATATTCCGTTCGGTATCAGCCCAAGCTTTTCTGCGACGTGAAGCCTGAGCTGCCCGAGCGCTGACGCAACAGTTTTCGGTGACGGGTCCGCTATCATAAGAATTACATCCCCGTCCTTTGCCGAGAACCGCTCGAGTGTAGCAGCCTGCTCCTCTTTAGAGAAGAACTGGGTGATATTGGATTGAAGAGTATCCCCGACGACCCTCATCCAGGTCATCCCTTTGGCTCCGAAACCCGGAACTATCTGTTTTGCATATTCGTTCTGCAGGACGTTTTTGCTGAGCCTGTCGGACGAGTTCTCCACTTTGATGCCCTTTATCACACCCCCTCTGTTCAGTATCTGTTTGAATATTTCATACCCCGTATCCGCGAATATATCTGTGACGTCCTTAAAGTACATTCCGAACCTGAGATCGGGCCTGTCCGAACCGACACTATCCATGGCCTCACTGTAAGTCATCCGCCCGAAAGGACGGGACAGGTCGGCACCTCCTGTTTCAAACATCTTTACAACAAGGTTTTCAATCAACGCATATATAAACTCTT
>Ga0307380_10000998_pt1 | contig 42659 bp, 37 predicted proteins | sample UN3MG_FD_202239 | JGI IMG/M metagenome (GOLD analysis project Ga0307380, IMG submission 202239) | Soil microbial communities from Risofladan, Vaasa, Finland - UN-3 | ecosystem: Environmental > Terrestrial > Soil > Coastal area > Acid sulfate soil | place: Finland: Risofladan, Vaasa | collected...
GCGCTTATATTCGCAAGAGACCGTTAGGCGGTTCGAAGAAATAAGGAGAAAGTTAGAACGAGAGGAAGTCTCGGCTTTTAAACCTCTGGGGAAAGCTTTCCAGGTAGCTTAGCTTAGCTTAGCCTATGTGGAAAATAGATATTCCTGAGCTAAACCAAAAGATGTACTTCCTGATGACCAACGACGTTGAGAGCTTCTCTATTCCTCTGAACAGAGAGGACTCAGAGGTTGCCAAAGAAGTTTATGAAGTTGGACTTCCACGGTTGCTCGAGCTGTATGCGCGGCATGGTATCAAGAGCACGTTCTTTTTCACCGGTATGTTCGCAGAGCAATCACCAGAATCCGTTGAGCTGGTGATAGGGCATGGACACGAGATAGGCTGTCACGGTTATGATCACGCGCCGGAAAAGGCGTTTGACGTGCTGAGCTATGAAGAGCAAGTAACCGAATTGAAGAAGGCAAAAAGTGCTATAGAAGAAGCAGCAGGCAGAATAGAATCGTTCAGAGCGCCGGCATTGCGACTTAACGAAGCTACAGTTGGAGCTTTAGAGGAAACCGGGTTCACATCGGATAGCTCGGTTGCATCATAACGATGTTATATTTAGATTTCACGCTTGCCAAATATAAGGAATTATGCGAAACGATAGTGGAATCTGAGTGTGACACTTTGACGTTCAGCCACTATTTTCATTCAAAAAACTTGCCGGAGAGGTTTGTCATACTCCGGCACGATGTTGACAGGAAGCCTGAAAATGCGTTAAAAATGGCTGAACTCGAAAACCGTTTGGGAATTGCCTCCACCTACTATTTCAGAACGATAGAAGATGTTTTCAAGCCCGCGATAATAAAAGAGATAGCGAGCATGGGACATGAAATAGGCTACCATTACGAGGTTTTAGATAAGGCAAAAGGCGATTTCGAGAGAGCAATAGGAATATTTGAGGATGAGTTGAAGAAATTTCGAAGGATATGCGATGTTAACACAATCTGTATGCATGGCAATCCTTTATCGCCCTGGGATAACCGAGATTTATGGAATAAATATGATTTCAAAGATTTTGATATCATTGGCGAACCTTATTTATCGATTGACTATGAAACGGTTTCTTATTTAACAGATACCGGTAGAAGCTGGAATTCAAGATTTAGTGTGAAGGATGTTGTGGGTGCAAACATCAATCAAGCAATCGAAAAGATAAAGAGCACTGATGACGTAATGCGAATGATTAATAAAAGTGATATTGAGCAAATGTGTATTGTAGCACATCCCGAGCGGTGGAGCGATAGTTTCGGTGCGTGGTTGAAGGAATTGGTGTGGCAGAACGTGAAAAATATTGGAAAAGCAGGACTCACAAGATATAGAAAGACGTTCCATGATCGAAATAACCGATTCCCCGGATAAAACGCAATGGCGCGAATTCGTTTATGATCATCCGCAGGGGAATATATTCCAAACGCCGGAGATGGCGGAAGTATATAAATGAATAAAAAATTGAAGTAGGTTTTGCAAAATGAGAATTCTAGTAGATATTGGGCATCCCGCACATGTTCACATGTTCAAAAACATGATTTGGACGCTGGAAAATGATGGGCACGAAGTTAAGATTACTACCAGAGATAAGGATGTTACATTGAATTTGTTAGATGCTTATAGGTTCAATTACGAGTTTTTAGGAAAACATAGAAAAAAAATAGCCAGTAAGATCAGCGGAGCTATAAAGACAAATTACAGTCTATACAAAATAGCAAAAAAGTTTAAACCCGATATTTTAACCGGGGCTTCTGGTAATTTTTATATAGCACAAGTGTCAAGATTGATACGTAAGCCATCTGTAATATTTGAAGACTCTGAACCTGATCAATCAATTTACTGGCTTTGCGAACCTTTTGCAACTGCTATGTGCACCCCGGTTTGTTTCAAAGGGAAGTTAAACCCCAAAAAACACATAAGATATAATGGCTATAAAGAACTTGCCTATCTACACCCGAACTACTTCAAACCGGATTCAACTATTTTAGATGATTTGTATTTGGATAACGCTGATAGTTTTGTTATCTTACGATTTGTTGCATGGCAAGCAAGCCATGATATGGGTAGAAAAGGGCTTGACTTGGAAACGAAGCGGAAGTTCATAAATGAATTAGGGAAGTATCACCGGGTTTTTATAACTTCAGAATCAAAACTCCCAGAAGAATTTGAAAAATACAGAATAACAATTCCCGCACATAGAATTCATGACCTGCTATATTATGCTCATATGCTTATTGGTGATACACAAACAATGACCACTGAGGCAGGAATTTTAGGTACTCCCGCTATACGCTGTAATTCGTTCGTGGGAAAGAACGATATGGGCAATTTCAGTGAACTTGAGGAAAAATACGATTTGATCTATTCCTATCGAGACCCTGATAAAGCACTGAATAAAGCTTTTGATCTCCTGAAAAAGGATAACTTGAAGAGAGAATGGCAAAAGAAAAGAGAGAAATTGTTAAGCGAAAAGATAGACGTTACGAAATTTATGGTGGAGTTCATAGAAAATTATCCGCAAAGCTTTCATGAATTAGTTCAAAGCCAAAATAAAAAATGAAAATCATGTCTATTGTCGGTGCCAGACCGAATTTCATAAAGATGTCACCGGTAATCAAGGAGATAGAGAAGAGAAAATTAGAGCATAAACTTGTTCACACGGGACAGCATTACGATGAGGAGATGTCAAAAATTTTCATGGACGAATTGAAATTATCACAATTTAAAAATCTTAATGTTGGTTCAGGAACGCAGGGATACCAAACAGGAAAGATGCTCATAGAATTGGAAAAAGTCATGTTGAGAGAATGTCCAGACATTGTGCTTGTTTCGGGCGACACAAACACAACCTTAGCAGGAGCACTCGCGGCGGTAAAGCTTCATATTCCTATTGCACATATTGAAGCAGGCTTGAGAAGTTTTGACAACCGAATGCCTGAGGAGATAAACAGGATTCTGACAGATCATTGCTCTGACTTCTTGTTCTGTCCAACAGAGACAGCGGTAAAAAATTTGGAAAATGAAGGCATAACAGACAAAAAGATATTTTTGGCTGGAGATACCATGGTTGATGCATGTTTCCAGAATCTTGAAATTGCCAAAAGAACTTCTACTGCTTTTAAAGATTATAAAATCAAAAACGATTATTTCTTTGCAACTGTTCACAGGGCAGAGAACACGGATGACGAAACAAGGCTTAAAAACATAGTGGATGCCTTTGTTTCTATGGATACTCAAATCGTGTTCCCGATTCATCCCAGAACAGTTAAAATGCTAAAAGGATTTGGATTCTTTGAAAAATTGGAAAATGCAAAAAATGTTTTGATGATTGACCCAGTAGGTTATCTTGATTCTTTGATGTTGATTTCAAGAGCAAAACTAATTCTTACGGACTCAGGGGGAATTCAGAAGGAGGCTCTTTTCTTGAGGATTCCCTGTGTAACTTTAAGAGATAACACCGAGTGGATAGAGACGATAGAACTTGGTGGAAATATCTTGGTTGGTTCTGATAAAAACAGAATACTAAAGGGTGTGACTTCGATGTTAGATAAAGAACTAAATTGCGTTAAGAACCCATTTGGCGATGGAAAAGCAAGTGAGAGAATTTGTAAAATTCTCGAAAAATGTTCAGATCCTCGAGAAAAGTTAAAATGAAAAAGAATTTTGGTGGCATCTGTTGGCCAAACAACAAAACATTTGCTGTATGTTTGACTCATGATGTAGATCGAGTAAAAAAAACTTACCAATATTTTACACATTTTGTAAAAACACTCAAACCATATCATCTTTTTTCGATCTTCCAAAATGAAGAACCCTACTGGAACTTTGAAGGGATAATAGAGATCGAAAACAAGTATAAAGTCAAATCAACATTTTTCTTTTTAAATGAAACAAAGCCTCCTGATTTATTACACCCCCAAAGATGGGCACTATCTATAGGTAGATATAACTTTCATGACGAAAAAATTACCGGGATAATTCAAAAACTCCATGACGGGGGTTGGGAAATTGGTTTACATGGCTCTTACGAATCGTATAATGATAAAGATTTGCTTAAAAAAGAGAAGAAAGAGCTTGAAGATGTGTTGGGCGATGATGTTACTGGCATTCGGCAGCATTATTTAAATCTAAAAATTCCGAAGACGTGGAAGATTCAAGAAGAAGTTGGCTTTAAATACGATGCAACTTTTGGCTATCGAGATAGCCTTGGATTCAGAGACAAAAAATATTGCCCGTTCCATCCTCTTAACAATGCCTTTTTAGCGATTCCTTTAGCTATATCTGATGGAGCATTATTTTCAAACTATAAAAATGAGGCCGAAATTCGGAAAATATGCCTCAGCCTAATAAACACTGCGGAAACGCAGAAAGGACTTTTAACAATATTGTGGCATCAGAGAGTATTCAATGAGAATGAATTTCCCTACTGGAGTACGGTATACGAAAATTTGATTGAGGAATGTAAAAAAAGAGGTGCGTGGATTACAACTGCTGGTGAAATCGAACAATGGTGGAATTCAGAATGAGTGTCGAAGTGCGAGTAGCAGATAAAGAAGAACTAGAAAGATGGAATGATTTTGTGGATGCTTCACCCTACGGGACCATTTTTCATACATTGAATTGGCTAAAAATTGTTGAAAAACACACAACTAGTAAATTATACCCTCTCATCGGGTTGCAGGGCGAGAAAGTCATTGGGCTTTTTCCAGTATTTTACAAAAAGAGAGGGCCATTAAGAATGGTTTTCTCTCCACCACCAAAGGTTGCAGTTCCTTATTTGGGTTATATTCCAATTCAAAATCATTTTTTAAAACAAAGTAAGTCTGAGTCAATATATAATAACTTTATTAAACAAAGTGATGATTTCATTCAAGATATATTGGCGCCAGATTATACCCTACTAAATTCCTCTTTGGGTGTAGAAGATACCCGACAGTTTAAGTGGGCAGGTTATAAGGTTGAGCCATTGTATACATATATTATAAGATTAAATAATGAGAAACAATTATGGGAACAATTTAGTAAAAGTCTTCGGCGAGATATAAACGATGCAATAAAAAAACATGTTTGTGTAAAGGAAGGGTCAAAAGAAGATTTATATTATATTTATGATTTAATGGTTCAAAGATATCGGGACCAGAACAGAGTATTTCCGGTATCCAAAGAGTATTTCCAAAATATTTGCGATTTGTTTTATCCCAAAAATATAAAAGTATTTGTTGCTAATATTCATGAAAAAACCATTAGTGGTATTATTTTGGTATTTTATAAAGATATAATATATTTCTGGACGGGGCTCCCTATGATGACATTTCAGGGAATACCAATAAACAACTTTGTGCAATGGGAAGTTATGAAATGGGCTTGTCAATCTGATTATAAGTATTATGATTTGATAGGTGCGAATACGCCAAGAATATGTCAATTTAAGTCGAAATACAATCCAGAGTTACAAATATATTTTCAGATTAAAAAGGCTACTATGCTTGGAACAACTGCTGAGAGACTATATCTTATACAAAAAAAATTGAAAAATCCCCGGGGTGTTCAATAATGGAAGTAACGATAATAAGTGGTATAGACCCTTATACGCCAAAACCTGGTGGCACAAGAGCATACGTAATCAATCTTATACAGGAGTTAATAAAAGCGGGTATAAATATTTCATTAATAGGTGTTATGTACAATCTAAATCTTGTATATACTGATAACAAATATAACTTTATATCTATTGTAAAAGATAAAAAAATATCCAGCTACAAATTCTTGTTTAATTTACTTTTAAAAGCACCTTTTTTGCATATTCCCGACTTATCTATAATCCATACACAACGACCTGATGACATGCTTCCATTTGTTTTGTTTTTTAGAAAAAATCCAAAAATATATACTGCACATGGCAGAAACTATGAAGGAGAGCTGGTTCTTAAAAAAGGAATAATAATCGGTACAATTTACGAAATTATTGAAGCTTTTGTCGTGAAGAGGGTAGACAGGATTATTGCAGTAGATGCGGCAACAAAGGAGTTTTATATTAATAAGTTTCCTCAGCTTCAAAAAAAAATCGCTGTGATTCCCGTTGGTATTAACACAACGCTTTTTAGGCCGGGAAATCGGGATGAAACTAGGGCAAAATATCACATAGATAAAAATGAAAAAGTTATCTTGTACGTTGGGCGATTTACGAGAGAAAAAGGATTAGATTTACTTTTAAAGTCGTTTAAAAAAGTTAAAAAAGAAATACCCGACTGCAAATTACTTCTTGTAGGAGATGGAATAGAAAGAGGTAATTTAGAGAATCTTGCAAAAGAACTTGGATTAGAGGATGTAATATTCATTGATTCTTTAGAACACGATAAAATTCCTTGGATCATAAATTGCGCGGATGTATTCACCTTATGTTCATTATACGAAGGCATGCCCACGGTTGTTTTGGAAGCATTGGCATGCGGAGTTCCAGTAGTTTCAACAGATGTTGGCGATGTGCATAAAGTAGTTAGAGACGGAGAAACGGGATATATTGTAAAAACAAGAACCGAAGAGGAAATGAGTGATAAATTAATAAAAGTATTATTATCAAATAACGAAAAATTCAAGGACAATTGTATTAAAACCGCACAAGAGTATTCATGGGACCTGATTGCAGAAAAAATTGTAGGGGTTTATAATGGAGTTCTCGAAAAGGAATAAATATCTTTTGTTTGCACTTTTAATAACACTTAACATCGTTTTCCGATTGCCGAGAACAGCCCATGAGCATGGTGTTGACTCATTTTTCATCCATAATTTAGCAACAACGATTTCAACTTACGGTTATGCCGGATGGGTTATACACCCAATTTCTTTTACAGGTCTTTACCCCTTATCCTACGCAAGTGCATCTCCGTTTTTTCTATCTGGCATGTCGCAGATCACAGATATTAGTATAGAATATATAATTTTGTTCTTTAGCATATTACTTGGAATTTTCAGCGTCTTTTTCACTTTTATGTTTGCAAAAGAAGTAAAAAACGATGATTTGTTTGCATTCTTGGTTGCGTTCGTTTTTTCTATATCCCCTAATTTTTTAAGATTCACAATATGGGATTCTCCTAAGAGAAGCTTATTCATGGTGTTTCTTCCGTTATTTCTTTGGGCATTGCTAAAATGCTGGAAATCCTTTTCAGGTAAATATGTCGGAATTGCTATCGCTTCCTTCATTATTTTAATATGTTCACATAGGATATGTCTATTTATACCGCTAATCTTGGTTGCATTCATAGCAGCAGTTATTTTGACATTAGTCTATCCAAAAGTTAAAAATTATCCGGTATTTAGCAATTCTAAGGTACTAAGTACACTCTCTTATCTTATTTTCCCAATTGCATTTTTACTTTTGTTTTTCGTTCAATTTTCTGGTATAGGTTTCTATAACAAATGGTTACCTGATTTTTATTCTGGATATTTATTTGAAGGTGAAGACACTTATATTGTTATACTTAATATTGCTGCTGATTATTTTAGTAAGATGGGGATTGTTCTATTTTTTGGTGTGATAGGTTTTTTTTCTTTCCAAAAAAATGTGTATAACGAGTTTGGCAAGCTGTTTGTTTGTTTGAGTATTCTTATTCTAACACCATTCTTGGTAATGGAAGATTATACTCCAGAGGTTATTTCACCATTTTTATCTATACTCGTTGGTCTTGGTCTGGTAAGCACTTATAATATCCTCAAGCAACGGAATCGGATAACTTTCAAAAGAGCTGCTACTTTAACAGTAGTACTATGTATAGTTGTTTCAACAGGATTCTCATTGTATATGCTTGACCACTGGCAAGTGTATGAAAGCAGTATGTCAGATAAAACATACGCAACCGCATCATTTTTGAGCGGCGACAAAGCTAATGGCACATCTGTTGCCAATTCAGGACTTTTAAGCTGTCAAATATCTTCATTTTCTGGCAAAGCCTGTTTACCTTATGGTGGAGCATATGCACAAGCAAATTCACCAGAACAACTGATATATGGGTCAGTAAAAGCAGATGAAGTGGTGACAGAACCAGTAACATTGTCAGAAATTATCAGTAGCAGGGTGCTATATAAGCCAACAAATGCTCTTCCAAACGCAAAAGACGATTGGGCCGGTTTGATGGGATCTTTTCCTTGGGCTAATAAAACAAAAATATTATCCGCAAAATATGACGCACAGTATGTTATAGAGGATATTAGTTATTCCGGGGAGTATTGGTATTGGAAAAGATACTATTCGAGATTGCTCGTTAATCTTCACGAATCTGGAAACAAAATCTATGTTAATGGTAAGGAGAATATATGGCATTTAAAAGGAGAATGAAGGGATGCACATCCTATTATCATCGAATAAAGGGTGGCTTCATAAGAATCATATTGTGCATAGCAGAACATACGCCATTTGGTAATGTTAGGAGAAAACTTTATAGATTAACAGGCGTTAAAATTAGTGAAAACGCTCGTATTGGATATGGCGTACAAATTCATGCAAACCCGGAAAATGTCGTTATCAAGGAAAAAGCAGAAGTTAAACAAGGAGTGTATTTTCACGCCGGAGATAAAATTGTGATTGGCAAAAACACAGCTATTGCACCTTTTGTGAAACTAATTACTGGTGCAAATCCTAATGCACCAGACAACGAACTAAAGAGATATTACAGCCCAATCAAAATGCCAATAATAATTGGTGATAATGTTTGGGTTGGTACTGGAGCAATTATTTTGCCTGGTGTTACGATCAACGAGATGTCTGTTGTAGCTGCGGGGGCAGTTGTCACAAAGGATGTACCATCTCACACTGTTGTGGGAGGAGTGCCTGCTAGGGTGATAAAGCATCTTAGTGATTAATTATGGTGAGTTACGAGCGTGACATAATGAATCTAAAAGTTGTAGAAAAACCCATAGCACTGGTTCTTGATACAGGGCTTAATGGCTATGGCGTCATAAGAAGCTTAGGTAGACGGGGAATTCCTGTTATTGGCATTGATTCAAATCCAAGGCAAATAGGGCTTTTCTCAAAATATTGTGAGAAAAAGGTTAGTCCTAATATAGAAAAATCGGAAGAGAAATTTATAGATTTTTTGTTAGATTTGGGAGAACAAATGAATACTAAGGGTGTATTATTTCCCACTAGCGATGTGAGTGTGTTAGCCATCTCAAGGCATAGAGGCAAATTAGAACATTATTATGAATTTCCTATGTCAGAGTTAAATGTCATAGAAAAACTAGTAAACAAGAAAAAATTCTATAAACTACTTGATGAATTAGACATCCCTCATCCTAAAACATATTTCCCCATTGATGCTTCTGAAGTAAAGTCAATAAGTAAAGAAAGTGTATATCCTTGCTTTATAAAACCCGTGTACTCGACACAGTTCGCTGAGGAGTTTCGAATCAAAGGATTTGAGGCAAATTCAAGTGAAGAGCTCATTAGAGCATACGATAGAGCATTTACAACCGGTCACGAAGTTGTGATACAAGAAGTGATACCCGGGGATGATACAAATTTACATCTCGTAGGTGCATATTTTAATCATGCCTCAGAAGTAATCGGCATTTTTACATTTAGAAGAATAAGACAATACCCTCATATGTATGGTAATGGTGCTTTATGTGCCGGTGTTTGGATACCTGAGATAGCAGAACTGTGTACATCGTTTCTTAAAAAAATTGAATATCACGGTATAATAGATGCGGAATTTAAAAAAGATCCACGTGATAATAAATTTAAACTAATTGAAATAAACGCTAGAACAGGATGGCAAAACCGATTAGCAACAAGATGCGGAGTAGACCTCCCCTATATGGCATACAGAGATGCAATCGGAGAAGATATTGAAAAAGTTATATCAAAGAAAGAGGGTATTAAATGGTTATATATGCTTAACGATGTTAGGTCCTCTTTTGAAAGCATATCGAAAGGCGAGTTACGTGTAAGAGACTGGTTAAACTCATTAAGAGGCGAAAAAGAATATGCAATTTTTGCCTGGGATGATCCAATTCCCTTTTTTGTCTCGTTAATAAATATCAGCTCAGCGGTTTTAAGACGTTTGCTACGGAAAAAATAATACTAAATATTGTAAAGATTTAAAATTTATAATAAAATGAGGTACTGATATGAACAACCGTAGTGAAGTTATAGTTATAATCGGGTGTGATACAGATCCTGACCGAAATCCAAAAGGGGGAGAGATACGTGGTGGAGAGGAAATTTGGGAAGGGGTTACAAAAGGTATTCCTGAATTAAAAGAGATGTTTAGTTCATTTGTATCTAATGATAATCCATATCCAAGTATTACATGGCTCCTTAGATCTGACGAACAGATGAATAAATTATATAATGATTATGCATATCCTGTGGGGTATTTTAAGGATATGTGGCAATCCTTCGAGCGTGACGGGGATGAAATAGGCTGGCATCCACATTTATGGGATTGGAGTGATAAACATGGATGGTGGTATCCACAACTTGACGATAACAAATGGACTAACACTTGTTTAAATAATGGTTACAATGCAATCACAAAGCATATTAGAATAACCAGTGTTAGAACTGGCTGGGACTTTCAATCGAATTTCATCATGAAAAAATTAAACGATTTGGACATCATTGCTGATTTTTCAGCATTGCCAATGCAAAAGGCTATTGTATTCGAAAGCAAAAATCCACCATATCGGTTTGATTGGAGAATTACTACTGAAAAATTCTATCATCCTTCAACGGTGGATTATCGTAGAGCGGCAAAGACGGGGGAAGAGTCGTTAAAGATATTAGAAATGCCTGTCTCCCTAACACCAATTACACTCAGTCGGGCTATTAATAAGTTTTTATACCACAATTTTAGATATTTTTTGAACAAGAAATTAGCGAGACCCTTAATCCCTTACAGCTTCCACAGAAAAGAATTAATGCGAATCACAAAAAATCCATTATTATTTAAACCGGGTGTAGAAAGTAAATTTAAAGAGAGTAAAGTTGAAAATTGTGCTAAGTATATAATAACGTACTTTCATCCCAATGAGTTACTTCGAGCTGATTTATTCTCGATTGAAAATTTCGAAAAAAATTTAAAATGCCTATTACATACGTCCCAAAAATACGATGTGCCATTCCGATTTTTAACGGCAACCAAAGCAGCAAATGAATATTTAACAAGGCAGTCTTTATAATGAAATTTGCAATATTGCACAGTTCATTGGATCGTGCGGGTGGTGATATAACCTTTTGTTATAATTTGGCGAAGGAATTAAATGCAGATATTTATACAAATAAATATGATGAAAATATAAATGATTCGTATAAAGGCATTTATAAATACGTTAGACCGCCTAATTTTGAAATTACAGCTATCAGAGGCTTAGATAAATTTGAACATATAATTCGCTGGATAATACGAAAAGATATTGATGCCGATTTTTATATTTATTCATCAGCGGGTCCTTCATATCATACTATTTTAGATAAAACCCCTTATCTATATTATTGCCATACTCCTAATAGATCTTTATATGACTTATATCCGCTTGTTAGAAAATACCATAAAACAAAAGGTTTAAAGTATTCAATATTAGGAAAAATGAAAATGATTGCAATGAAATTACTTGATCAAAGTCTGCATAGATTTGTGATAAATCCAAATCAAGTTGTAACAAATTCTGAATTAGTCTATAAAAGATACGTTGACGTGTATAATAAAACACCGCGATGTGTCATTAATCCTCCTATCAATATAGGCGATTTTTACAATTGCTCATCCGAAGACTATTATTTAACTGTAAACCGATTGGAGCAAAAAAAACGAATTGATTGGCAAGTTAAAGCTTTTTCTGGTGGTCAAGAAAAGTTACTAATTGTTGGTGATGGTCCTGAGCGAATGAAATTAGAAAAATTAGCTAAAAAATGCAGGGCTAATGTCGCGTTTAAAGGCAATGTTTCAGATAGAGAGTTAAAAAGGTTATATGCTAAATCTAAAGCATTCATTTTTTCAGCTATACGTGAGGATTTTGGAATAGTACCCGTTGAAGCTCTTGCAAGTGGAAAACCGGTAATATGTATAAACGAAGGCGGACCATTAGAATATTTAAACCCTAAAAATTCGATTTTATTTAGTAATCTCAAAGAATTACGTGAGATCATACATTGGTACCGTATAGAAGATTTTGAATCAATGAAATTTGCTTGTCTTGATACTGCAAAACAATTTGATTCTAAGGTAATTGCAGAGAAAATAAAGGAAACAGCATCGGAAATATTAGACGAATTCTACTAGCTGACAAAGGTGGTTTTATGAAGATATTATATGGAAATGATTATTTTGAACGAAGTGGTGGTGCAGAAATCTATCTTTTTAGATTAGCGGAACTAATGAAAAAAAAAGGGCATGAAACTTATATTTTCGCAACTAGTAGAGAACACCAGATAAAAAACAACAATATTTTTATTTATAAAGAAGCGAAAAATGTTATAATAAGATATATTTTGCTAAATTATTTCAATCCTTGGTTATACCATGCATTCAGACAATGGCTAATAAAAATCAATCCGGATATTATACATCTTCATAATACTAACAAATACCTGTTTGCTATACTATTAGCAGCAAAAAGAGAAAAAATACCTGTTGTGCGTACAGTTCACGATTTTAGAATTGTATGTCCGACGATGTGGAGTGTGAAACCAAATGGCAATATTTGTGATAACAGTTTTGGTATAAAATGCCCAATAAACAACTGCGTACCATTCCGATTTTATGCATATTCTTTTCTTCCATGGAAGATCAGAAATCTATTAATTAAAAATGGTATAGACCTCCTTATTGCACCGAGTATTGCACTTTTTAAAAAAATGAAAAGTAATGGGTTCAAAAATGTTATTCATTTACCTAATTTTGGGGAACATTCCAATTCTGATAATATTTGTAAAAATACCGAGAAAAAGAACATATTATATGTTGGCGGATTGAATGACTATAAGGGCGTCAAATATTTAATCGCGGCATTTCCTCTAATTTTAGAGAAAGTACCAGATGCAAAACTGACAATTGTGGGGAGTGGTCCTGATAGAAAATATTTAGAAATCCTTGCGGAAAATCTCTCTATTAACATTAAAAACATTAAATTTAAAGGGCGAATTTCAGATGATGAATTATTCGAATCTTATAGAACATCAAATGTTGTAGTGGTTCCTTCAATATGGATGGAAAATAGCCCTTTAGTTATCTACGAAGCAATGAAATTTGGTAACCCCGTAGTAGGTAGCAATATAGGTGGCATATCTGACTTAATATTAGATGGTGAGACCGGTTATTTAGTAGAGCCAAGAAATCCAGTTCAAATTGCAGGAAAAGTAATAAAGATATTAAATGATGATAATCTCGCACAGGATATGGGGAAAAAAGCGAGATTACGATTAGAAAATGAGTTCAGTGCCGATAAACATATCAAAAGGATGTTAGATATTTACAATTCATTGATATCAAAAAATAAGTGTAAATGTCAATCCAGAAAATGCAATCCAAGAAGTACCGCGGGATATATATAGGATACTTTGCATAAAGTAATCAACAAACAATGAACATATTATTTCTCGTAGTAAACGTTAATATTAAAGCCAGAATCGGTAGTGCAGTCCATGTGCGTGAGTTAGCCATGAACTTAGCGAAGTTAGGGCATCATGTGTCTATTAGTCGCGGGATACCACCCAAAGCAGTTGATTGAATTACAATTGTTACAAGGTATCTTAAATATTAGTAAGCAAATTGGGGATATAAGATGACCTATCAAGACTTTGGATGGCTAAAAGAAGAAATTATATCATACATGGATAGATTGAATAAAAGGTCATATGAGCATATAACGGATTATTATGGCTTTTTAAAGAATGAAATGGCACTTGAAAACTATATCCTATTTTATAAACACGTATTTGAGGTGACCAATGCAAAGGATAAAACTGTGTTCGAGTGCGGTTGTGGTGCTGGAGTTGGAATGCTGTTAATGAAGTTGTTTGGTGCGAAATGCGTAATCGGATTGGATTTAGTTGAATTGAAGATTGATGTCGCCATAGATTTGTTAATGAACGCTGATATGAACGAAGTATATTTGTGTCGCGGAGATGCCACTAATATACCTCTTAAAAATGAATGTATTGAAGTCGTTATTGCAATTGAGGCTATTAGTCATTTTAGGGAAAAGGAGATATTTTTGCAAGAAGCAAGGCGAGTTCTTACTAGAAGGGGATTGCTCTATATTAACGATGGGAATAATGCTCTTAATCCAATGATGAGGAGGACAAATAAGCAAATCTGGAATGACAGTGAAAAAGTATGGGTTGGTATAAGGAAACGGATGATAAGTGATTGGTTTCCGTCTTTGGATTCACGCACTATTGATTTTTTGGCAACTGAGACTGCCGGTATGTATGGCGAGCAGATTAAAGTCGCTGTTGATGAGTGGAATAAGACAGGAGTTATAAGAAACAAGCCAAGCTTTAAATACCGGAGTCCAACAGATGGATATTTTGCAGAGTTTTTGTTTAATCCGTATAAACTTTGTAAGGAAATTACTAGTTATGGTTTTAATACTACTGTTTCTCCTTTCAAACATCCATCAATTAGTAAAAGGAAATTAGGATTGAATAAAAGGCTTAAGAGACTTACAAAAGGCATTATTTTTGCATTTCCTCCACCTATTTCGTATATCACCGCATCTGCATTTGAAATTATTGCAATAAAAAGGTGATATATATAGAAGTACAATGAACATAATATTCCTCGCACTAAACGTCAACATCAAAGCCAGAACCGGCGATGCAGTTCATGTACGCGAGTTAGCTATGAACTTAGCGAAGTTAGGGCATCGTGTCTCGTTAATTGCAGGATACACTCAGGAGCAATCGGATGAATTGCAATCATTAGAGAAACATCCAAATATACAAATTAGCTATAATAAGACTCTTTTTAAAATACCATTTCCACGGTCTAAAGACTTCTCAAGCTTGTGGAGAAGTTTTAAAATTGCACGCGAAAATCCGCCAGATGTGATTTATGAAAGGAGCTTTTCACCCAAAATCGGCGTGGTTTTAAGTAAAATCTTGCGGAAGCCTCTTGTTGTAGAGATAAATGGCATTGTAGAAGAAGAAGCAAAGTTACAGGGCACGTATATTAATCATAAATACACAAAAGGTATAAGGAAGAAATTTAGACGATTATTTTTTAATTCTGCAAATAAAATCGTTGCAGTAGCTCCTGGTATAAAAGAGGAATTACAGAAAAGGTATAATATACCTTCTGATAAAATAGTCGTGATACAAAACGGCGCAAATACAGATATTTTTAGACCCATGGATCAGGCTACTGTTAAAGAAGAACTGGGGCTGAGCCAGAAGAGCAAATACGTATGTTTCGTTGGTAATCTCGCACCTTGGCAGGGCGTGGAGTATCTTATAAAAGCTGCTCCAATTGTTTTGGAAAAGGTTCCAGAGGTAAGATTTTTGATAGTTGGTGATGGGATGATGCGAAATGCCCTAGAGACTTTGGTCAAAAAATTGGGTTTGCAGGATAAGTTTGTGTTTACCGGAAGTGTTCCATTTGAAGAGGTGCCGAAATATATAAATGCCGGTGATGTATGTATAAGTATTAAAAAACCAGTGCTTCCTGGTTCCCCTCTTAAAGTCTTTGAATACATGTCTTGCGAGAAACCTGTTGTAGCTACGAGAAAATCCGCGTATGGATTTGAGATTTTAGAGGAAGTGGGTGCTGGTTTACTTGTCGATCCTGAAAATCACAGAGAAGTTGCAAATGCAATAGCAGATATTCTAAATAATAATGTAAAGAGGCTTGAAATGGGCGTCAAAGGTAGAAAAACAGTTGTTAAACAATATGGATGGAAAAACACTGCGATGAAAGTTACAGAAGTATGTTATTCTGTTATTAAGTAATGGTTATATGTGGGGGATGTAGATGAACGTAACAGGGATTCCATTTAAATTAACTATACCATCGTCAGAAGAAATAGTGTCAATTACAATTGATGACATACCAGTTGAATATACTGTTCGCATATATGGAGACACAAAAATTATAACATCGTTTGGTACTTCAAACAATTCAGTTATACGAATATCTACGAAATCACCTCAATATGGAACGAACATAAGAAATGGGAAGATAGCAATTTTACAAACTGATTTTAACGTAACCCATGTAAAATATTGGGAACAATTCGTGAAGGATTTTATTGGTATTATACCTGTAAGGTTGAATGATTCCAATAATTTCGATTGTCTTATTGATTACACGTTAATTATTGCCCCGAATGTACTTTATTTGGACAATTCTAAGATAGATGAGCTCAAAAGCGCCGTGAAAAATGGCACTGGATTAATTGTTACGTCCCATTTTCCGAATGATGACCTGCTTGGTTTGTTAATAGATGAAAAAACGATTCCCCATGTGGGATGTTTGATGGCCGATAAAGAACATATTGCAATGATGCCGTTCACAAAAAATGAATCTATTTCTTTCGACGGCGGAGCACTCAACATAACAAATAAGGGTAGTGAGGTTCTTGCTTCTATCGTTTGCAATGACAAACAGAAAAAATCAAATGACCTGATAGAAAGAAGTATACGTTATCTGAGGGGGGGGCTAATTTATTTTGGATTTAATTTGGATTTGTTAAATTTGCAATACAGATTTTTCAACAAAATAGGTCTGCTAAGAAAAGCCCCTGCCATTCTAACGAATAAATTTGGTAAAGGAAAAGTTATTTATCTTTCTTTTGATCCCGTCTATATAACTGGAAGCGATTCAAGAAAGGATCAAGGGGTTAAGGAATTATCGAAACATTCTAATTTGTTACATTTAGCAATATCTGCAATCATTTGTGCATCTTCTGCTATCTTTTCAAAGGGCTTATACAAGGAAGATAAAGTACCGATAATCTACTCCATTGATACTGAAGCGTCACTTAGTTATTTTAACCCTACGAAGAATATGTGTTCTCATTGTGAGCTTTACGGGGGTACGGATTGTGATGATACAAAAATGGAAAAGTGTTTAATTAGGGCTGCGGAACGATTGGAAAATTTTGGTGCCGTAGGAACGTTTCATATAGACACAGGGGGAATTTATGACGAAAAAGACAGAGATGCACTCAGGTCGGTTAGTGAAAAACATAATATCTCTCTTCATATGGGTGGCGATGGCAATCATTTCACATGGATGGATAATGTTGGGAACAATAAATATGTTTTAGAAAACCTTTTAGACGGAATATCCACCTTAGAAAGCATAGTTCATAAGAAAATTCTTGGACTTCGATACCCTTCATGGGTCCGCACACCTTCAACCCATGACATCTTGCATGAATTAGATTTAGATTACGATACGTCATCGTTGGCTTGTCCCCCCTTTGCCTCAATACCTTTCAGGATGTACAGCAATTCAAAAAATGAACCCCTAGAATTATGGGAACTCCCTTGCAGAGAAGTTATAGGCATAGTAAAACATAAGCCCGATAACGTTAAAGATAAATTCAGAAAAAAGATTGCGATTTATGAAATTAAAAGATACGTCGAACAGGCTTATAAACATCAAGGAATAGTAGTTTTAGCAGATCATGATATGAGTATTGGAACCAATCCAAAACACATCCATGGAACCTGGCAGTTTGACAATAGTGCATTTACAGAAATGATGAACTATTGTTATGACATTAAGCGATTCAAAGATTTGTGGGTGGTGACCGGAAGCGAGTTCATAAACTGGTATTCTTTTGTCCGAAACTTGAAAGTTCAAGAGTTTAAGATAATCCAGAATGGACAAACTTGTGAATATCTAGTCCATCTGGATCCAGAACAAACCAAATAAATTTTTATGGGATACGTGATAAAATAAGGTTATAATGAACAAAGTAATAATAAAAGTCAAAGAAATAAGGGGAAATTGTGCAGTATTTAAAGGCGGTGAGAGTATCGTAATCGATGGACCGGAAATAGACTTGGATATGACAGATAAACTCTGCATACACGCATTAGTATCACTTCTACATTATGTTGTGGCTCTTAGAGAAGGAGTACCCCCTGCTAAGCTTGGACTTGCTAAGAAAGGAGATAAAGCATACGTTCAGTGTGTTGATCCAGGAGAACCATATACGGCAGGTGGAACGGTTATATTTGAAATTACAAGAGAGGACTAAATATGAAAAAGATATGTGTAATTGGGCTCGGTTATATCGGCTTGCCAACTGCGAGTATGTTTGCAACTCAGGGGTATAAAGTAATCGGTGTAGATATAAATGCAAACGTTGTGGAAACGATAAACAAGGGGGCATCACATATAAAAGAGCCTGGATTGAGTACATTAGTCAAAGCTGCTGTGCTCTCAAAAAATTTAATAGCCGCAAAGAGGCCAGAAAAGGCTGATGTTTTTATTATATGCGTTCCAACACCTTTCGATAATAATAGTAAAAACGCGAATTTGGATTATGTTAAAAGTGCCGCTGAATCTATTGTGCCGTATATAGAGAAAGGAAATCTTGTGATTCTAGAGTCAACTGTTCCACCGGGAACAACAAAAAATATATTAGCTCCAATTTTAGAAAAGTCGAATTTGAAAATAGGAAAAGACTTACGTTTGGCACATTGCCCAGAGAGAGTATTACCTGGCAAAGTTCTTAGGGAGTTGGTAGAAAACGATAGAATTATTGGAGGTTTTAATACGGAATCTGCTGAGCTTGCGAAAAAATTGTACCAGTGTTTTGTGGAAGGAGAGACCTATTTGACCGATGCAACAACTGCAGAAATGGTAAAATTAATGGAAAATACTTATAGAGATGTCAACATCGCATTAGCGAATGAATTTTCCAAAATTTTTGAGAAACTGAACATAAATGTGTGGGATGCAATTCGTCTTGCTAACAAGCACCCAAGGGTCAATATTCATCAGCCAGGTCCTGGTGTAGGTGGACACTGCATCCCGATTGATCCATGGTTTATTGTAGAAAAAGCACCTAAAAATGCGCAACTAATAAAACTATCGCGAAAAATTAACGACGAGATGATTCATCATATCATAAAAATTACAGAGGAATTAATAGGCGACATAAAAGGAAAGAGGATTACAATTTTTGGTGTTGCTTATAAAGGAAATGTGGGTGATATACGAGAAACACCATCGGAAAGATTGTGCGAACTTCTACTCACTATGCGATGTGACATACGATTGTATGATCCTCTTGTAAAAAAATTCAAATATAAGCTACGAAATCTTGAGGAGTCTGTATCAAATTCTAATTGCATTATTGTTCTGACAGACCATGATGATTTCAAGAATCTTGGTATAAAAAGAATTGAGGGCATTGGCAACCTAATGGAAAGCAAAAATGTAGTTGATACAAGGAATTGTTTGGATCATAATATATGGAAATCCACAGGTTTTCGAGTTAGGGTACTTGGAAAAACCATGGAGGAATTCGATTGAAAATTACAATAATTCTTGGCACACGTCCAGAGATCATTAAAATGTCTCCAATTATTAGGGAATGCGAGAAGAGAAACTTAAACTACTTTATATTGCACACTGGGCAGCATTACTCCTATGAAATGGATAGAATATTTTTTAGCGACCTTGAGTTACCAGATGCCAAATATAACTTAGATGTTGGGTCTGGATTGCACGGAGAACAGACCGGAAGGATGCTTACTGGTATTGAAAGTGTTTTAATAAAAGAACAGCCAGACGTCGTGCTGGTGGAAGGTGATACTAACACTGTTCTTGCTGGCGCGTTGGCTGCCTCAAAACTGCATATCAAGGTTGGACATGTTGAGGCGGGATTGAGATCATACGATAGAAGCATGCCAGAAGAAATCAATAGAATTCTGACTGATCACATTTCGGATTGTTTATTTGCGCCAACAAACATTTCGAAACAAAATTTAGTGCAGGAAGGCATTCCAGAGGAAATGATATATGTGGTAGGTAACACCATTGTCGACGCAACTATTCAAAATATTGAGATTGCAAAAAATAAATCTGCCATGTTAAATCATCTTGATATTAAACCAAATCACTATTTTTTAATTACATTGCACAGAGCAGAGAATGTAGATAAGAAAACACGTTTAAAGGAGATACTAACATCGTTTGAACTCCTTTCAAATGAATACGAACTACCCCTGATTTTCCCAATACATCCACGAACAATGAAGCGAATTAAAGAATTCAACTTAGAATCAAAACTAAACATTGACTTGTTAAATATTATCAAGCCAGTTGGCTATTTGGATTTCTTAATATTAGAATCAAATGCAAGCTTAATTTTAACAGACTCTGGTGGGGTGCAAGAAGAAGCGTGCATTCTAAATACACCTTGCGTTACATTGAGAGACAACACTGAGCGACCAGAGACGATTAATGTCGAGTCAAATGTTATTGCCGGATGTAACCCCGCAAAAATACTCAAATCGGTTGAAATTATGTTTAATAAAGAGAAAAGCTGGACAAATCCATTTGGCGATGGGAAGAGTGCTGAAAAGATAACATCTATACTACTTTAACAATGGATAAAACATTTATATTTATTAAAGTAAAATAATAAAGGGGCAAACATGTACGAGCCTATATTAACGGTATATTCTGTCGGTATTTTGCTTGTAACCGCAATTGTATTCCATATAGCCACATTTCACAAAAGCAGAAAATTTATTCACGTTATGTTTTCTATTTTAGTCAGCGAGTACGTTTCAGCAGTAGTTATGGAATTATTCGGTATTTATGGTCATTTTAATGGTCTTTTGATTTTCGCTGTCTCTCTTTCAATATTATTTGTAATCAGTCTTTTTATTAGAAAATACTGGTATAGCATCCTGGACGTGAATCAATCAAGTGATGTCGCTATTTATACAATTTTTTGTGTTCTGCTGTTTGCATTGTACTTATTTACTCTACAAAAAAATACGTTTCCGCCTTTCATGGGAGATTCGTATATCGCCTACTTACCCTGGGCTAAAACAATCGCGGTTAGTAGTTATATTCCCGCATATGATATCAATAGTTCTTTTTATGTAGTGTCTTATCCTCATTTGGCATATACAAAAATAGCATTTTTGTATTCATTTTTTGACTCATATAGTGAAAGTATCAGTTCGGCGATGCCATTGTTTTACGCGGCTTTATCAATTTTTTTGATACTAGAATGGGCTAAAGAAAGGTCAATTAAACCTGTGTTTGTAATTATACCGCTACTATTTTCACTCTCGTTTTTATACATTGGTAGAGCTGTGCTCCAAGAACCACCTCTTCTATTGTTCGTAACCTCTTCGTTTTATTTCTTATATAGATATGTCCAATCAAACGAAAAAGATGTTGTTTCGCTGATAATGCTATCGATTTCATGTTCGCTGGTAGCACTTACAAAATACTCTGGCTTATTACTGGTCCTCATAGTTTTTGCACTGTTAACCGTCTTGCTCAAATACAGGCATATTCAAAAAAAGCACATTCCAATTTTTGTATTGCTGCAACTGCCATGGATTGTCTGGATGCTAAGAAACCTGCACATATATGGCAATCCCGTCTTCCCACTTTACACAAGTTTTTTCCCACCTAACCACTTAACAATAGCCCTGCATAATTACGGCCAATATATGTCAATGTACACCACACCCACATCCATACCTCTAGCAACAGTTCAAGAATTCTTATTAAGCACACTAATAGGATTTCCTTTGATCGTATTCACTTTGCTGTACTTCGTGAAAAACCGAAAAGATTTTGAAGTTAAGTTCTTTACAATCTTCTTTTTAGCATACTTTGCAACCCTCACCTTTACCGGAAGATACTTAGAACGATATTTTTTCCCATTTTATGGTATCTTTGCTTTGTATGCGGGCATTGAAATCTCTAAGATATGCGATTTTATACCATTTAGGGTGATAAGAGAAAAAAAATCTGCAATATTAGGGCTTTTACTACTTTGTTTTGCTATGTTTACAGTAGTGTTATGGGCACCGGGCGATTTTTCACATGAAATGGCGAGTGGCAATGTATCCTACGTAGCAAGTAGCTTTGATCCCCGGAAACATGTTGAACCGTGGGTAGATTTCAAGAACCAAACTGAGGTATACAGCTACCTTAAAAGCAATGAAAATAGGACTGGCCTTAGGATATATGGGGATGGTAACTATATATTATATTGGTATGGCAATTACACTGTGATTGATCCAGGTTCAATTACATGGGTTACAATGGTAAATGGGTCTTTAGATTATAATAGAGATAGTGATTACTTATATCGGGAACTGACAAAAAGAAAAATAGATTATATTTATGATTCTCCTTTGCAAAAACAAGAGTGGAAGGATAATTTGTATATAAAGATAAATGAGGATAAAGAACATTTTGATTTGGTTTATGACAAGGATGGATACAGATTATGGAAAGTTATCAGGTAAATATTGGTAGGTGAGCACCTTTGTATAAACAAAAAACCATAGCTGTGGTCGTCCCGGCGTACAACGAAGAAAAACTTATCGGGCAGGTTATTTCCACGATGCCGTCATACGTGGATAAAATTATCGTGGTGGATGACGAGAGTACAGATCGCACAAGCGAAATAGTAAAGACCTTTGATGAAGACAGTCGAATAATTCTTTTGCGGCATGAAGTGAACAGAGGCGTTGGCGCTTCGATAGCCACGGGTTATCGTAGAGCAGTGGAAGAAGAGGCGGATATAGTAGCGGTGATGGCCGGGGACAGACAGATGGACCCTGAGCATCTTCCAGAACTTCTCGACCCGATTGTGGAAGGTACTGCAGACTATACGAAGGGGAACAGGCTTCTCAGCCCTTATTTCAGGAAGAATATGCCGGGGCTCCGATTGTTTGGTAACGGTATCCTCACGTTTTTGACAAAGGTGAGTTCGGGCTACTGGCATATAATGGACACGCAGAACGGCTATACAGCCATATCGAGAAAGGCGCTTTCTTCACTCGATTTGGATAGTGTTTATCAGGGCTATGGTTATTGCAATGATATTCTGATTAAACTTAACGTTTTCAAGCTGAAAGTGAGAGATATTGACATTCCCGCGGTGTATGGCGAAGAGGAATCAAAGATAAAACTACCTAAATATATGATGAGTTTATCGTATTTACTCATCAAAAAATTCTTCTGGCGTCTTAAGGAGAAATATGTGCTGAGAGATTTCCATCCGCTTGTGTTCTTCTACATTGTTGGCTTTATCCTTGCTCCTGTTGGTTTTATTCTTGGGCTCGCGGTGCTTTATTACAGGATTACGGCACATGGGGTCTCGGTACCAACGGTTATTTTGACTGCGCTATTGCTGATAACCGGAATACAATTTATCTTATTTGCGATGCTATTTGATATGGAAGAGAACAGAATGGAGCAGAGGTTGTGAAATGAGAGTTTGTATGCTTACGACCTCCTTCCCGCGGTATAAAGGCGATCTGTCCGGGAATTTTGTCTACGAATTGGCTACGAAAAGCAGAAAAATGTGGGATAAACAATTCTGCTAGTTTTGGCTGTCAGAAGTAAAAAATAGCATGTAAAGATAAAGTGAAAAAAAGATACTACATAATATTGGCTATTGGTATTGGAATCTTATTGCTTTATTACTTATCGAAGAATATCGACTTATCAGTAATCACTAACCTGTCTCCAAAAAATATTTTTTACCTCCTGGTTCTATCTATCCTGTCTATTCTGATCTACGTGCTGAGTCTGCGAATCCTCCTTGATGGCATGGGTTATAAAACATCTCTTAGGTCCGTGTATCTAATTTTAACATCAAGTCTTGCAACGAATTACGTAAACCCTGTAAAAATAGGGCTTCCACTGAGAGCCTATCTCTATAAGAAAGTTTTGGATATTCCTTTGTCTGTTGGGAGTGCATCGCTTGGAATTGAAATATTTACCCAGATTTTTTTACTTTCTATTGTATCAGTTATTGCTATTATGAACCTATTTACTGATTACAGTATTAAAATACCGCTATTTGCGATTACGTTATTACTCATTTTGTTTTTTTGCGTTATCTTCTTTGAGCCAACAAAGCTGAAAAAGTACACAAATAGACTTCCATTTGAAAATGCAATAAACAGACTTATAGATCTCGGAAAAAGCTTCCAGGATGGAATAAAACAAGCAGAAAAAAAATCGCTATTATTATTTTCTTTTTTAATATTCCTGATGTATATAATCTCTGCGATACGTTTATTCGTGATCCTGCAGATATTTGGAGTTGGTATAACTCCACTCCATGTAGTATATGTTCAATTCATTTCTGGTCTGCTTGCAACAGTTTCAATGATACCTATGGGGTTGGGTGTAAAAGATGCAAGCATCGTGGTCCTTTTAATGGAATTGAGTGTTCCGAATGAGGTTGCGATTTTGGCTGCGTTGATAGAAAGAACGTTAACAACGGGATTGAATTTTGTATTAGGTGCGGTTTCTGCGAGTGCTCTTGGGATAAAATTCTTAGAGTTCAGAAAAATTGAAAGTGAGGGACAATCTTAATGTTAAAGAAAAACTTTTTAAAAAGAGTGAATATGATGGCGGTTACTACTAGTTCCAACCAGGGAAGAGAAATTGATTTGCCGCATTTGCAAACGTCGCCCATAAAACCACCATTTTTAGCAGTAATCGGAAGAATTTTGGGTGTTCCTGTTCTCACCACGGTTCTTAGTGTATTTCCTAAACATGATAGAAAAATAAGGATCTTATTCATCTACGATGAACTGAGAACGTTTGTAAAAAAGGATTTGGAAAATCTTCAAGAACACTTTGATGTGCAAACATTGCGATATACTGGTAAGAGAGACATCCCTAAACTCACGTTGGGCATATTAACTACAGACCTGAATTTCTCCTGGTTTGCTCTTGGATATGCGACACTCGCAGTGTTTTTCTCGAAAATATTCATGAAAAAATCGGTTGTGGTTGCTGGCGGGTGGGACGTTGTAAATATGCCGGAAATCGGTTACGGCGCGATGCGAAGTCCAAAGCGTGTGCGCAAAACAAAATTTGCATTGAAACATGCTGATAAAGTATTAGCAGTTTCAGAATCCACAAATAGAGAAGTTTTTCAATGGGTGGATTCATGCAATTCAATAGTAGTCTATAACGCCTTTGATTATGACTTGTATAAGCCACACGGGGAGAAACAAAATATGGTCATAACCGTTGGAGGCGTGAATAAAGAAACATTGATAAAAAAAGGATTGAAAACATTTGTAGAATCAGCCAAGTTCCTGCCAAATGTTAGATTTGTCCTGATTGGGAAGCACATTGATGATTCAATTGAATATTTGAAATCAATTGCAAGTCCCAATGTTGAATTTACCGGATATGTATCATTTGAAGAACTGTTAAAGTATTATCAAAAAGCAAAAGTGTATGTTCAGGTATCGGGTCATGAATCCTTTGGATGCTCGTTAGCCGAGGCGATGCTATGCGAATGTGTCCCTGTTGTTACAAATCGTGCTGCATTACCCGAAGTTGTTGGGGATACGGGGTTTTATGTGCCTTACGATGAACCGGAACAAACTGCACAGGCAGTTAAAGAAGCATTGAAATCGGATAAAGGTCCTGCTGCCAGAAAACGGATAAAAATAATGTTCCCACGAGAAAAAAGAAAGATGGAACTATTTGAAACTGTGAATAAACTATTAAATGAATAAACTATTTAGATGATGCGTATGTCAAATAAAAAATGTGACCTTTCCGTGATCATCATCACTAAAAACGAGGAAAAAATGATAACGGATTGTATAGATTCTGTACTTTCTGCGATATCGTATGCAAAAAAAGAAGGAGTAATACAAACTGCAGAAGTCATTCTTTCCGATTCTGCATCCACGGATAAAACAATTGATATTGCAAAGAAGTATCCACTAAAAATAGTCCAATTGGACCGTAAATGGCAGTTATCCGCTGCAGCAGGTCTTTATATTGGTTTTTTGCAATCAAAAGGGCGTCACATCCAGATTTTAGGTGGAGATCATGTTTTAGACAAGGAATGGCTTGTTAAAGGATTACCAATCTTGAAAAGCAGTGATGAAATTGCAGCAGTGCAAGGGTTTGAAGCAGAAAATCTTAAAGGGAGCAAAGCTATGGAACATTTAAAAAAATCAGTAGAACAGCAGGATAACAAGCCGCCGGGTGAAGTTGATTACGCGGGAACGGCAATATTCAAATCAAACATACTTGAAAAAATCGGACCGTATAACCCATATCTAAAAGGCGGCGAAGATAGAGAGCTTTCATATAGACTGGTTGACGCAGGTTATAAAATATTAAGTATACCTTATACCTCTACAATACATTACTGGGGCGGCAAAACGGGAAAGCTAACATTAAAAACAATGTTAAAGTCTGCGTACAAATGGGGTTTGGGTGATGGTCAAGCAGCGAGATATAATCTACACAAAAAAAATATGGTACTGAAGTACTTAAAGCGTTACTTTAATGCAGCGTCAATTCACGTATATAGTTCAATCTTATCGTTTTTTTTAATTATGTATGTGAATTTTTTAACCATGTTATTAATACCGAAGCTGACGTATGCTCTTTATTTCACATTACTTTTGGATTTGATGCTATTAGGTCTAGGCAGCCTTTATGCGGTTATTAAATACAAAAGCGGAAAATTGGATGAATTTATATTCTCGTTTCGCGTCTATCCAGATATTTTTGTACGTCACATAGGATTCATATTAGGCTTTTTGAAAAAGCCAAAAGATCCTTCTACGTATCCCACTGATGTGAAGATTATAAAGGAATAACTTATTTTTCTGAATAATATTGATAGGTTAGCCAGAAAGAATATACCTTAAATTTTCAGGAACTCATATGTCAAATCACAAACAAAAATTAGTGCAAGGGACCGCGTATATCGGAATGGCAATGGTTGTCACCCATCTACTTTCTTTTATATCTTCAATCATACATGCTCGGCTTCTTGGCCCAGAGAATTTAGGGGTGCTTACAATCCTTCGTGACATTGGTGGAATTGTTATCCCCGTGATAATGTGCGGAATACCCATTGCCATGACGAAGTTTATAGCAGAATATGATGTTAGCGATCATAATAAAATGAAGAAAACTTTATCAACGGGGTTTACTATAATTCTTATTTTCGCATTGGTAGGTTCAATAATATACTTCCTCGCTTCTGATTTTGTTGCTGTGAATATCTACCAAAAACCTATTCTCGGCACATTAATGAAAATAAATGCAATTTTTATAACACTTTCGGTTCTGGTTAATTTTGTAATCGGTGCCCTTCAAGGTTTCCAGAAGATAAGGCAGATAGCAATGATTACTATAATAAATTCCGCAGTCAGTTTGCCTATCCTTTACTTCTTTATTATGGCTATGGGTTTAATAGGTGCAGTAATAGCCGGGGCGATTGGTGTAACGATTAATCTTTTAATAACATTGAGATTTTATATACCTGTAATGCACGAGAAAAGATTACATTTCAGTCTTAATATCGATAAAGAATCTACAATTACATTATTGAAATATTCATTACCCATACTTTTATCTATTATAATCTTAAGGCCCGCGAGATTGTACGGGCTATCATATTTGGGCATTTTTTGTGGCTATGCAGAAGTTGGGTATTATAAAGTGGCTATGAGTTTATATAACCTTTCCCTATTTATACCTTCTGCAATAGCTACTCCTCTATTTCCAATAATTAGTGAACTTCAATCAGATATCAGAAAGAGAGCAAACATGATTTCTCGAATTATCAGATTGCAAATTCTTGCAATGTTACCTGTGATAGTTTGCTTAGGGCCCACATCGAAATATGTGCTGGTCATATTATTTGGCTCGAAGTACATCGGTGCATATTTTGTTACGTATATAATGCTAAACGTCGCACTGTTATCCTCAGTGTTTAGCACCCTTGGTGTTCTATTACAAGGAACTGGAAGAACTAAACATATCCTACTGATTGACATTGCTAATGCAAGTATGTTTATTATAGGTGCGGCATATTTAATTGATCTCTTCGGTGTGAATGGATTAGGACTTTTATGGTTAGTCACCTCAGTAGTTCTGTTAGTACCATATATGTTCTATCTAATAAAGAATTCAGATATCGAGTTTAATCTTATTAAAGTTCCTATCTTGCTGTCTATTCTTTTTTTATCAGTAGATTTTGTGTTAATTAGAACTTTTCTGGGCGTTGAGCTTATTATATCAACTGTTATAATAACAGTATTGTTAGTGGGCGTAGAGATTGCGATATTAACGGATGACGATAAAAGAATACTCAAGGGTGCATTTAAAAGCATTCTTAATCGCTAAGCGTTTCATAGTTTTTTAATAATGCGAGCAGGAACACCAGCAACCACAGTCTTTTCAGGGACATCCTTTGTTACAACGGCACCGGCACCTACTATTGATTCCCTGCCTATTTTGACGCCGGGCATTATAATCACACCGGCACCTATCCAGGCATCGTCTTCAATTATTACACTCTCTGTCTTGATAAGCTCATTCTTTACGTAATCGTTATTACACAGTAAAGACATGTTTGGTGCAGATGCGGAGATTATAATAACACCCGGAGATATAGCAACTCGATTGCCTATCTTAATCTTTACATCTTCCGCATACCTATCATCAACAATTATCACGTTGGGGTTGATATAAGTGTCTTTACCAACTTCAACGCCAGTCAATCTAAGAAATAGATTCCTTAGCTCTTGATCTGGATGATATGAAGCCAACCACTTTTTTATCGTGTATGGCACATAAATCGAAATACGCTTTAAAATCAGATTCGGTATTTTTTGCATCGCCCATCTGAATAATTTCCTTGACATCATTTATATGTACACCGTTAGTTTTAATATAAGATGCGATTTGAAAATCTATACGAACGAAGGAGGCAAGATAATAGTAGGAAAATCGCTACAAAAGATAGTAGATACGCAATATGAATTCCAGTAAATACATTCAAGAACTAATAGGTAGAAAACGGGAAAACAATTTTCCTGAATTGACAGGTCCTGTAATTCGCTCTCTCGAAGAGGCTGTTGAATCCTGTCTAAAATACTATCATGAGCATCAAGTATCCCCTCATGTCTTAGATGTTAGGACAAGACTTGGCGCGCAAATGGAATCATTTCATAAAAAAGCAGGGACATACTCTGACCATAAAATAAAAAAATCGATCGAGGACCTGTCAAACCCGGAAACGCTGGTTGTTGAAGTTGCGCACCAGCCGAACATATTCCCGTATTCGGGGTTTTTGAAAAAAATCGTTTTAGGGCATGTAATTGCAGATAAAATCCGAGAGCGAGCAGAGTTTCCAGTTGTCGAACTATTTGGAATAGTGGATCAGGACTTTGCGAATCCTAAATGGTTTAGGAACACCTATTTTCCGGATATTAATGCAAAAGATGGTCTTTTGGTAATAAGTGCACCGGTCTCACGAAAAAGCATGGATGCTATGTACACCATCGAAAAACCTTCCATAGAGTTGGTAAATAAATGGAGAAGTGCCTTAGAAACCTGGCTGATTAACAATGCCCGAATTTTGAACCGATTATCAAGAGATGCTCATGGCGAAATACAACTTGATAGAGATAAAATGTCAATCTTGAGAAGCAGGTTAAAAAAACTTTTTGAATTAATGGATGAGTGCGCTAAAACTTCCTACACTCTAACAGAATTCAATTCGTTCTTTATTTCCAAACTTGTCAATTCTATATGGAACTATCCAATGGTGTTCTATGAATACCATGCTACACAACAATATTTCGAGGATGACTACGAATTTTTAATTAGAAATTTTGAAAAGTATAATCAACAATTTCGGCTTTATTATAATAATATAGTCAGTGAAGGCATATCCTTGAACTTTAAAGAACCTGAGAAAAACTGTGCACCGTTCTGGTTTCATTGCGATTGCGGGGCAAAGGTAAATGTTAAAGTACGCTATAATCAAACCAAAGGTGCCATTTTGAGTAAACAAGAATGCCCAAAATGTAAAAAAGAACCCGCAGTTATTGATAAATTAGAGGATAATATGAATAACATATCACCTCGTGCGGGGTCACGGCCCATTATCGTATCAAGGGGGATCCAACCTTCTATATTTGTTAGTGGTTTGGGTGCATCAGGATTTGAATTAATAAGTAGAGGAGTTGCCAACGATTTGAATATAAATTTACCCCCTTACGCGATATGGCATGTGAAAGATAAATATACTGGTATTGCGCAGGCAGTTGCAGATTTAACAAATAGGAAAACTAAAAAGGATTCTAAAACTGAAGTCAAGAACGAAAAAAAAGAATTAGCGGTTTTGAACCGGTGTGAAAATGCATTAGAAGTTATGCCAAGTATTATTGATTATCTGATAAATTTTGGTTTTGAAGAAACAAGAAATTTATGGACCAATCACCTTTTAAAGGAGGGTGATTTGAGTGCATCATTAAATTTTAAAACAGAATTTTCGGAAGTGGTATTATAAACATGCGTGTTGCCTTAATCAATACACTTTCATGGAACTCGAGTATAACAAAACTCACAGTTAGTTTCGCCAATGCTTTATCGAAAAATGAAGAAGTATTGCTTATTCTAAGGGATGAGCCTGTGTGGCGTAAATTAGACATTATAGGGAAAAATGTGGAGGTGGTCTTTCTTAAAATACCACGAATTTTTCACCCAACGAATATTTTCATGGTTTCTAAGATCGTCAAGGAAATACATAATTTTGAGCCAGATGTTATTAATCTACGTACTGGTCACCCATGGATTTGTTTTGGATTGCTTTTTTTGAGGAAATATCCTATTGTAGCAGCAGTTGACTCAGTCCCACGCGAAGGAGAAAAGGTAAGAATTCATGAAAAGATTGCAGCTCATTTAATAATAAAAACATTTTCAAACCAGATTATAACATTTGGAACAACAGTAAAGTATGCAGTATCAGAAAGATATAAAAAACCCCTTGAGGAAATTCACGTTGTACCACATGGAAATTATGCAGAAATATTCAAGCAATTCACGAGAAGTTATCCTCAACAAAAGGAAAAATACATACTTTTTTTGGGGCGAATTGTCGATTATAAAGGACTTGAATATCTTATAAGAGCGGAACCCTATATAACCAAAGAAATGCCTGAAGTGAAAATAATAATAGCGGGTAGTTGTGCAGATTTCTCCCCTTATGAGAAGCTGATTATTAATGGGAGTTCATATATTTTATATATCCGGTATATTAAGGATCAGATGATGGCAGAATTATTCCAAAAAGCAGATGTAGTGGTCTTACCCTATACTGAGTACTCTGCAAGTGGTAATATTCAACTTGCTTACGTATTTAAAAAACCTATAGTAGCTACAAATGTTGGAAGTATGTCTGAGTATATAGAAGATGGTAAAACGGGATACCTTGTTCCTCCTAAGAATCCTGAAGAATTGGCTAAAGCAATCATTAAAGTTCTTAAGGACAAAGAGTTGGCAAAAATAATGGGTGAAGAAGGCTATAATAAGATGCAGACTCTTTTGTCTTGGGAAGTAATAGCGAAGAAAACAAAAAAAGTTTATGAAAAAGCGATAAAATATCATAAAAAGCTTAAAGGAGATTAAATAAAAATGTACTTGAGTTGGGATAAATGGATTTAGGTACGGAAATAATCACCGTAAGCTCTCATAATCTGGAAATTTTAATGCATCCTCTAAATGATATGAAACATGGTACCAATAACACGGATGCGTCAATATATATAATCGGGGTATTTTTTCATGTATATAATGGCACATGCACTTTCCGTTTTGCCACATACCAAGACTGTCACTAATATATAGCATATTCTTAAGAAACCTTTCTTCATACCCTTCGTATTTAAAACCAAAATCTTTTAACTCATGGGTCTTCCAGAATTCCAAATTAGATACCTGATTGAAATCTCTATGTGCAGCGATACCATCCATCTCTTTATTAAGTATAACCTCTAAAACCTTCTTATCTCTTTTAATTATTTCGCAAGAGTCTTCATTTGTAACTTCTGCGAAATCTATGTTTTCATAATGCAAGCCAAGTTCATGCCCCAACGCTAAAATTTTTTTTAGAACGGTGTATACTTTGAAACCATAAGAATTGTAAGAATTTGAATGTACTCTAACGAAATAAGTTGATTTGATTCCTAATTCACTTTCAATTTTCGCAAATTCTAGTGCTTTTAATGGCGAATGATCTATGTCATGTCTTAATAGGATCACATCCACATCACTTTTTTCTTCCTCAAATGTACAAAAATTAGAAAAAATATATCCCTTTTCTTTCGCCAGCGAAAGTGTATTTTTGTAATGACCAAACGAAAAATTACATAGAGTATCCATTTTACACCTTCTTATACATTTCTTCTTTCATCCATTCGATTACGCCTGGTAGACCCTGTTTAAGAGTTATCCTGGGATAGTAATTCAATTTATTTTTTGCTTTTGTAATGTCCGGTCTAAAAATTTTCACATCCCCCATTCGTGGTGCGGCATACTCAGGTCTCAAATCACTCCCTTCGAGTTCAACAATAAGATGCGCCAGATCCTTTATCGTTATAATTTCTTCGGTGCCGATGTTATATGCATCACCCCATGCTCTTTCGTTCTCGGCTGCTAATATATTTGCATTAACTACGTCACTTACGTGTGTGAAACATCTTTCTTGAGCGCCATCTCCCTCAATAATTGGCGGCTTGTTCTGAATGACCCTTTTTATGAATATGGGTATCACACCACCTGTTTCTCCGTAATCTTGTCTAGGTCCATAAACATTATAATATCTAAGCGCAATTGTATTAACATCAAATAGCTTATGCCATAATAATACGTACTTTTCCGCAGCCAATTTGCTTATTCCATAAGGAGAGGTAGGATTTAATGGATGCTCTTCATCTTGTGGATTATAAATAGGTTCTCCATAGACCGACCCGCTTGATGCATATACTATTGTATCTATTGTTCCAAGCTCTCTCGCCGCTTCTAAAATATTGAGCATACCCAGAGTATTTACCAACAAATCTTTTATTGGATTCTGGTTGGATAGCAGTAAATTTAATGCCGCCTCGTGAAAAATGATGCCACAATCCGCAACTAATCTCTCCATTAGATCGTAATTTTCTACACTGCCTTTCACTATATTTATTTCACCGTTATTTTTTGCCCAATGCAAATTTTTTGCTGACCCCTTAGAAAAATCGTCTATGACTGTTACTTTGCATCCCCTTTTTACCAGCTCATCAACAATGTGAGACCCAATGAATCCAATCCCGCCTGTGACTATGACTTTTTTATTTTGCAGTTTCATTGTCGACCCCACTCTTATTTATACTTCTGAACTTAAATATTAAAACAGTACTAAACCATCTATAAAAAATATACCGATGCCTGAAAAAACGGATTTACAAGCTTTAAAGGTGTTAGTTGTCGGAGGAGCGGGTTTTATAGGGTCGCATGTCTGCGATGCGCTCATTAAAAATGGTGCTGAGGTAACCGTATTAGATAACCTCATCTCGGGCAATCTTGAAAACCTCGCTCACATCAAAGATAAGCTAAGGTTTATTAGGGGGGACATCACGAATTTTGAACAGACATCGCATGCTGCAAAAGACCAGGATGTAATTATCCATGAAGCATTTCCAGCCGCAATCTGCGACCTTTCACCCGAAAAACAGTTCATTACTACCGGCACGCTTGGAACTTACAATTTACTGCGAGCAGCTTTGGCTAATGACTCTGTATTTATATATGCATCCTCTATATCGGTATACGGTACGCAGGTTAGTTCACCAATCACCGAATCGCATCCGCTCGACCCGATTGTTGCATATGGTGCAACAAAGCTATCGGGAGAGATTTACTGTCGGGCATTTCAACGCGAACATGGGCTCAATAATGTTATACTCAGGTATTCAGATGTATACGGTCCAAGGTTCAACAGGATAAGTGCTCCCATTGCCTTCCTATTAAAAGGACTTAAGAAAGAGCCACTGCAAATACATGGGGACGGTTCACAGGCAAGGGATTACACATACGTGACTGATATCGCAGAAGGGACTGCGTTGGCAATAAATAAAAAATCTTATGGGGGTGTATTTAACATAGCAAGTGGGACTAACATTTCAATCTTAGAATTATCAAAAAAAGTTAATGTGATTACCGAAAACGACTCAGGAATAGCATTAATTCCCACTGAGAAAGTAGATACTCAAAAGTATGTCGCTGAGGACGAAAGAAAGTATTGCATAGACACTACGAAGGCAAAAAGGGCTTTGTGCTACGAACCAAAGGTCTCATTAGATCTAGGATTGGAATTGACTAAAGAATGGATAATCAAAGAATACCATAAATTTAGGTAAAGTGAAACTGATGAAAACAGGGGGAATACTGCTGTATGCGTTAAGCGTAAGTATTTTAATCCTCGGAATAAGGATTTCACTCTCCTGGTCCTATTCATCCAGAATAGTTGGAGTATCCATGGTTGCTTCATCTTTACTAATACTATACCGTAGTTATATCAAAGAAAGGAAGGGTGAAGCTAAAGCATCACCATTTAATATAAAAAACAGCGGCTTAGGATTACTATTAATTTTAATTGATGTTTCGTATAACTTCTACGTGGGCGACGAATTTGCATATTTCGACTATGGAATGCTGACTGCCGGATTTGTTATAATTCTATTGAATTTAGGTCTACTTCGGTTTTTAAAACTTGACGAATTAATGATTTGTTTCTCAACCTATTTCCTATTTGTATTCCTGCTATTATATGGATTCCTCTTTAGCGGATTACCCGTCCTGTTACACAGTTCAGCAAATCCTTTGTTTGACGCTGTTACAAAAATAAGTGTAGAAATATCGGTATTTTTCCTTGGGTTTATTAATCCTAATGTTATCCTTTCAGGAGAAACAATCAATATCGATAGTTTCAGTGTGTATATAGGATATGCATGCTCTGGAATTGAGTCAATAACGGTTTTTCTGTCTGCTGTTATAGCTTATTTCATAGCGACAAGTGAGAAAAAAATCAAAAAAATTGCGTTATATTCATGCGCAGGGATCTTGGCATTATACAGCATGAATGTAATACGAATAATGGCAATTGTTTTGACCGGCTACCACTTTGGAACGGAAGCAATGTTTTTCGTGCACCTTCACTTAGGATGGATCTTTTTTATACTTGGTATGGCGGTGTTCTGGTATCTGATATTTCGAGATGACTCCGGCCAATCGGTATATGTGACTGAAAAGAAGAGAGTGTAGTAAGAATAGAAATCGCTAAATTATGATAATTTTTGTCTTGAAACGCTTGTTGATACCTTTATCACTACTATTATTCTGTGTATTGTCCTTCTTTGTCTTATCCATAACACTTTCGCACTCTTTAATCCCGATCTCAAAGAGAGACTGGGAAAATATTCATAAAAAGGAAGGAGGTGATGATAAATGTAAAAAGAAGCAGTTCCGTAAAATTTAACGGATTGGGTTTTTTCCGTTTTTTTCTTATCTGTATCCATTCCAGAAATTTTCATGGAAATCATTGAAGTTTGCCACTGTATAATCTTACCCTTTAGCTCTGGGTATCCATAAATATCTGAATCCGTCACCCCGAAACGTTGCGTAGAAGATTTTAACATTATTGCTTAATTTAAGCTCCATTCTCTAAATCGAGCACTATTCTATTCCGTTCACTATGTAAGGGGACATATCGAAATTATAAACACAGTAACTGTAAATGGCTGCCATTAAAGACAACCCCAAAGGACGTGAAAATGAAGATGGATATAGCCCGGGAAAAAGGATTGAATGCAACAGAAACCAGCAGCTCTCACTGCTGTTATAATAGTTCCCTGCACAGGCATCAGCGTGAGAAAACCCAGGATAAAAAGCATAGCTACTATGTTCTCCACTCTTTTTTTGGACTGAAATTAGCTGTTATCTGTTTTTTGCTGCTGTTCGCTAGTATAGGAGTGGCAGGCGCAACAGTATCTTACAATGCTACCGAGAACCTAATATATCTTGATAGTGGAACTAACACTCTCGCAAGTATGTATAGTGATATAAGCAACGCTTCGGTTTTAGATTACAATGCGGGTACTAACACATACACATTATCCGCGAATATTTCGGGCAAGATTGCAGTAACCGCACATTTGGTTCTGAACGATACCACATTATCAATGAACCAAACACGATTAATCAAAACATGGGCTAATCTAACAATTAGCAACATAACAATTCAAGCGAAAGACACATCATATACTTGGAAAATTTGGTCTTATGCTCGATACACTGATTATACTGTATCAATTGCTGATTCAGATATTAGTGGTGGACACATTCTTGTGCAGCCAAATGGTTTTCAAGAGCCGATTACTCCCATCAGCATAACCAACAACTATTTTCACGATTATACATGCACTGATGCAACCGAATGTGATGAAGGAACGTTAAATCTTTGGAATGATGCTGGTGTTAATGCCACTATTACTAACAACACTTTTGAAAATATTCATCTAACCGCAGGAAGTTATAATGGCATTATAAAATTTACTGGTTATGATGGTATCACTATTGATGGGTTTTACGTTAATAATTGTTCTGTGAATTCGTATGGAATGACTTTCTTTTATGGAGATAGTGCAAAATACGACCCGGCAACAATAACTAACTTTGAAATAAAAGATTGTACTGGCGGTGATGCTATTACTGGAAAGGAATGGGGGTCTGCGATAATTTCGAATGGGACAATAACGAATATATCACGAGATGCCATACATTTCTATTATAGTCCCAGTTTCGGACATATGGACTATTTGGTACAGAATGTTAATATAGATGGTGCTGGTAGGAAAGGTATAACTTGTAACGGGTATTCCGATAATTACACTGTTGATATTTATAATACGACAATAAACAATACTGTCACTGCATACTGGGTTACTGGCCCAACCACGTTTTACATTACAAATTCAAAAGCTACTAATTATACCAATTGGAATGGTTATTACGGAGAAATTAGGGAATATGAATTAGTAGACATATATGTAATAGACGGAAATAGCAATGCAGTAGAAGGTGCGACGGTAACAATAGAAGCAATTAATCCTGATGTAGATGATTGTATCATTACTCGCAACCTTGAATCTCTCACTCAAACAGAAACATTATCCAGTGGCCACACACCTCTACCGGAGGAGGATAAAGATAAAACTATAGCTTTGCTAATGCACCGAACAACTCCAAGCTCGGATAAAACCTATTCTTACAATATCACAGCCTCTAAAGGTGGGAAAACAGCATCAATGAGTGGATTGTATATTGATGAAAGCTGGTATAGGCAAGATCCTGATAAGCCAACTAAGACTGTGGTCTGTAATATCGACACAGGGGAATGTTGGATAGAAAGCGCAACCGCAACCACAGGCATCATCTCAGGCATCGTTAACGATACCAACAATACTCCGATCTCAGAAGCGATTGTAACTGCTGATCCATATGTCAGCATAACAAACCCCATAGGGGGGTATATTTTATTAGACATCCCGGAAGGAACTTATTTGGTAACTGCTTCCGCTAATGGTTACAATTATTCTTCTATTGGCAATGTTACCGTTACTGCAGACAGCACCACTACCGTCAACTTTCTGTTAAACGCCTCAGATGAAAAAGCACCAACAACCACCTACACCATCACACCTCCGCCAGGCGAAGCAGGCTGGAACAATGCCACGCCGGTGGTGGTGACCTTCTTTCGTTCTTCTAATAACAGTAGTTCTGGCATTAGCCATACTAATTATTCTAAAGTATCGGCGACGGGGCCGTGGACTTCGGTAACTACCGCTTCGGCTGCAGGCACAGACGCAGAAAATGTGACTGATATAACCGAAGGTAAATTTAATCTGACAGTGCTGGCGGAGGGGGTCACCAATATCTGGTACTATTCGGTAAACAACAATTCTGTTACTGAAACGGTTAAGAACGTAACCGTTAAAATTGATACTACCACACCACCCCCTGCCACCATCTCTGATTTACAGCACACCGGTGGACAAACGTGGATCAACTGGTCGTGGACAAACCCATCCGACGAAGATTTCAGTCACGTCATGCTGTATCTAAACGGTATATGGCAAACAAACACTTCTGATGCGTATTACAATGCTACCAATCTCGCTGCTGAGACCAGCTACGAGCTAAGCACTCGTACCGTAGACACAAACGGGAACGTCAATACCAACTGGGTGAACCAGACGGCTGCGACACTCGCCGTTCCCAACAGCGCACCAACTGCATTCCCGAACGGGCCCTACAGCGGCACGGAAGGCGTTACAACAACTTTTGACGGTTCTGCTTCTTACGACCCTGACGGGTCAATAATTTCTTATGAATGGGACTTCGGCGACGGCGACGCTGCAACCGTACCAAATCCAACGCATAACTATATCCAGGATGGTGCATATACCGTTATCTTGACCGTGACCGATAACGATGGTGCCGCCGGTACGAACGTTACAACCGCAACCATTGCCGATACCGGACCTACCGCTGAGTTCTACGCTTCGACTACTACGGGACCCGAGCCCTTGACCGTTTCCTTCTCCGATTCATCCACTTCCTATGATAACGTTACCGCATGGGACTGGGACTTCGAGAACGATGGCGCTATAGACAGCACTGTGCAGAATCCTGCACATCTGTATGCTGAAGATGGCGTATATACCGTAACGCTAACCATCTACGAAAGCGATGGTAACAGCGATACTCTAACAAAAGTTGATTATATCAATGTAGCAAGCGTGAATCAACCACCGGTAGCGGTCCTGGATGCTCCAGAAACGGGTACGGAAGGTCTTCCAATCACATTTGACGGTTCTGCTTCTTATGACCCTGACGGGTCCATCATATCCTATTACTGGAACTTTGGCGATGAGAACTCCTCTTCCTCTTCCGAAGTGAAGCCGACTCATACTTATGCTCTGGCGGGTGCATATATCGTTACCTTGACCGTAACCGATAACGAAGGTGCAACAAACGCAACCAACGAACTAATAACTATCCAACCCGCAGCAAATCCGGTCTTCAGTATAACCATCACCTCACCGGAAAGCAGGACCTATGCGAGTACCTCCGTTCGCATGAATGTTGCAGTGCAACCGGAAGGGACTGTGCTGGACTGGATAGCGTACAGCTTGGACAGTGGTACAAATGTTACTACCATACCCGGCAGCAGCACGACGACCATCAACAGCTTAAGTCCCGGGGAACATTACCTTGTGGTGTATGCACAAGATAATAACGGCAACGTGGCGGCTTCAAACACGGTAATATTTACCCTGCAGCCCGGCGACATTAACGGCGATACGGTAATTAATATTCTTGACCTGCAGCTATTGGCCTGGGCGTTCGCGTCTCAGCCCGGGGACACGAACTGGAACGAAGCTGCTGACCTCAACTGCGATGATAAGATCAATATCCTTGATTATCAAATAGTTGCCTGGAACTTAACTTAGGTTAGGTTAGGGAACGAACATACACATAACGCTCGTTATATAGAGAGAGAAAGAGAGAAACGTGGCACAAAAAGAAAAAGGAGTAAGTAAAGGAGACGAAGCACAAAAAAATGGAGACAAAAAAAAGAAGAAAAAGAAGCAAAAAAATGGGTACGGCGGCGATCGTAGCAGTGGTATCGTTAGCTGTATTGGTTGGACTTTTGATAGGTGCTGCTGCACCTCACGCAGGAGCTGTAGTAACGGCAGCAGCAGTTAACGTTCATCCTACAACGCAAGGAGTAACGGCGGGCAGTTCCTTCACGATAAATGTTACGGTGGAAAATGTAGCTGAAATGGGTGCAGACCAGGCAACTTTGCACTTCGATCCTAATACAATGGGCGTCTCACAGGTTACCGAAGGAGACTTCCTGAAGAGTGCGGGAGAGACGCTCGGCGAGGAGATAATAAACAACGGCAATGGGTATGTTACCTTCTTTTATTCGCTCAGGACGGAAGGAGCGAGTGTGAGCGGTTCAGGAACGCTTGCCACCATATACTTCGATACGAGCGCATCAGCGACGGGGCTCTTCAACTTGGAATTGTCCGATGTCCTGGTGTTAACAGGAACCGGAGAGTTAATATCTGTAAATCTATTCAATGGCTCGGTGAATCTCATTCCGTTTACTGTAACCTTAATAACGTCACCGGAAACCGGGACTTTTGCGAGCACTTCCGTTACCTTGAATTTCGTTCTGCAACCCGAATGGACAGTCTTGGATTGGGCAGCGTACAGTTTGGACGGTGGTACAAACGTGACCATAACCGGCAACACGACCATCAACAGCTTAAGCCCCGGGGAACATTACCTTGTGGTGTATGCACAAGATAATAACGGTAACATGGCGGCTTCAAACACGATAAACTTCACCATACACCCAGCAGATATTACTGGTGATGGCCAGGTTAACGTCTTTGACCTCCAACAACTGGCATGGGCATTCAACACACAGCCCGCGAGTCCTAACTGGAACGAAGCTGCAGACCTGAACCGTGATGAGAATATTAATATCTTCGACTTGCAAATATTAGCATGGAACGTCGGGAACAATTATGTATAGCTAGCTTAGCTAGCCAGGCGTTATGCCAGGCGGAGTTAGTTAGTTAGCTAACACGCAGACAGACGGCAAGTTAAGTGCAACAATAAATAAAAAGAAGAAGAAGATGATGATGATATGGGTCGCACAACGAATAATAAGAATGAGAATAAGAATAATAATAAAAAAATCAAAAACGTCATCGCTCTAACCCTAACAATAGTCGCGCTCTGGCTCTTTATAGCTTCGATTATTACCACTACTACTGCTGCTACTGCTACTGCAGCAGTAACGGTGGTTACGGTTAAGGTTGACCCCTCAACTCAAGTGGTAGTAACTGCAGGCGCTCCTTTTAGCGTCGCGGTCGTCGTGGAAAACGTAACGGAAATGGGTGCAGATCAGGCAACTTTGCACTTCGACCCTAATACAATGAGCGTCTCTCAGGTTACCGAAGGAGACTTCCTGAAGAGTGCAGGAACTACGCTCGGCGCGGGACTGGAGAATATAAACAACGCCAACGGACAGGTTACCTTCTTCTATTGTTTAACCAAACAGGGCAGTGGGATTACGGGTTCAGGTACCTTAGCTACGGTAAGCTTTACTACCGACCCCTCATCAGTGAGTGGTATGTTTGACCTCTATTTAACCGGTACCATGTTAGTGAACGGAACGGGAAGCCTGATACCTGTCGATACGATCGCTAACGGCACGTGCACCATCAGTGGGCCTGAGCCAACACCCACAACAGCACCATCCAGTGGTGGCGGTGGGGACGGCAACGATGGAGGAATAAGCGATAATACTGGAGTTCAACCTCAAAATAATACTCCTGAACCAGAGCCAACAAGCTCGCCAACAACACCGAAACCAACTTCAACGGTAGTAACTCCGCCACCGCCAACGTCAACGGTAGTAACGCCACCGCCAACTTCAACGGCAACGTCAACGCCAACACCATCAAAAGAGGGTGGTGCACCTGAAACTGAAGGTGAAACTGAAGAAGTCGTCGTGGGATTTGGAACACTCGTTGTAACTGTGGCCTTAGCAGTGACTTATTTTGTCATAAAAAGAAGAAGATGAAGAAGAAGATAAATAAATGGCGCCGCCGGCGATAGCCCGAGGCGATAGACCGAGGCAATCTACAGACCGACCGAAAAAGATGGCAGCAAAAAGAAGAAAATGGAGGGCAGTAGCGGGAGCAGTAGTAGTAACGTTAGCACTACTCTTCTCGGCTTGGCTGATAGTTGGTGCAGCTACCGATGCTGGTGGTGGCACACTATCAACTGTTGTGAACGTAGACCCGGCAACTCAGGTTGTAACCGCAGGCACTCCTTTTAGCGTCGCGGTCGTCGTGGAAAACGTAACTGAACTGGGTGCAGACCAGGCAACGTTGCACTTCGACCCTAATACAATGAGCGTCTCTCAGGTTACCGAAGGAGACTTCCTGAAGAGTGCGGGAACGACGTACGGTGCTGGAAATATAAACAACAGCGAGGGGTACGTAACCTTCTTTTACGCGCTCAACCCGTATGGAGCGAATGTGAGCGGTTCGGGAACGCTTGCCACAATCAACTTTACTACCAATCTATCTGCTGCAGAGTCAACATTCGCCCTAACCTTAACCGATGTGCTGTTATTAAACGGGACTGGCTCTAATATACCGATCGATGAGGTAGCTCACGGTACTGTTACAATATCCGCGCCACCCCGGGCAATACTTGATACTGGCTCAGCAGGCACATACCCCAGCATCTCCGGCATACACCACGGAACGATAAAGCCTTCGTGTAACATCACCGTTAGTAAAATGTACACATATCCCTGCCCCGGTACCGGCGGGCATTCAGAATATGTAAGAATTTGGAATATCACCGGTTGGAATGTAACAACAGCAACTTGGAACGGCTATCAAGGCGATTGGCATAATATCTCCTTCCCTGGACAATTCACGTTGGAAGAGGGTAAAACCTACAATTACACCATACGCACA
>Ga0307380_10001000_pt1 | contig 42640 bp, 45 predicted proteins | sample UN3MG_FD_202239 | JGI IMG/M metagenome (GOLD analysis project Ga0307380, IMG submission 202239) | Soil microbial communities from Risofladan, Vaasa, Finland - UN-3 | ecosystem: Environmental > Terrestrial > Soil > Coastal area > Acid sulfate soil | place: Finland: Risofladan, Vaasa | collected...
ATCCAGTATCACGTACAATCGATAATGCTTATTTCTCTGTTTCAACTTTGTGAGCGCATCAACGACCTCGACATGCGTTTTATGATCGTAAAATTCGTGCATCACCTCGCGCGTGTGGATATCGTAGGCGCATATCATCTCGAATAATCCACGAGTATTCATTCTGTTTGGCTTCTATCTTTGGTACTGATTCGGCATACACCTTCCCGCCATACTGTTTCACCGCTATCGTTCCCTTCTCGTCAAAAGATACCACTTTACCTTTTCTTGGGCGTTTAGCCCTCAATTCATCGATTCGTTTTTTTATCGTAATACTCTGGATCTTTGCTGTTCATCCATTTCTGCGCTCTCTTCCGCGTGATCTTCGCTTCATTCAAACGGCGATGCACTGTTCGATAGCTCATTGGAAACCCTTTTTTGGTCATGCACTCGCTCAATTTCCGGACAGACCAGGTGTTGAAATGTAAATCCAGGTCTTCAGGACGCTCGCAAATGAGTGATTTGATCCGTTCATCGTAGTCAGACGTATACGTTCTTGGACGCCCTGATATTAGTCGTGGATTCAGCCCTGCGAGCCCTTCTTCGTTAAATCGATCAATCCACCTCAGCACGTAAGATCGGACCCTATTTAGATGCTCGACTATCTCAGGAACGGACCTCTTTTGGGAGGATAGCTTGATAACCATCCCCCTATCTCTGATGTTTCTGTTCCGACTGCGGCATAAACGCTCGATTTCAAGAACTTCTTCTCGTGTCAACTCTCGCACAAAGCGGGTGCAGTTTCCATGCATTTGTCCATCTTCACAGGGAAAATGGATTGTTCATCTTTATAATCCTTTCGTTTTGGCACGATATACTTAAAGTAATGTTTCGCTTCTATATCCGAAACAAAATCGCTCAGCCTCATTACAGAAACGAGTATCTCTACAAGATCCTTATTTGGAAGTAACTCTTCTTCTATCCATTGCCTTTTTAAAGCTTCATTTACCACCTTTTTAACTAAAGGATCCTTATCATATTGTTCTAAAATACACTTCCTTATCTCCTCCTCCGTCAGTCCGTACAACTCGTAAACCAGTTTGTCAATCTGCGCATCCACAATTTTTATCTGCCGTTCGTAAAGCTCCTTGTCACGCTCCATCCTCGCCCCCTGTCTTTCTTATGAAGTTCAAGCATATGCTCAATAAGAGAAACGAGTTCCGTAACCTTTATCTTGGCTTGTCTTTTAGTGTAGCTCATTTATAGTTTAGAACCCAACAATTCATACTTAACATCCTCGCCTAGAAACCGTTCGATCCATCCTTGTGCAAAGCTGAGCCGTGACGAAAACTCCTCAAAGTGCTCTCGGATCAACCACATCAAATAGCTGAGATCCGGGATAAAGGTCTGAGAGATGACACGTTTGATACTCTTCCAGATGAACTCGAGCGGATTCAAATCGGGCGAATAAGGTGGCAGATGGACCAGCTCGATGCCACATTCAGCCGCACACGCTTCTGTCTGCTTCGCATGGTGTGACCTGAAATTATCGAGAATCACGACGATCCTCCTTTTGGGATTGAACGCACGTATCGCCCTCAAAAATTCACACACAGCTTCTTTCCGCGAATGGCATTTGAAGTCAATAACTGAGGTGCCATTGAGCGCGTAAAAGCCAAAGGTGTTTGCTCGTAGCTTCGTTGTGTTTTTCCAAATTGCTGGTTTGCCAAACGACCACAGTCGCTGCGTATTCGCCGTTGTCTGTGGCGCTGTCTCGTCGAGAAATCCAATGATTGTCTCCTCATGTATTGCGGCGAGGTTTTTTTAAACGCTCCTCTGCATCGGCGGGTCTCCGATAATCGCGTGCATAAGGCTTGGCATACCGCATCCCAAAGTTCCTCAAAATGATTCGTACCTGTTTCAGCGTATACTCAACTCCGAAGGCGCTCCGTATGTACTCGCGTATTTCATTCGTTGTCCAATCGTCTCGTTCCTCGAGTAGCGCGTGGAGCTGCTCTTTCTGCTCTCCCAGGAGCTTGGATGGTCTACCGCCGGCATATCGAGGCACTAAACCGGCATAACCATGCTCATTCCAGCGCTTCTGCCAGATGTATCCCACACACTTCGTGATGCCGACCCGTCGCGCGGCACTCGCAACACTCTCACCAGCATACCGATATTTGATGAAATAGAGCCTCTTCAAGATCTTTGCATCCTTCTCCCGTGTTTTTATTCGCTTGTTCAGTTCATCAAAACTCTCATGTCGCCGAATAGGGATCTGTTCGGGTTTAGACATGATCTTAGATAAGAAAGATAAATATTAAAAGTTTGGTGTTTGACTATAATCTATCTCAACCTTCATTTTCTGAATAACTTATAACTTTCGCATTATTTCCACTTTTACACGCATACTCCTTTATACCCCCTTAATCTCCTTTCTATCCCCATCAAAAGGAGCAGGTGCACGTGTGGGGGCCCCCTCTGATTTTGAGGATATTTTTGTGGGTCGTGGTGTGAGGGGCTAATTTCTCTCAAAATCCTCTCGTATTTCCCCTTTTTAACGTTTTACGGTGGTTGTTTATGGTGGAAAAACGTTAATGCGGGTCGAGCTAAATTTTGATTTATCCCTCAAATCCTCTCCTTCTTTACTTCTTTAGTTATCGCTTCTCTGGTTCTTTTTTCAAAACTCTCGTCAGCGTGCTCGACTGCTATCTTTAAACGAGGTTATTACGAAACGAAAAAGAGAAAGAAGGATCGGGCGAAGGAAGAACGTACATTAATTAGAGGTAGTTCTTGTAAATGCCCTTGAGCGAGGTGACGGTGATCTTCCCGTCGGCGGAGTTAACAAAAGCGAGCAAGATCCTCTCGTTGAAGAGGAAGAAGTCATCGCCGCATTTCTCCCGTATCTTTTCTACGCTCTTACTATCGAAGTAAAGCCGCTTTCCTCGTTCGTTCCCGGCTTGCTGAACCGAAATGACCAGTTCGATAATATTCCTTTCTTCTGGTCCCGCATCAGTCATTTTATCTCCTGCCAATTTTATCGCATCGGTACCCACTTTCATATCGCCACTCAGTGCTTCTTCATCGGCCATCTTATATACCCCCCGCTATTCTGCTTAACATAGGTCTGTTCTTTAAATAGTAAGCGGTCTTAAAATAGTAGCGCGTGCAAATACCGAAAGGTTTTTATAATGATGGCCGACATAGATACTGACACCGGTGAACTAAAAAGAGAAGATGAAGAAAGTGTCACCGGAAGAGGCGAAGAAGAAGAAGGAGAAGGAGGCGGAGGAGAGAGGGAATGGGAAGTAAATTCATTGGTGCGCTGAAATGTTTTGTTAAACGCCCTGTGGACACCGTACGGATCATGTTGAGCTTAGATCAGTATGACCCGCGAGCGGTCGCGTCGATAAAGGAGCAGTGCCCTGAAGTAGAAGTGGAGAAATTGGGTGTTTACGTCGGTATCTTCCTGGCGGTTCTCCTCCTTGCCTGCGGCGTGCTGGCGTATATATTGGCGCTGCTTTACGGCATGGGCATGGTTTAAAAACCTTCTCGTGGCGGTGCGTGTTTTTTTTAAAAAAAACTCGTACGGGGCATCTATCGAAAGTCTCGTTAAGAACCGATGAGTTTAGCGTTAACGCCTCTGCAATTTACCGGTTATGCGCTATTTGAAGTGAAGGATGATTCAATCAGGGAAATTTACAGGTTAGCATTCAACTTCGGGTGCTTGGCTCTATCTGGCACCGTATAATCCGTACAGGCCGTTTCTAAAAACTTCGAGAGCACGATCATGGTATAATAAAAAATCACCAACGAGAAGAATCGGAGATCCTGAAAGATGCAATCCGCGGGCACAAAAACCACCTCGAAATACTCCACCAGGCCTACCAGGCTGTACCAGCTCAATCCGTAGTAAACGAGCGCGTAAACGTTTATGGTGCTGAGCGCAAGGGCAATCCCCTGGGTGACCTTGATCAAATCCGGCTTCTCGCGCGCTTTCACGGCCAATGCGCAGATATGGCCGAAGAGAAACCAGCCGATGATGAGTTGGGTAATATATTGGCACGTGCTCTCCCAGAAGGTTATCGTGTAATCGAAGCTTATGACGGTTCGCCATAGAAACGCGATTCCTATCATCACCAATAACGTTCGGTCATCGGTGAGCACTTTGAATACCGACGCTCGCAGGCTTCTTTCATGTAGCGTCGAACGTGCCAGTAAGAACTGGTACTCCTCGTGTATCGTCTCCAGGTACTTTGTCGACCATAGTATCGCGCAGTAAAACATCACGAACGTCACATACCGTACATTTCGTAAAATGAGGTCCAGAGGCGGGAAAACTTCTACCTGCAGGAGCCCATACCACCTCAGTCCGTAGTAAATCATCACATAACTATTGAGCACGAACAGACTAAACCCGATCCCCTGATAGATCGTATTCGAAATCGGCCAGCTTGTCGGCTTTTGGGACAGAGAATACAAATAACCGAAGAGCGCCCAGCCCAGTATGAACAGAGAAATACCCGAGCAGCAACATTCCCACGGGGCTTCTGTCTCGTCAAAGCTTACCACCGCTCGCCAAAAAACCGCTATACCTATTAGTACTATTACTATCCGTTCGTCTGTTAGCTCCGGGAAGACCGGTCTTCTCATGTTCCTATTATAAACTCCTTAATAATCCCGCATGCAAGCAAAAAGGTTTTTATACGCTTTTTCTCTCTAAAAGAGAAGGCTTCGATGGTGATTCCAGCTTACGCCGCGGATTCTTCTTTCTTAATCAGGAACTCACACTCCACTGCTGCCGTTTCTAACCACTTCGAGAGCACCAGTGCTGCACAGTAAAATATCACCAACATGAAATACCGAATATCTCTAAAGACGAAATCCAGCGGTACTAACGCTTCCTCCACACCGCTCATACCTAATAGTCTGTACCATCGCATTCCGTAGTAAACAAGCGCATAAATGTTTATAGCGAAGAGAGCAAGTGCAATGCCACGGTAGATCTTCACCATGTTTGGTCTGCTTACCACGCGCCCGGCCAATGAACTCGTGTAACCGAAGAGTACCCAGCCCAGTATGAACAGAGCAATACCTGAAACCATGCTTTCCCACGGTTTTATCTGTGCGTCGAGGCTTATGAACGCTCGCCAGAAGAACGCTATTGCTATTATCACGATCGCGGTCCGTTCATCGGTGAGCACTTTGAAGAGGATCTCTCGCATTGCCCCTTTCCGCATCGTCGGTACTTCCTCAGTGAGCAGCATATAATTATCGTGCATCTTCTTCAGATACCGCGCAGCCCATATGAGACCGCAATAACAGAGCACTAACATCACATACCGTATATCGCGCAAGAGGAAATCCAGAGGCACATAGGCTTCTTCATGGAGCAACTTGTACCAGCGCATGCCGTAGTAAATGAGCACGTAAATATTTAGTGCGCTCAGGCTAACCGCAAGCCCTTGAAACATCCGATTCGAGACCAACCATCCGGTCTCTTTCCGGGACATCTGGTACAGGTAAGCGAAGAGGATCCAGCCCAATATAATGAGCGCAATGCCGGAACACACACTTTCCCAAAGAGCAATCTTGTAGTCGAGGCTTATGAAGGTTCGCCATACAATCGCTACAATGAGTATCGCTATCAACGTTCGCCCACCCATCAACACCTCCCCAAAGGATTCTTTTGTGCCCATCTATCCAAGACCCCCTATCTTTCGGCCACTACGCCTTTATGTGACACCATCCTCATCTTCTCTTTTTAGTTCACCGGTGTCGGGATGTACATTGCCCATGACTATATAAATATCTTTCGGTTTTTGTTTTTCCCATCTCTGAAAATCTAAGCTCTATTGCGAAACTCACTTATAGAATGAGAAACAAGAAGGAAACTATCTGAGCGCGGCGCCCATGGAGATAGATGTGCAGGTCATGGTGGGTGGTAATGTAATACTCACGTTTGATAGGGTCGATGTGGAGTTAACGAAGGAAGAGGCTGAGGAATTGAAGCTCCTTCTTGAGGACGCCCTTGAGCGAGGTGAGCGCGAACTTCTTCTTATTGAGGTAAGCAAAAGCATGTAAAATCCGTTCCGTCTATTCGGCGGATACTAAGAAGTGGTCATCGCCGCATTTCTTTTGACGCTTTCTCTTGTTCTCCACCAGGCCTTTTATATTCATCTTTTCCTTACCTTTTCGTTTACACCAGTCATCTGAAAAGGGCAACGTCATCAAACGATCGCGCGCTGTTCTTCCTCTCACTCTCTCTACACGTTTGCGACAATAAGATATAAAATGACGTCTTTTTGCGAAACATCTAAAAAGATGAAGCACTTCTCTCTACGTATCAAAGGCAAAAAATAGCGACCGGATAACGGGAGGATGATAATGGAGCAGCCAAATGTAAAAGGATTGCTTATTTTGTCTTTCACTGCAGCATGTGCCCTCTTAGCGTTTTATCTCAGTGTAATCAAGAATGTAACCGTTGTTTATCCACATTTGTTTTACATCCCCCTCATGTTAGCCGGCGTATGGTATCGTAAGAAGGCTATTTACATCGCGCTCTTTCTCAGCGCTGTTTATATTCTCGTAACGTATCCTCTGTGGGTGCTTGATCCTGATCTTTCGGTAAGTGTTCTTGAACGAAGTGCTATCCTTATCGTGGTGGCGTACATTATCGGGTTTGTGAGCGAGAAAAGGGCACAAGTGGAAGCGGAGCTCAAAGAAACGAAGGATTATCTGGACGATGTTATTACGAGTTCTGCGGATGCGATTGTGGTGGTAGATATGGCGGGTATCGTGCAGTCCTGGAACAAAGCGGCGGAAGACTATATGGGGTATACCGCAGCGGAGGTCATAGGAACCCACAACAAGAAATTCTTTGCAGACCCTGAAGAAGCGGAGCGGATAATGGCGATCGTGCTGCGAGAAGGGGAACTGAAAAATCATAGAACCGTGGTGTTGACGAAAGATAACAAACCCGTCTACATCAACATGTCGGCGGCATTGTTGAAGGACAAAAAAGGCGTTCCGGTTGGCACAGTCCGAGTGAGCAGAGATATAACGAAAGAAGTGGAGTTGGAAGAGAAGATAAAAGAGCGGCGGAACAACCTGAATTTGATACTTGAGAGCATGCCTGACGGCGTGTATATTGTATCAAAAGACTATGACGTGGAGTTCATGAACAAGGTTTTGATCGATGAGTTTGGCGATCAGGTCGGCGGCGTTTGTTATAAGGTATTTCATAACAGGGAAGCGCCCTGTCCGCGATGCAAAAATACAGAGGTGCTGACGGGAGAGACGGTGCGGTGGGAGTGGCACTCTCGGAGGAAGAACAAGACGTATGACCTCGTTGAGACCCCCTTGAAGAATATCAACGGCACGCTCTCGAAATTAACGATATTTCGTGACATCAGTGAGCGGAAACGGATGGAGGAGGAGCTAAATGAGGCTAAAGAGCAGTATATGGCGATCTTCGAGCACACACTCACCGCTTTGTGTGTTATTGAGCAGGATAAAACAATCTCTTTGGCCAACAAGGAATTTGAGAGCATGAGTGGGTATTCAAGGGAAGAACTTGCGGGTAAAAACTGGACTGATTTCATTGAGGCGGGGGACTCTGAAAGGGTACGGAATTACTGCGATGAAAGAAGAAAAGGCGGAGCAGAAGCATGCTGTCTCTTTACGCTTGTGAGCCGCGATGGGGCACTAAAGTACGTGAATGCCATGATAGAACCGGTCCCGGGGGAGAACAGGTGTATTGCCTCATTACTCGACATCACGGAACTAAAGAAGAATGAAGAAAAGCTGCGGGAGACCATCGAAAAACTTGCAGAGCTGGATAAAATGAAGCTTGAGTTCCTTAATGTGGCGTCCCATGAGATGCGATCGCCACTGTCGCCAATTATAGGCTATGCAAGCCTGCTGGAGCCCAAACTTACCGGTAGGGAGAGGGGATATATTCGTAGGATAGAGAAGTGCGCGCGAGAACTTGAAGAGATGATCAATCGGATGTTAGAGCTCGCACGCATTGACGGTAGGAAGGTGGAGCTCAATCTCGAAGAGTTCTCCCTATCTGAAGTTGTGCGAAAGGTGATTAAGAACCTTGAGCCAGAAGCGAAGGCAAAAAGCCAAACAATCTCCTCAGTAACTCCAGAGCTAAAAATTCAGGCGGATAAGCAGAAGACGGCCGCTATTTTCACTAACTTAATCTCCAATGCCATTAGATATACCGGTGAGGGAGGAAGAATAGACGTCATGGTTGAAGATAGGGGCGAGGATATCTATGCTTGCGTTGCAGATACGGGGATTGGCATTCCAGAAGAGCATTTACCAAAGATTTTTGAACGATTTTACATGGTTGACACCTCTTTGACGAGGAAGTCGGGCAGTCTTGGGCTGGGTTTATCTATAGTCAAAGAGTATGTAAAGTTGCACGGCGGTAGGGTGTGGGCAACAAGCGACCTCGGGAAATGGTCGAAATTCTCCTTCACCATGCCAAAAGGACAACTAACTAACGGAGGTGAATGAGGTGAAAAAGCGGATTTTGATTGTAGAAGATGCGATCTACATGCGAGAAATGTTGGTTGAGATGTTGGGAGCGGAAAGGGAGGAATACGAAGTGGTAGGCTTTGCTGTTAACGGAAAGGAAGCCGTGGAGAAGTATAAAGAATTAAAGCCTGACCTTGTCACCATGGATCTGGTCATGGAGGAGATGGACGGGATCCAAGCGATGAGGGAGATAAAAATGTATGACCCGAATGCTTTGATTCTCGTCATCACTGCATTGGGCACGCCGGAGCAGCGGAATGAAGCGCTGGAAGCAGGAGCAGATGAATACCTGTGGAAACCATTCACGGTAAAAAACCTCTCGGATCTGCTTAAAAAACTGTTGAGAAAAGAGAAGGAATGAGCGAGGAAGTGGGTTTTGAGGAGATCGTGCGATCTCTCAGAAGGAGCAGAGTAAGGACTGAGATTCTCATGTATTTGTATAAAATCTATCCGAGCGCTTCGTATCCCGCGGAGATATCCAGGAACACCGGGATAGACTCTACCAATATCCTTGGCGGCTTGAGAGGGATGAGTAGCAGGTTCGGAGAGTCAAGTTCTCTGCTCAAGCAGGGGGTTGTGGAGAAGCTAGAGCGTGGGGATGCAACCTACTACCGGCTTTCAGAGCGCGGTAAAGCGTTGGTAGAGAGCCTGCAAAAGACTTAGCTGCATTCTAATCATAGTCGTCGAATTTTGTATAGTACGTTACACGTTCCCGATTTTATCTGCATTAACCCTATAATAAATACATTACCATACTACCAATAACCGAAAAGTTTTTAAGTACCTACATCTATACATATACATGTAGGTGCACATACACCTTTTGCGGGGTGGGTGAAAATGGTATGTGAGCTACTATCCCCAAAAGGGGCAAAAAAGGGGGTGGAAGAAAGAAGAAATGGGAATAAAGAGAATTTTGTGCTCGTGGAGATGTTTTGGCAAGAACCCGGCGCTTGCAACGCAGGTACTGATAGCTACGGTAGGCGCGACCGTATTGCCTTCTAATTCTGTGCGCTATATGTGGGATTTGGAAAAGGAAGGGTATTTAGAAGATACCCAAACCTTAGCGATGGGGACTGCGATGCTGTATTCGATTGCGTTCACCGTGGTGTTTTCGTTCATGTACCTGACCTACGGCGCCGTGTGGTTTTAGGTAACAACGTAAAAAGGAGGAGGAGAGAGCAAAGAAGAATGTTAGGTATGAGTAGTAAAGCGAAATTTGAGCAGGTATTTCGGTCTCTCAGAAGGAGCAGAGTGAGAACTGAGATTCTGATGTACTTGTATAACCACTATCCAAGGGCTTCATATCCCGCGGAGATCGCCCGGGACACTGGCATAGATCCTTTGAATGTCCTCCGAGGCTTGAGTGGAAGGAGCAGGTTCGATGCGTCACATTCTCTGCTCAAGCAGGGGTTTGTGGAGGAGATGAGTCAAGGGGATATACCATTATACCGGCTTTCAGAGCGAGGTAAATCGTTGATGGAGCGCATGCATGAAGTTTAAGGTGGAGGCCGTATCAGTGCTGATGAAAAAGGAGGAGGAGCAGAATGGTTGACCTAGGGAGTATAGGAAGCGTACCTCCTGCACTCATTTATCTTGCAGGAGCTGCATTACTGCCCTTGCTCGGGACGGGAAAGGTGAGGAAGGTTTATCTTATCGTCTTAGCTGCGCTTGGGTTGATCGCGGTGGCGTTGATCAAACCGCAAACGACCTGGGTATTTTCTGTTCTTCCGGGGTTTGAGCTGACCTTCTTGCATGCCGATAGCCTGAGCCTCTTAATGGGCTATATCTTTGCGATAATCGGTGCTGCTGCAATTTTATACTCGTTAGAACTCGTGAAAGAGAGCGGCGAACTCGTCTGTGGGTTGCTCTATCTTGGAAGCGCTCTGGGTGCGGTATTTGCCGGCGACTTCTTCACCCTGTACATTTTCTGGGAGATCATGGCGTTCTCCTCGCTCGGATTGATATGGTACAGCCGGACGGAGCGTGCGACAAACGCGGGGATGCGCTATATTCTGTTTCATCTGTTTGGCGGTTGTGCGCTGCTCGGCGGGATACTAATCCATTACATGAACACCGGCTCCATTGCCGTGGGCCCGGTAGAACTCGGTATGGGCTATCTGCTGCTCCTTATTGGAATAGGCGTGAACACTGCATTTATACCGTTTCATTCATGGCTACCGGATTCATACCCGAAGGCAACGTTAGCAGGCGCGGTATTCATGTGTGTCTTTACGACAAAGACCGGAGTATATGTGTTGGCGAGGACCTTCCCGGGTGTCGAAGCGGTAGCGTATATGGGCGGTGTGATGTGTCTCTACGGTGTGGCCTTCGCACTGCTGCAGAATGACGTGAGAAAGCTCCTGTCGTATCATATCGTCAGTCAGGTTGGCTATATGGTGGCGGGAATAGGAATAGGCACGTATATCGGGATAAACGGAGGAATGGCACACGTTTTCAACCATATCCTGTACAAGGCGCTCTTGTTCATGTGCATGGGTGCCGTGATATACGCAACGGGGAAGCACAACCTCTCAGAGCTTGGCGGGCTGGCGAAGAAGATGCCCATAACGATGATAACCTGCATTATAGCGGCATTATCCATTTCCGGCGCGCCGGGCTTTAACGGCTACGTAAGCAAGGGCATGGTAATCCATGCTGCGGAATTAGAAGGGATGCACGTGCTTGCGCTTGTGTTGATTATGGGCTCGGTCGGCACATTCTTGTCCTTCTTGAAACTCACGTATTTCACCTTTTTCAGGAGCAACGACGAAATAGAAGCGAAAGAAGCACCGCTGCCTATGCTTATCGCCATGAGTGTTACCGCGTTCCTGTGCGTTGCTCTTGGTGTGTATCCACAGTTACTCTACGGAATACTGCCGTATGCAGATGTGGCGTTCCACTACCATCCATACGCACTGGGGCATACGATACTCACACTGGAGTTATTGATGGTGACTACAGTGGGATTCTTCACGCTACGATCCGTATTCTCACCACACGAGCGCGTATCCTACGACATCGATTACGTGTATCGCAAAGCGGGGCGGGGCTTTATTTGGCTCTGTGAACAGCCATTGATTACTGTTGCGGAATTCATTGACAAGGGCTTGTTGAGAATTGCTGACACTATTGTATGGTTCAGTAAGAATCCCACGGCAGCGTCACGAGCAATGGTGGCTATGCTCGGTGTCGTGGTGCTGAGGCCGTTCAATTCAACTCTGCAATACGAGCAGGATTTAGACAGGCTCAAACGGTTGTCAGCAGAAGAACCGATGGTAAGCGTGAGCTTGGGAACCGGCGTACTCCTTGTCGTCATATTTTTCACGCTCTATTTGATCGTTTATCTGACGCACGGGGTGTTCTGGGTTTAGCCGGAGTCACGTCAGCAAAGCGTAGCCAAAGGGGGAATAGGAATAAGATAAAAAATAAAAGGTGGGCCTGCTCGCTCGCTCCAGCAGGACCCGCTAGTTACTTTTCTCGTTCAAACGCAACCCAGGTTTCTGTTGTTGAGACCACCCTGCTTTGATGAAGGAACTTTTTAATCACGGTGGGATCAGCAGCCTCATAAATCCACACCGCATCATACCTACCAAGCGTGTGATAGACGTGCAGGAACTTGACTCCTTCGGGTGGCGTTTTAAGTAAGTTGTCGCCGAATTTTTTCGCTTCATCCACCATACCCGGATTGACTTTCACGCAGGTTATGAATAACATCTTTTTTATCACCTCCATAGTTATCAAAGGTTTAAGCACATTAATAACTTTCATACCGTTCGAACAATCATTATCCAAAAAGAGATGCTCTTAGCCACTTTGGGGCAATCGCACTCTCTCATCCCTTCGCAATAGCTGTGAGCAAATCCACATCAAAAAAGGGATATTGGCTCGCTTCTGCGCCAATAAAAGGTAATACAAGATGTTTATTTGACCACCGTTTATGAAACTACGTTATTCACCGCTATTTCTACCAGCTCGTAGATGTGCAGTGAGAGCGTGTTTACATACGGTGCGAGTATCTCCACCTGTCTCAGAACGAACGCTAAAAAGAAGATAACAGAAAAGACCGCCGTTATCGTCAACGGAATGAGCATGAACAGGGGTGCCTCTTTTAGTGTTATCTTCTCTGACGCTCCCACTCCTTCGGGCTGCTTGAAGAACGCAGTGTGAATGATAGGGAAGAAATAGACGACGTCCAGCAAAGAAGCTGCTAAGAGGACAAATAAGAAGATGATCATTATGCCGCTGCCTTCTAACGAACCAAGGCAGAGATACCATTTACTTATGAACCCAACTGCGGGCGGAATGCCGCACATCCCCAATGCGCATATAGAGAATGCCAGCATCGTTACCGGCATGGTCTTTCCTATGCCGTCCATCTCACTTATGTTCTTCTTCCCGGTAGCGACCATTATGGCACCCGCGCAGAGGAAGAGCGTTATCTTCATGTAGCCGTGAAACGGGATGTGCATCATTGCGCCGCGCATGCCATAGAACATAGGATTCTCTGCAGCTATTGAGGGTAACAACGCCGCACCCAGGAGAATATACGAGAGCTGGTTAATGGTGGAGTACGCGAGTCTTCTCTTCAGGTTGTCCTGTGCAATGGCGAACAAATTGGCAACGATCATGGTAAAGCCCGCGATACACGCGAGCGCCAATGCAAGAGTGAGGCCCTCGTTCAGGAAATATACCTCGCGCATCAAATCGACACCATAGATATAGCCAACAATCCTGACGATGCCAAACACGCCCGCCTTCACCACTGCGACGGCATGCAAAAGCGCACTCACCGGCGTTGGCGCGACCATCGCGGTAGGCAGCCATGAGTGGAAGGGCATCCACGCGGCCTTCAGAAAGCCGAGCAGGAAACAGAAGAAGAGGATTACCAGTGTCCATCTATGCGCGGGATTAAGTGCCGCAAGCGCAGCTATGCCGCCATTCGTAAAATCGGTAGTTCCGGTAAGATAATAGGTCATCATCACGGCGAAGAGGAAGAATACGCCCGAGGTGAGCAGATAGGCGAAATATTTACGGCCCGCGCTCAACGCTTCCGGTGTTTGCTCGTGGATAACCAGCGGATAGGTTGAGACCGTCAAGATCTCGTAGAATACGAACATCGTGAGCAAATTCTCGGACATCGCGATGCCAATGGCGCCGGATATGGCAACAGCGAAGGAGAAGAAGAATCTCGTCTGCGCATGCTCCTTCAGAGACCGCATATAGCCTATGGCATAGAATGAGACCAGTATCCAAAGCGAAGAGGAGGTGAGTGCGAAGATCAGACCAAACGCATCTACTTTGAAGCCCAATGCTACACCCTCGAATAGTGTTTGGAAGAACGTGAATCTGATGACTTCTCCGTCTAATATCGTGGAAATCATGGATAGGACGAGCGAGAACATCGCTATTCCTGCCGCTATCGTCACACCCTCCCGTATATTCGGTCGTTTGCCGAACAGCAGTATCAGAGGGGCTGCAATTGCGGGGCATAAGATAACAAACAGCGGCGTCATCAGTTCTACCATTACGGCAACACCTCCACACCTAATTCCACAAGAGCATCGGTAATAAAAGGCAACGGCAGCTTCGTAAGCCATAGAATGCCAACTACGATACAGAGCGCTGCAAGGATAAGCATTGGAAGAAGCATGCTCAGCGGGAGCTCAGTTTTATTCGCTTCGCGCTCGCCGCGGTTCTGCTCTTCCTCGCTCTTTACGAAATACATGCGCTCGATCACGCGCCAGAAATAAACGAGGTTAAGAAGACTGCTGAGCAGCAGCACGGCCACGAATACGTATGCGGACCACGAGAAGACTTCCGTAGCCTGCAGTGACGCGAGGATTAAGAACAGCTTCGTGGCAAAGCCCGCGCTCGGTGGTACGCCGATCATGGAAAGCGCCGCGATGGTAAAAGCGGCACTGGCATACGGCATCTTCCGTCCCAAGCCTTCGAAATCACGGATGTCCCGCAGACCGTACTTATAAATAAACGCGCCTGCAGCCAGGAACAAGCACCCTTTCATTATCGCATGATTCGAGATGTGCGCGGTAGCACCGAGGAGCCCCCACGCGGAGATTGGCGAAAGCCCTATGCCCAGCACGATATACCCCATCTGAGAAACGCTGGAATAGGCAAGCATCCGCTTCAAATTGTGCTGCACGATCGCGAGCATTGATCCTGCTATGATGCCTATCGTTGCTATCCAGCAGATGGTTATATCCACACCCACGTAGCTTCTGACGAATTCGAGCGTGAAGACGGAGTAAATAACCCGTATAAGCGCGTAGGCGGAAACTTTGGACATCGTCGCCGCAATGATCGCACTCCCGGTGGAGGGGGCATAGGTGTACGCGTCCGGCTGCCAGATGTGGAGCGGGAAAAGCGCTATCTTTATACTTAAGCCGACGGCGAAGAAGACAAACGCTGCTTGCACTAATCGGTTTCCGTACAGAGGCGGCAGCAATATCGCGAGGTCCGCTATATTCGGTGTGCCGGTTACCGCGTAGAGGAACCCGATACCAAGCAGGAAGAAACAAGCGCCGACGGAACCCAGTACGAGGTACACAAAGCTTGCTTTCAGCGCTCTTCCGCCTGCAGCAGCGATTAATGCATACGCCGCCAGGGAGGAGATCTCCAGGAATACGTACATATTGAAGATATCCCCGGTCACGATGATCCCGCACAGCCCGGTGATAAGGAGCTGATACACGATATAAAAAGGGACGATTTTATCAGACTGCAGTTCCTGCTCGACGCTCCGCTTTGAATAGACGACACAGATCAAGCCCAGAAACAGAATGACGATCAGTACGTAGGCATTTAACGCGTCTATAACATATTCAATCCCCCACGGGGGCATCCATCCGCCCATTCGGTAGTGGATAGTCCCTGTCGTCAGGACCTGATTCAGGATGGAAAGGGCCATGACGAGTTGAAGGAGAATGGTCGCGGTGGAAATGACCCAGCACGATTTCTTGTTTACCAAGCCGGCAACGAGGATAGTAAAGGCAGAAATCAATGAGATGACAATAACAAGTACGGGAAAATGTACGGTCACGAGCACTTTAATCACCTTTTATCATCCTTTTACCCCTTTCTCCCTCCCTCTCCCACTCGCGTTAATCCACTCTTGAAAAGCGATACTAACACTTCAGCATACTCCGCATATGTGCAAAGACTCATATATAGATTTCGGTTCCGATTTTTGTCAAACTTTTGGAATCCCCACCGAATTTTTCTGACGTAGGCTGGTGGCAGGCTATGCGTCCCGGATACGCAAAAAGGACATGCGAGGGACTAAAAGAGCAATGCTTAAAAATAATAAAAGATCTTGATTATACGGGGAGGTGTGGTGTAGTGGTGAGTGAAGGAAAGATGGAAAAAAAAGTGCTGAGGGGATTGCTCATACTCATGGTGTGTGTGGTCTTGGTGGTATCAGCAGTATCTGTATTTGTATTACATTCTGAGGATTTAATCGGCGTCCTGTATGGAGCGGCAGGCGTTGGGCTTTTCATGCTACTCGCGAAGTCGCTATCCTTGATACAAAAGGAAGGAAAACAGGATGACTGACCTTACCATACCTCCTTTTCTCATCTTCTTTCTTGGCGCTGCAGTAATCCCGTTGCTTGGCAAGGGCCGCGTGAGGAAGATTTTTCTTGTCGCTTTAGCGCTTCTTGGTCTGGCGAGTGTGAGGTTGCTCGTACCGCAAACAGGTTGGGTAGTGTCAATTCTGCCGGGAATTGAGTTGACCTTTTTGCAGGTCGATCGGCTGAGCTTGATAATGGGGTATATCTTTGCACTGGCGGGTGGCGCTGCGATAATCTATGCGATAAGCACGGTGAAGGAGACAGGGCAGTACCAATCTGGGTTGTTATACATGGGAAGCGCCCTGGGCGCGGTATTTGCCGGTGATTTCTTCACGTTGTACATCTTCTGGGAGATAATGGCGTTCTCCTCGCTTGGTCTTATCTGGTACGAGGGCTCGAGGCGGGCGCGGGATGCAGGGATGCGTTATATTTTGTTTCACCTGTTTGGCGGGGCTGCGCTTCTCGCGGGGATAATCATCCATTATGTAAATACAAATGACATTGCCTTGGGTCCTGTGGAGCCCGGCATGGGATACTTTTTACTGCTCCTGGGTATAGGCGTAAACGCGGCATTCATACCGCTGCATACCTGGCTGCCCGATTCATATCCAAAAGCGACGATCGCAGGCACCATTTTCTTATCGATATTCACGACGAAGACGGGCATCTACGTACTTGCGAGGACGTTCTCGGGCGTGGAGGCGGTAGCGTACATGGGCGGTGCGATGGTCCTCTATGGTGTTATCTTTGCTATACTGCAGAACGATGTGAGGAAGCTCCTCTCGTATCATATCGTGAGTCAGCTGGGCTATATGGTGGCCGGGGTGGGCATAGGCACTTTTATAGGAATAAACGGAGCAATAGCACATCTGTTCAACAACCTGTTGTTCAAGACGACGTTGTTCATGTGCATGGGTGCGGTGATCCACGCGACGGGCAAGAACAACCTCACGGAACTCGGCGGCCTGGCGAGGAAGATGCCGGTGACGATGATAACGTGTGTCATTGCGGCTCTTTCTATCTCTGGTGTGGTGGGCTTCAATGGCTATGTGAGCAAGGGGATGGTGATTCACGCTGCGGACGTGGGCGAAATGCCCCTGCTTGTAATCGCGTTGACCCTGGGTTCGGTAGGCACGCTGATCTCATTTTTAAAACTTACGTATTTCGCATTTTTCAGCAGGAATGAGGAGATAGAAGCGAAGGAAGCGCCATTGACAATGCTCGTGCCGATGTGCATTACCGCGTTTCTTTGTGTCGCCATCGGATGGTTTCCGAGTTTGCTTTACAGGCTGTTGCCGTTCGAGGAGGCAGCGTTTCATTACCACGCGTACGAAGCGGGGCACGCAATAGGCGTTTTGGAGTTGCTGCTGATGACCGTGTTTCTGTTCTTCATGCTCGGGTTCTTCGCGCCGCATGATAAGATCACGTTTGACGCGGATTACCTGTACAGGAAGGCAGGTAGAGGCTTTTTATGGTTCTGCGAGAAGCCGCTCATAGGCTGTGCAGTTGCCATGGAGCGGGGGGTGTTGAAGATTGCGGATATTTTCGTCACGTTCGGTAAGAACCCCCTGAGGGGGATACGAGTGGCGATGGCTACGATAGGCGTCGCACTGATGAAACCCGTTATTTTCACGTTCGAGCTGGTAATAGAGCCAATCTACAGGTATTATGAGCGCGATCTGGAGCGGGCGAAGAGTCAACCACTTGAAGAGCCAATGACAAGTGTCAGCATAGGAACGGCAGTGCTGCTGGTACTGCTCTTTTTCACGTTATATTTGATCGTTATGCTTATACACGGGTGGCTCTTATAGCTTATAGTATGGTAATGGCCTTAATCTTCCTTTGTAGTACTGTTCAGCCAGCGAGCGCATAGTATAGAATAGATAGAGAAATAGATGATCACGAAAGAGTTGATAAAGGATGTAACGCTAACGATTTTGAAGCGCGCGGAGACTACGTTACCGGAGGCTGTAAAAGTCGCATTGAAGCGTGCGTACGAGCGAGAGGAGGGTGAAATTGCACGAGCGCAGCTGGAGGCGATGCTGAAGAACGTCGAGTTAGCGGAGGAGCTGCAGCGGCCGCTATGTCAGGATACCGGCCTTCCACTTTTCTTCGTGCGGCTTGGCGGTGGCGGAGATTGTAACGTCAAGCTCGGCGATATAGAGGCTGGCATACGGGCGGGCGTGGCGGAAGCGACGGAAGCGATCCCGTTGCGAGCGAACGTCGTGGATCCCATACTGAGGACAGGAAGTGGCGGGAATATCGGCGATAAAATACCGTATATCACTTATACCGTTGAGCCTGAGGTTGATGGTATTGAGATTTGTGTATTTCCGAAAGGCGGCGGCTCGGAGAATATGGCTGCGTTTACGATGCTCATGCCGAAGCAGGGAGCGGAAGCGGTGAAAGCGATACGGAATTTTGTTCTTGAGATGGTGCTCAAGGCGGCGGGTAAGCCGTGTCCGCCGACGATCATCGGTGTGGGTGTCGGCGGCTCGGCGGATGTAGCGATGAAGCTTGCGAAGATGGCATTGCTACGACCGGTGGGCGAGCGGCATAAAGAAGTGCGGCTCGCAGAGGTAGAAGAGGCGATCCTGGAAGCGGTGAACAATACGGGCATCGGGCCAATGGGCCTGGGCGGTAAGACGACAGCTCTGGATGTGCATATAGAAACGGCAAGCACGCACATAACCAGTTTGCCGGTCGCCGTGAATTTCCAGTGCTGGGCAGCGCGTCAAGCAGCAGCAAAAATAGCTCCAGATGGCCGGGTAGAGTACCTGTGAAGAGCAGCGCAACAATTCACCGATATCGAGTTTAGTTACCAGCGCAACCAATTCCTGAATTTTTCAATCGGTCGTTCGTAGTTCAGGGGGGGTCCTTCGTTTAACATGTTCATAAAAGGAAAACTCGGCGGTGAAGGGTATTCGTTTCTTTTTTTCCTCTTTTATTCGTAACCACTTATCGATACCTTTCACCTCGAAGATACTATCCCCTAACCGAACCGTTCTCCCCAAGAATGCGGGATTGCTAAGGATTTCTTTCAGCTTGAATTTTGCCCATACTTTCTTTTCTTCCATTTTTATCACCCTTCCGGGTAGTCGCCGCAGTGCGTACAATCTGCACACTACTTACCCTACTACATGCATATATCTCTACATATGCACTTAAAAGCCTTTCGGTTTCTATTTTTCGTGACACCGTTTTGCTTGGTGTAATATTCTTCGGTAACGGGCGGCGCGACAAGCGAAGGCGAAGGAACATGAGGCGGAAAGTGAGCGATAGATACCGTGTGTGTGTTTCGCATCTCAGGCATTTTTACATCAGAAGGGCGATAAAGCTTTAATTGGTAAGACAAATTGTTCAACATAGCTACAAAGCCACTAAGCTGACATTTGCGATCCATTTTATAGCCCGTTGATGCTGCTTGCTGTTCAGGAGTAATAGGAGTGGAAAATGCACCTAAAATTGGAAGAAGCGGATAAAAGAGGTGCGGTTTCGCTGGAAGAGGCGATAGCACGGCGGGAGTCGAGGCGGGCGTTTAAGAGAGCGAAACTGACAAAGAAGCACCTTTCGCAATTATTGTGGGCGGCAGGGAAGGCACCGTCTGCAGGCGCTACGTATCCGCTGGACTTGTATGTAGTGATGGGAGCGGATTGTGTAGAGGATGTGGATGCCGGCGTGTATCACAGCGCGAAGGGCTATTTGACGTTGATCAGGGCGGGCGATATACGAGGCGGGTTAGCGGTTGCGTGCATACAACAGATGTTCATCGCGGAAGCTCCTGTTTCGTTCGTGATTGCAGCCGAGTACGAACGGACGACCAGGGTATATGGAGAGCGTGGCGTGCGATACGTGCTGATGGAAGTGGGGCATGTGGCGCAGAATATCTATTTACAGTGCGAGACGTTGGGTCTGGCGACCGTTGCAATAGGCGCGTTTGATGATGGCGAGGTCGCGCGCGTCGCGAATCTACCACGAAAGCATGAGCCGCTCTACGTGATGCCTGTGGGTGTGAAGTGAGTACAGGAAGGAAATAGGCGAACTAATTCGTACTGCGCTTTCCTTTTGGAACCTGCACTGCAGAAACCTCCTCCTCCTCCTCCTCATTCTTCGAGTTTCTACGGTATTCACGGCTCCTCTTCTGAGATTGCGATCTATTTACTCTTCGTGCAACTCCAGACTTCGGATATAAGCCCCGTGCCAGTTGTGGTACCAGACGGTGCCATCATAGCCGTGGACGCTGAGCATACCCACTATTTTCCCGTCTTTCGTGACGTGGATCGTGTAGTAGCCATAGAAGGGGTGTGGATCGTCCGCAACGGCTCCCGGTACATACTGATCAAGATATTCCTGCGCTATTGCTATGGCCTCGGCCTGGTCGATGGGCATCTGTGCGGTTGGGGCCTGGTGCCAACCACCCATCATGCCGCCATGGCCGTATTTCGTGTTCCACATCATATTGGGGCCGTATTCAGGGAAGATCCGGCCGGTATCCTTGTCAATGAGCATTTCGAACGCTCCGATCCCGGAGGATTTTTCGAAGTAGACCACGTAGAAATTCTGCCCGAACTCCATAATCTCATCAATAGCAAGGTCAGCGTCGTGCAACGAGTCCAGATACTCTTCAGCAATGCCAGAGGCAAGCTCGATATCGGCTGACGGTCCGAGCAGGTAGGTGGTAACCGCCAGGATACCAATAACACCGATCGCGATCAGAGCAACCCCCAGAGCCACCTTCCGGTTCATGATTCCAGTTCCTCCTTCATCTTCTGGTATTCGTCCCGCGTGATTTCACCCCGAGCATAGCGCTCTTTGAGTATCTCGAGCGCGTGTTCGCCCTTGCTCGGCGCTGCTGCGCTCTCAGTGCCCGTAACTTCTTTGAGGAGATAGTAAGCGCCAACGACGAGCAGTACGAGGAAGAAAAAAGGTAGCAGCGGCGTGAATCCCCCGCCGTAGCCCATCATACCACCACCCATTCCGTACATGGAGCTGCCGCCCCCGAGGCCCCACAGTACCCACATCAGCACCGGTAGGATAACGATCAGCACGGCGACAATGACGAGGAGCACAATAAAATCCTTTCCTTTATCAGGCATTTTTTTTGGTTCACCTCCGTCCCGCGATATTTTTGTACCTTTCTATTATCATTGGAACGATATATAATTTTCCCTTTACCGGTAACGTTGGTCTGATGACGGGTATCTTCTCCATCCCCTCCGTTCCGTGCTCCGTCCGTTAGATAGAGCTAACTAAAAGACAACGTTTCGTACGTACGAGGAGTATCCCGGCAATGAACCCGATTACGCCGCCGATACAGTGGCACGTGAATGTCGAAGGGACGCCAAGTGCTGCCATGACCAGTGGAAAAACGATCCAGCCTACACTCATACAGATTATGATAATCGCAGCGGCCATTACAAGTCGGAGTATCTTACACGTCGGCATATCCGCCATTACTCACACATAACCTCCCAAAGAGGAGATTGGCGCACCGTAGATATAAACGTTGCGGCGTATGCGCAGGAATTGTTGGGGTGGTCGGCGTTGGTGAACAATGAAGCATCTCGTTTAACGGGGTTATTTTAAAATCTCGGTTAAAGTTCAGTATTGGACGATGCGGTAAAATATCTGGGGAGGTATGGTGGAGTATGGATGAAAAAATAGCTGTTTTTCATGCTTCGTCTATATTTGGATTAAAAATCACGACACCTCTTTTACTTCTTCCGGCTCTGCGGGCTTAACAAATGATATTTCACCAGCTATCCACTGTTCTACAAGTTTTAATGCGTTTTGTGGGACATTAAGTTCTTTAAAGCTTTGTATTGCCTCATTAGGATCCGTTCTACTCATACGGGCTTGTAAAACACTATACAATACACTCATTACAGGACCCCGCATTTTTTCAAATTGAGAGAGATATTCGTCTCGCTCTTTTATCGATTCCAATACCGCAGCAATCAATGTCCAAACTCCAATGACAGTTTCCCAATTTACAGGAACGCTAACCAAAGGAGACTTAATAGCTCGGAAACGAAAATCATGGAATCGAGGTCGCCCTATTTTATCGGCAGAGAAACAAGGTAATGGTGTTTGTAAAATAACTCTCCCCAAATTATCGGCAAGCCGTTGTATTCTATTCAATCTATCTTTAATGTGATCATCCTCGGAGGCGTAACCAATATACGGTAAACTATCAAGAATTACATCAGCAATCGAAACCCTGTGTACATTTTTAAAAACGAGATGAGATTGTGAATAAAACAGCTTATCAGGTGTGTACCATTCGAATATTCCTTTTATAGGCATAGTATCTTGGTGGTACATGTCACTATAATAGTATATAAAAGCCAAGAAGTGATGAGGTGCGAGGCTTTGCAGCTTTTCCCCCACTTGTTCAGATATCCTTTCTTTCACAGCATTCCAATAGCTTGCCAAGCCATTCTCAATGGGACGTTCTCCAGAAAAACCAAGAGTAATATCTAGTGTTAATCCTAAATCTATGGCCCTGAGAGCCAAGTTGTCATCAGCATTCTTGGTATACTTAACAATTTCACTTTGAAGAGAATCGCTCACTGTCGGACGGCACTCGGGAGCAGCTCGAAGAAGGGCAGAAATTAACTCCATTGGCTCCACCCCACGAACAGGAGAAACTTCTACAACAGTTCTAACAGAGGCTCGTGTAAGAGCACGGATAGTCTTTGGCGAAGGAAAGATGAATTGAAGGCACCGAGCCCCAAATGAAAGGTATGGCCAACCGTCAGTCTGTGCATCCTGTAACAGGAGGCTCAATAGTTCATCAGAAGCCCCTTCAACCTGTTCGTGAAGCATTTGAAAGGCGAGTTGAGCTACTACATCCCAAGCACGCTCCGCAATTTTGGGGCCTAACAACCTCCAGAGTTTTTCGGGAGTATTGTTGTTACGGACTATATGGGTTGCGGTGAAATATTCCAGAAAAGTTTTGTGTGTAAATTTGTAAAGGGCTTTTCCATCAGGAGTGCTTCCAACATCCGAAAAAACCCATGCACGACCACGGCAAAATTCAATAAATTCTCGAGAGGCCTTTTCTGCCTCTTCCTCGCTCTCGAAACGGCGGGGACATAGGAAATGGGTAGCTTCTCTAATTAAATAATCATCCGTTACACCACTTTGAAGTGACTCATCAGAGTAGATTAAATTTGCCAAATAACTCAACATGACTTTTGGTTCTGTAATGGGGAGATGCACCCAGATACCTCGGCTTGGATCCCATCGCTCAAAAAGCATTTCTGAACATTTTTTGTACACTTCTGGACGATTACGCGGGATAAAACCCGCTCCTCGGTATAGATTACACATTAAGGCGAGCATTAGTGGATTTGATCTTAAGTCTGCAACAATCTGACTTTCTCCAAGAAAAGCTTGGGCACGTCGCTCACCTTCATCAGCAGAAAGATCAGGATCATTGTCAAACCATTTCTTTACATACTCTGCTACTTGCTCATCGTTAAAAGGCGCAATATGGAAAGTTTCAAAACGCTCAGGATCGAGGGGTGCCTGCTCATATCCTACGACACGCGATGTCACAAGCACAGGCACAGAGGGAAACAAATTACAGAACGCTTCTATGTCCTTGGAAATTTCACGCCGATGACTGGGATCAAGGAGTTCATCAAGACCATCAAAAATGACAAGAATGTGTCCATTATGGAGGAGATATTCGAAAGCCCCGGGCGGTGCTCCCTGTGGTAATTGGTGTTTAGAGGTAACTTCGCTCTCCATGAATTGTAATAATGAGTAACCTTTATCCTTTTTCTTTGACGAATACTCCCTCAAAACGACAAGAACGGGCGTCAGAAGACGGCCACATACGAGTCTTTTTTCATAGTTTTTAGATAACTCATAACAAATCTTCTGCGCTAAAGTCGACTTACCTCCTCCAGGATCGCCAAGAACTACTGAACGATAGAGCCGGTTAAGAAAATCGTTTAAAGTTAATGCTTCTGTTTCGCCACTTTTCTCTTGTGGGTTTCCAATAAAATTTTGAGGAACGAAGATTTTGTTTATATCAACCATGGGGGCTCTATCAAAGTGAGGAATGGTAATTTTTCGGTGCCTTTCACCGACTTGACGGCGATATTGGGCTTCAAAATTCTCTATAGCGGATATATTCAATGCAGTATGAGCGGTAAGAAAGTCGAGATTGCTCTTTATTTCTTGCAACTCATCCAGAAGTACTCTTTGCCTTGCAATGGATTTTGCTTCATGGGCTGATAGAACCCCCTGTTCGATAGCCACGTCAAGTGCTTTGCGGCAACCCATAGCAATAACATTAAAGAGATCTGCTGCTAGTTGCTCAGCATCGTCTATATCAACACCCAAGTGATAAGCAAGAGAAAGTTGAAACTCTTTCTGGAGCTGTCCTGTAGACTTCTCACGAAGTCCTTCAGACAAAAAGTCTGAGTATATTTGTCTAACAATACTTTCCGCTGTTGGGGACTCCAAAAAATCTTTTACCATTGTAGCCTGCGCTTCGTGTGAAGCAAAGAGAGGTGATTTGACGATCTGTTCCTTTACCTCTTGAATAGTCGAGATTAGGGCTGTATCAGCTTCAAGAGTCTCCAAGGCAGCCTCTCCACATTTGGCAGTTTCTTTTGCTTTTTCAATCCCACAACTCAACAACGTCGTGAGACCGTTAGCAATAAGCGATGCAAAGACACCAATTGTAATTGTTTCTAAAGCCATGGCCACTACTCCCCTTCACGTTTACTAGCACCAAGCATACATATAAAACTTCCGCATGGACACGATGCGGATTATGTACTCTCATTATCCCTTGTGATTCTAGAATTCTTAATGCATTCTTTTTATCTTAACCTCATACACCCGCCACCGCTCCCCCGTTATCACCTTCTCGTACCTCAGCTCAACTCGTGCTGCATCCTCAAACGCCTCCTCGTTGATCGTAAACCCGTTCTTATCCGCGAAAGCTCTTTCATGAGGCCCCGATACAGACGTAATCCACGCTTCCGTCCGTAATAAATACGTCTGCGGTTTCCCCCTTTTCAATCTTCTCAGGGCAGGGCGCATCGGTGCGTGCGTGCAGTAAGAGTCGTGACTACGTACGCCTTCCCCCCAGCATCCCCGCGTCGAAGAACGTCGAAAACTGCGTAAATAGTATATACAATCGGAACGTTAGAAAGTATGTGTTCAATAGATGGACATAGAGAAGCGAGTGATAATAGAGATAATCGCGATCATACTCGCGATAAAGTTTTTCTCCTTCTTATTAGCCTCGCTCGCGTGGCTCGTTTTAAGGAATCAGCCCTGCGACGTTATCTCACTCTGGAACTGGTGGGATGCGCCGCATTACGTGTATATCGCAGAGAATGGGTATACCAGCGTTGGGGAAGGGCGCTATTTCATCGTTTTTATGCCGCTGTACCCGCTTTTGATACGGCTCGTCGCTTCCGTTCTGGGTAACTACGAAGTCGCTGCGCTCGTGATCTCGAATCTCGCATCGCTGTTCGCAGGCGTATACCTTTACCGGCTCGCGAAACTCGATTATTCGCACAGTACGGCATTGAAGAGCGTTTTTTATTATTCCATCTTCCCTACCTCGTACTTCCTGATCGCCGGCTATACCGAAAGCCTCTTTTTACTGTTGGCGATCGGCTGCTTCTATTATGCACGCAAGGCGAAGTGGCTCAACGCGGGAGTGATGGGTATGCTTGCATCGGCCACCCGAATCACCGGCCTTGTTCTGCTCCCTTCTTTGCTCTACGAGTATTTTTCACAGCACTCAAAACCCGGGTCAAGGCGCGTAAGGGACGTCTTTTTTATCGCTCTGGTTAGCGTCGGCTTTGTTTCGTATCTCATCGTGAATCATGTGGTATTCGGGGACGCCTTTGCGTTTCTCGCAGTACAGCATGAACACTGGTTTAAACATATAGCCCCGCCATGGGAAGGCCTCTTAGGTGCGATATGGGGCCTTTTTTGGAGAGACACCGCAGATAAAGCACTTATTGGCGGTGCAGAACTCGTATTTGGTTTAGTTGGCTTCTTTTGCATAGCCTATGCCTTCGTTATCAAATTAAGACCGTCCTACACCGTTTATATGCTTCTTACGTGGCTCGCGGTCGCGTCAACCAGTTACTGGCTGAGTATGCCCCGGTACCTGCTCTCCCTGTTCCCTCTTTTCATCGTGTTTGCCCTCATTGCGGATAAGCGAGAAGAGTGGTTCTACGTACTGACCACGGCGTTTCTGTTATTTTTTAGCTTCTTCCTCGTGCTCTTCACGCAGGGCTACTGGGCGTTTTGACCGTGTATATCGCCCAACTCTCGCCTGCTATAACGGTGTTGTAGGTCAGCTCAACTCGTGCTGCATCCTCAAATGCCTCCTCGTTGATCGTAAACCCGTTATCCAGCGCGAATGTTCGCTCGTATGGCCCGATACAGACGTAATCCACGCCGTAATCCTGCATGACGGTAAAATCACCCTGATACATCGCCTTCATATCTCGCTTTCGCGTATCTATGTCTGTCCACGGTATCCCGTGCGACCACAGCCAGCCCTCGTAGCCCATCACCCGTGGCCGCCCCGTTAAGGACGGTATCGGATGGTTGTGCGCGGTTCCCGTTAAGAATACGGCGTCGGGAGGAGTACTGTCACGCACCCATTCGGCCATTGCGATCTCTTCACCGGACCAGACCACATAGGTATTCTGTATCATGTTCGCGTGCGTCGCCACGCCAAATACCGTAGAACCGATGAGCAGCGCAGCGAGCGCTATGGTCACGATCGATTTACCCCTTTTTGCGGTGTCGGGCAGCCAGCAGAGCGCCAGCGGTGCCATCACGGCCGTAAGCGCGAGCCAGTGGAGGAAGAGCTTATAATTGTCAAAGTACCAGGGCTGGAACTTCACGAGGTTCGCAAGCAGAAACAGGAGGAGGAAGGGGAGGTAAAAGATGCGTGTTTCGCGTTTCGCTTTGGCGAAGCCTAACGAAAGAAGGACGAGGAGTGCGCCGGCATTGAGCGCCCAGAACGTCTCAACAAGAATGGTCGTTTTCATAACGGAAGAGAACGCAGCGGCGACGGAAGACCAGTCAAAGCCCATAATCATGTCACTGTTCGTGTCCGCCCAGCCGGGGAAGAAGACGAAGAACCCTTCTGATACGCCGGTTCGAATAAGCAGGACTTGCGGTAACGAAAGTATCAGGAGCGGTAGAAACAAAGAGATGAGGATTCGCCAATCGCGGTCTTTGAGGAAATAATAAGCAGCGAGGCAGAACGTGACGAAGCCCGTAGCCATAAACGAATGCGCGTGAATATAAGGAAGCAAGCCAATGAGCGCGCCGGCCACTATCAGTTCCTTGTGTTTCTCTCGCAAAGAAGATGTCCCCTCGGGTTCATCGGCGCATAACGCGTGGAAGAGCAGCAGATAAACGACAAACGAGATCGCCATACCGATGAGCGCGGTTCGTTGCGGCATGATCACCGCGTACATCGGGTTCAGGAAGTGAATGCCTAGGGATTGGAGCCCGGCGGGGAAGCCGGCGAGTATGAAGATGACCGTCGCGGAGATGCCAACCCATTTCAGGCCGGTTAAGCGGCATGCGAGGCAATAAAGCAGGCCGAACAGGGAAAGCTGGAATAAGACGTTTGGGATGAGGATCGCACTTCTCAGGGTCAAGCCCGCTTGCATCAAAACCGCGGAATAGAAGTCCATGATGAAGGAATAGTGCGTCTTTACGCCGAGGAACTGCGGATTATCGATCGGAAACGTGAACGAGTCGTGATAACTAAAGGAAGTGATGAGCGAGGTATGCCAGGGATAATCGGCCCAGACGGTATGAAACGCGTAGAGGCTGCCCGCGTCGTCAGGCCGGAAAACACCGTAGAGGTTCATGAACAACACGTACAGCAGAATACCGATAAGAAACACGGGAGTGGTTAGGTCTTCGTACCAGAGTGCGTTTAATCTACGCTTCAAATCGGTAACATTCCATTTCCCTGACCTGTTCGTCCATGCGAGAAGTACAACTGCAACAAAAGCGCAGAGACCGATACAGAGCAGGATACTACTGGCGCTCAGCGACTTCATGAGAACGGAGAGGAGGAACGCAACCCATATCGAGAGCGCGTGGCCGATGACGAACGAGCACAACGCACGTTCTAAGCGATCAAAAGGGTAATCCAGCAGGAAGGAGACGGAAAGACCAAGTAAAAAGCTCACGAGGATAAAAGCAATCCAAAGGATGGACATGTATCTCCATTATCGTTGCGGGTTTTAAAGATTTTCGCGGCGTGCCAACGCGGGAGGAATTAGAAAGGTTTAAAATATACCGTAGCGCATTAACATAACATACTTCAGTTAATCATACCCCCAAAATGAGAGCATTCAAAGATAACTTAGCGCGCGAAGGGAAGTTAATCGAGATCGAACGCGACGTATCGTCAGAATACGAGGCGGCTGCGCTCTGTGCGGAGCTTGAGCAAAAAGGTCGGCCTATATTCTTCCACGCCGTTGACGGCACGCATAAGGTTATCATGAACGTGCTGGGCGGTCGGGAAACGTTAGCAGAGGTCTTCGGCATCGCTCCTACACAGCTCGTGCATTTCTTGGCCGCGATCTCAGAAGACAGCACTCATAAAGGTTGCATCGTGGAAATAATGGAGGATTCACCAACGAAAGAGGTAGTGAAAACGCCGGATTTGAGCACATTACCGATCTTAACCTATTTCAAAGGCGATGGCGGCGCGTACATTACCGGCGGTATTGTGGTTGCGGAATTGGACGGCGTAACCAACGCATCATTCCACCGGATGCTCGTCTTGGATAAGAATCGAGTAGCCGCACGGCTTGTGCCTTCCCGGCATTTGTTTAAGATGCATCGTGAAGCGCTCGAACGTGGTGAATATTTGAAAGTCGGTATCGCCATTGGCGTTGACCCGATAATCCTTTTAGCATCTTCGACGCGGGTACCCCCGGGGAAGGAGTTTGAATACGCTTCGATCGTGAAACGAGCACCGATTGAGCTCTTCAAATTGGATAACGGCATAGCAGTTCCGCACGCGGAAATCGCCTTCGAAGGCTTTATCAGTGAAGAAACAGCGAAGGAAGGCCCGTTCGTGGATATCACCGAGACGTACGACGAGGTACGCAACGAGCCGGTTATCACGCTTACCCGGATGTATCACCGCAAGGATCCAATTTATCACGCGATCTTGCCTTCGGGCATGGAGCATCGACTGCTTATGGGCGTGCCGTACGAACCGCTGATCTACAAGGCGGTCGAGCATGTGGCACGTGTGAAGAACGTTTTTCTGACCGACGGCGGCTGCTGCTATTTGCATGCCGTGGTGCAGCTAAGAAAGGAGAAAGAAGGCGAGCCGAAGAATGCGATTATCGCCGCCTTCGCCGCGCATCCCAGCCTCAAACGCGTGATCGTTGTTGATGAGGATGTCAATATCTTCGATCCGACAGACGTGGAGTACGCAGTAGCGACACGAGTGCGCTGGAACGACGATCTGATGCTTATTCCGGGCGTTAAGGGCTCAACGCTCGACCCATCTTCTCAGGACGGGCTGACGACAAAGGTCGGGATCGATGCGACGAAGGAGTTGGGCGCCGCAGCAAAGAAGTACGAGCGGGTCGTAAAGAACGCGCTTGAGTCGGCTTAAACAAGTACGTCCCAAGACATGCATTTAAAATAATAGTAATATTTTTAATACTTGTCTGTTTTATTTATCTTAACAACAAAATTGATAATTTAGAATTAATAAAAGAGGAGAAGATTATAATGACTAATAATTTTGCAGGAAATGTAGAACAAATAAAACCTGCTGTTGTAATGATCTTAGCTGAAACTAATCGTTCAGAAATACCTTTTACTGGAGGGGAATACATCATGATGTCTGATAAAGTATTCTCAAAAGGCACTGGTTTTATTGTTACAGAAGATGGATTTATTTTAACAGCAAACCATGTAGTTAGGGAAGCAAAAGATAAGATTCAAGTAAGAATTATGCAAGATAATAAATTCAAGTTCTATGAAGCAAAATTAATTTCTGAGAATGTTGATGCGGATGTTGCTTTGCTTAAAATTGAAGGAGAAAAGTTTCCAAATACTAAATTAGGCGAATACAATGAATTCAAAGAGGGTATGTCAATTGGATTTATCGGTTTTCCATTGACTATGAATTTGCCTATAACAAATAATGGCATAATCTCAGGAATTGGAAAATTTCAATATGAAAAAGATGGAGAAGTTGTTGATATATACACCTTAAATGCTTTCATTAATCAAGGCAATAGCGGGGGTCCTGTTTTTTCTGCTGATACTGGAGAAGTTATTGGTATTATAAATGCAAGAATGAATGTGATTAATGAAAACCAATTCCTAAAACTGCCCCCAGATTATTCGCCAATTATGAGAATTGGAGGAATTGATCCAATTACATTATCTGTTGAAACTTATAATAGCAACCTTAAATTCATTGGCGATGTAACACAAGTAGGAATAGGTTATTCTACTTCAATAGAATATGGTAAAGAACTTCTAAAGACGGCTCGTTGAAAACCCAAAATCGAACTTAACTTCGGTATATCCGACATCAGTGTCGTATATTATTCCATTTTGGAGTCATATCCGAAACGTACGTCGCATATACCCCCCCTGGCAGACTGCTAGCCTTCACCCCCTTTCCCCTCCTTCATCATATCGGCTTTCTTCATTATTAAATCTAACGGGCTTTTTATCTTACGCAACTCCCGAGCACTTACATGTGTGTATATTTCCGTTTGAATGTATCAAAACTATCCCGCTTTCTAAAAGAAAGATGAGTGGCGAAGCTGAGCGATATGAACGAGTCGTCCGTAACGCGCTTAAGTCGGCTTGAATAAGTACAAGCACAAAACAAAATTCGGAATAGCGATTCCGTCTCGTCATATTATTTCTTTTAAAACGTGATTTGTGATAACGGAATCTGGATAAAAGAAGTTCGCTAATAAGCGAATTTTGTGAAAAATCTTTGATTTTTTCCTTTTATTCGTTGTTATGTGAAGTTGTGACGGAGAATTATCCTTAACTTTCATTTCTAATTTTTATCTCTCCATGATCATTACTGAATAGTAAACACGCTGTTGGTCCATGTCCTATCGCGTTCTGCCCGAATATGTCGGGTGCATTACATGATTCTTACAACTAGGATTTCTAAAATCCAAGGTAGTTCTTCAATATCATTAATCCGTTGTTACGATGTAACACCAAGTAATAACCCATATTTTCGGCTGATACGGTCTACAAGAGTTCCTTTCTCATTCTAATAGCTAATTCGCGCACTTTCTCAAAGTCCTTATCCTTCTGCGATTTGAAAAATGCGTGCAATATTATTCGCACCACTTCGGACTTTGTCAGTTCAATGTCTTTTGAGTTATTCGTTATGTATTCTATGCGCTCTGCTATATACTCATCAACCCTTGTCAGTATTACTTTATCCCTTTTCATTGGTTGTTACATTGTAACAGGGCATATATAAACTTTTCTGCAGTTCATACCTAACCTGTAAGAAATGCGTAATGCACCCAATAATATGTCTATTCTGAGTTATCAATTCCAAAGTACCTACGTACATTGTCTTGCATATCAGGACTCAACGATGAAAAACCATCAATCAGAAACATGAATGGCTTGATTAGCTCAATTGGTGATGATGGTTTGTAAAGATGATTTATCTTCACCTCTCCGTCACGCACTTCGACCCTGCTTCCAGCTTCTAAGAGATAGACGGACGAGGTGCTTTGGCCAAATGGTTTGGGAGGGTCTCCTCTCATTCGACGATTGTTAACAATTGGTATGAATTTAACATTTGGTCGTTCTTTGTCGGGGGTATCTATTCTTTCAGGTTTTACTGCGATTTGTAGCCAGAAAGCGGTCTTGTGCAGGTTTTCTGCATTGCCTTGCCACAGTGCTTTCAACAACTTTTGTGTTTTAGTATCAGGGGTTAAATCCGTGGCGTACCATCCGGGGCCATAACGGATATTGTTCACAAGAGTCGTAGGTGGCATAAGTGGATTGCCTGTGGTAAACGCCGATATAAAAGGATTCACAGCTGCTAAAGTACCTGCAAATGAGATCGCATCCGCTGATGTTTCCTCAAAATGAGAAAAATCTTTTGGAAACAAGTGCTCTAAACCTGGAATGGGGTGTCTACTAATGACTTTAACATGCCTTCTGGAAATTCCTAATGACGGATACCATTCCACATGGCCAGATGTCAAAGTATCATAGCCGATTTTGTCTGTGTAGTGAAATAGTTTAATCGTACCTTTGGTCATTTTATTATTAATAATTTATATTTTTTCTAAAATAAAAATATTCGGAGCCACAATTTCATATAACTCCGGTATATCCGACATCAGTGTCGTATATCCTTTCATCTTGGAGTCATATCCGAAACGTACGTCGTATATACCACCCTTTAGCTGAACCTTCTCGCCTCGCTCATTTTTTATTTTACAACCGGAATTTTATAATACTGTTGAGCGCTCGTGAATTGGTTGGCTAATGTAGGGATCATTACTTCACGATCTTGGTTATATCGATCTCGATGATATCCTCGGCACCCATGCTCTTCAACATCGGGATGAGCACGTTCACTTCGTGCTTGCTCACGACCGTCTCGATCGCGTAATACCGCTGCTGGTTATTATTCGAGTCGTACAGTTGCGAGATGGTCGGTCGTTTCATCGCCGGAAGCACCTCAATCACCTGCTTTAAGAGGTCTTCAGCAACGTTCATACTCAGCAGGACCTTACCCCGCGCTTCCAGTACGCCGGAGAGCAGAGTCCGTATCTCTTCCATCTCGCGCCGCTTCTCCGCGTCTTGCCACGCATCCTTGTTCGCAATCAACTTCGTCGACGATTCCAACATGGTAGCGATTATCCGCCAGTTGTTCTTCCGCAGGGTCTCGCCCGTCTCCGTCAGCTCGATGATGCCGTCCATCATGTCCTTCGCCTCCGTAGCGCCGTAGGAGAAGAACACCTGCACGGGAATGCCCAGCTTGTCGAAGAACGCCTTGGTGAGATTGGGATATTCCGTGCTGATTTTACTCTGCGGCTTCATGTCCTTCGCTTCCTGTATCTCCGTCCGGTCAGCCTGCACCGCCAGAACGATATTCACCGTGCTCTCCCTCTCCGCCGCTTTGCTGTACTGCATATCTGCTATCTCCTCAACGTCCGAGCCCCGTTCCTCTATCCAGTCCTTACCGGTGATGCCCATGTCAAAATAACCTCTCTCAACGTATTCCGGTATCTCCTGCGGTCGGAGTATCTTTACCTTTCCTATTCGCGGGTCCGAGATCGTCGGGTTGTATTCCCGGCTCGTCACCTTGACCTCGAGGTCCGCCTGCTTGAACAAAAGCAGCGTCTGCGCTTCTAAACTGCCCTTTGGAATCGCTATGCTTATCATCTTCCTTACTATCCCCTTTTCTCTCTTTACCTTTAATTTACGTATTGAAGAAATGAACCTCGAAACGCTTACGAGAGTATCATAAATAGCCTAAATAAAGAATGAACGAGAAGACGAAACAATTCGTGGCGCGCAGATTCAAAGCTTATTACAGAAGTGTAAGGATAGCCCCGCCGGAGGAGTTCTGGATGCGTGAGTGGGGCTTTGTGCTCTTTGACCCGAGCTATCCCGCGAAACTCGTGATGCGTCGGCATACCTCGTTCGCCACGAAGGATGACCTGGCGAATTACCTGCGTGAAAACGCCCCGGCTCATGCTTACCACTCCGCTGCGGTTTATAAGTATCCCACCGAAACGATGGCGAAAAAGGGCTGGCTCGGCGCGGATTTGATCTTCGACCTCGATGCGGACCACATCGTTGACGAAGCAGAGCTTCCACGATATTCCTATGAGGATCTGCTGGCGCTCGTAAAAGAAGAGACGCTGAAGCTGATCGACTTCTTAACCAGCGATTTCGGGTTCGCCGACGATGATATAGAACTGGCATTCTCAGGCTCGCGGGGCTATCATGTCCATATTCATACCGGCGGTGTCCGTGGACTCGGAAGCAGAGAGAGAAGGGAGATTGTCGATTATGTCATGGCCACCGGGCTCGACATGGATAGTTTCTTAGTCTCTGATTTGAAGGAGAAGGAGCACGGTGGTGAAACACCGATTGGGAAAGGCGATTTGCGGTTGATACCGGAAGGCTGGGGCAAGCGAGTCCGTGATGGGTTACTAGAGTTCCTTCATGAAATAGCGGCGATGGACGAGGAGCAGGCGATCAAAGCGATCAGAGCTGCTGGAGAGCTGGACCGGAAGAAGGCAAAAGAGCTACTGCGAATAGCAAAAGATGAGACGGTGATGCGAAGGATAGAGCAAGGGCAGGTTCCTCAGTTTTACAAGCCTATCTGGTCAGGACTAACCAGGTTGGTTACCAAACTCGTCCGGGTCAAGTCCGCTGATCGCGTTGATGAACCGGTTACGGCGGACATAAAACGGCTTATTCGGCTGCCTGGCTCACTACACGGCAAATCGAGCTTGAGGGTGAAGCCGTTAACGGTCGAGAGCTTCAAGGAGTTCAACCCGTTGGTCGACGCCGTGGTTTTCGGCGATAAACCTGTTGAAATACAAGCCACTCGCAACTCTGCGATAAAACTGAAAGGCGAACAATATAAAGTGGCGGAAGGTGAAATTGCCCAGTTGCCGGAGCACGTTGCACTTTATTTCCTCTGTCGTGGCGCCGCGGAACTCGCGTGAAAAAGAAGCGAAAGTGACTTTTCTTAGTAAAGCGTCTTTCTTTAGAGAGTAAGTGCGATGGATATAGAGACGCTTGGCGCGGTCTTACGCAAGGAGAAAGATACGGGATCACTGCAAGAACTACCGGGAGATTTCTGTGAGGATGTGAGCACCTACCTCAAAAGTCTGGAGGAGGAGAGAAAAGAAGCGGATGAGCGGTGGAACGAGCGTGTGGAAGACGAGATACGGAGTGCAACGGGAAAAGTGGAGGACATAGTCAGAAGACGTATAGGGAAGATCGTGAAGCTCGCCAGTTCGGGCATGAAAACGCTACCGAAGGGCATGTTAGAGGAGGAAGGGCGGATTTTCGAGGGTGTCAAGCGTTACGTGGACGAAGGCAAGGAGCGGATAGTCGCACTGATGATGGGCGGGCAAGAAGGCAAGCGAGAAGGCGAACGAGAAGGCATGAGCGAAGAAAGAAGCGAGCAGGACGAATCTTCGTGGCATATCCTCAAATCGACTGAGCCCACGCCTGCCAAAGATCGTGATGAAAATCTCCATATCGTTCGGATCTTAGAGGACATACCGACCTTCATGGGCACGGACGGAAGAATTTATAAAGTGAAAAGAGAAGATGTTATTATGTTACCGAAGACCAACGCTGAGATCTTATGTAAGCGAGGGGTTGCAGAGCGATTCGAAGGAAAGGAGGAGAATGAAGGGGGTGTACACGAAATAGAAAAATGAAGATGCCAAAAAAGATGCGGATCCACTGCCCATTCTGTGGTAAGCATACCGTACATGACGTGGAAAAGGTAAAGAAGGGAAGAGCGTCTTCCTTAAATTGGATCGTACGACAGAAGAAACGGAGATCAAACATAGGTAATATGGGTAAATTCTCGAAAGTTCCCGGTGGCGATAAGCCGACCAAGAAGGTCTTTCTCCGTTACAAGTGCACGGAATGCAAGAAATCACATCAGCGGAAAGGCTTTCGTGTTTCTAAACTTGAATTGATGGAGTAAAAAATGGAGCGAAAAACGGATAGCAAATTCTTACGGGTCAAGTGTAACGATTGTGAAAATGTGCAGATCGTGTTTGACCATGCCTCGACGCGTGTGAAGTGCAATGTCTGCGGAAGCACGTTAGTTGAGCCACGAGGCGGAAAGGCAGAGATAAAAGGCGAGCTAATCGAGGTTCTTCAATAGATGGCACGTGACGAATGGCCGGAGCGGAGCGAATTAGTCATTTGCACCGTGAGAGAGCTTGAGAGTTTCGGCGCTTTTGTTTCCCTCGAAGAATATGGCGATAAAGAGGGGCTAATTCACATAGCGCAAGTCTCTTCCGGCTGGGTGAAGCATCTCCGCGATCACGTGCGTGAGGGGCAGAAAATCGTCTGTAAAGTGCTCCATGTGGATGAACGGAGAGGGCACATCGATTTATCCTTAAAGGCGGTAAAAGACGGCCAGAAGCGGCAGAGGATAAAGGAATGGAAGAACGAGAAGAAGGCGAAGAAGTGGCTTGCCCTCGCTCTCGCTGCGCCGACCTCTGACCTTGGCCTGAGCAATGAGGAGCTTGAAGCGATTGAAACAACCTTGCTGGACGCGTACGGCAGTCTGTATGATGCATTTGAAGATTTCGTACGGGTTGGCACAGGAGCAGTACTCGAACTTGGGATAACGGCGGACTACGCAGATGCCATATGCGAGGTTGCTTGTGCCAATGTCAAACTCCCCTCGGTGCAGATAAACGGGTATGTCGAGCTCAAGTGTCCCCTGTCCGATGGCGTGGAGCGCATAAAGGAAGCGTTGACGAAGGCAGAAGAGGAGCTCAAAACTAAACTCGCACGTGAAAGCAAAGCTGAAGATGAAACTACGAGCGACATCACGGTGGAATGCTTCTATATCGGTGCGCCGAGGTATAAGATCCGTGTCAAAGCTCCGAATTACAAAGAGGCAGAAAGCGTCTTGAGCGACGTGGCAAATACTGCTATCGAGGCGATAAAGGGAAACGAATGCTCCGGGAAGTTCTACCGTAATCTGCCACAGTAAGTACGGTTAAACGATAAAGCCGCCACTACGCTAATTTTTTTCTGTCGTAAGCGTAAGCGTTTGTTTTTGGAAGGTTTTAAATGAAGTCGAAGATAAGGAGATGTGAGGTGTGTGGAGAATATACCTTTAAGGAGGTATGTGAGAAGTGTGGAACGGTGACGACGAATCCGAAACCGCCGCGGTTCTCCCCTAAAGATCCTTACGGGAAATATAGAAGGATGATGAAATATGGACGAGATAGAGATACATAAGTTTAAAGAGGTGAAATTGAACGAGCCTGTGATGATAGAGGGGCTTCCAGGCGTAGGAAACGTGGGTAAATTGGTGGCTGAGCATCTCATACATGAACTGAATGCGGAGAAGATACTGGAACTCTTCTCATGGCATTTTCCCCCTCATGTATTGGTTAATAACGATGGCACGGTTCGTTTGAGTAAAAATGAGCTTTATGCCTGCAAATCGAATGAGCAGGACTTATTGATTCTTACCGGTGACCAGCAGAGCGTGACGAACGAGGGGCATTATCTGATCGCTGAGACACTTCTCGACATCGCGGAGCAGTATAAGGTCTCCCGCATTTACACACTTGGCGGCTATGGTATCGGTCAGCTTGTGGAGAAGCCCACGGTACTCGGCGCTGCGAATGAAGTTGAACTTGTAGATGAGATGAAGAAATACGGCGTGGAATTCAGGGATGAAGAGCCGGGAGGGAGCATAGTAGGAGCTTCAGGGCTTTTATTAGGCCTTGGACAACTGAGGAATATTCCTGCAGTGTGTTTGCTGGGTCTCACCTCGGGTTATTTGGTAGATCCAAAGAGCGCCCAGGCAGTCCTCTCAATATTGTGCCGTGCTTTGAATCTCAAACTGGACATGCAGGCCATGCAAGATCGCGCGGAAGAGATGGAGAAGGTCGTCGAGCGCCTGAAAGAGATGGAGCAAGCGCAGGTGCCTCGAATGAGAGAGGAAGAGTTAGGCTATATCAGATAGCCAGCCAAGTGCTGCGTGCACGTAACGTACGTACCGTGCGTAAAGCAAAGTAAAATAAAAAGAAAAGGGAGCGCCTGCCTGCCCTGAGCTAAGTTAACTAACTCTCGACGCGTACAATCTCTACGTACGATTCGCTCTCGACTCGAGTGTTATCAGGCGGACTCGGATGTTAGTACTTTCAGCGATGCCGGCATCTTGACGACATCGCCTATCTTTATCCCCACGACGTATTCCAAATTCTTCTCCTTCGCGATGTCTACGATTCGCTGCGTGATTACGCCGTCGAACACCACGCTATTCGCATTCTCACTCGTCTCCTTCAATTCCTTCGCGAGGTCACGCACCGTGGTCTCCTTCAGTACCTTCTTCTCCTTGTCAAACAGTCGGGCCTTAAAGGTGCCTTCGAGTTCTTCGAGCTGAGATTTAAACGGGTTCGGCGTCTTCTCCTGCTCCTCTTTCGCCGCTTTGGTTTTCTTCCGCTGTATTACCCGCGTCGCCTCGGTTTCCCGCTCCTTCTTATCCGCAGCGTATTCCTGTTGCTCTACGGGAGTCTTGTTATGCAGTGCTTTCATGATCTCCTTGTACGTCATGTCCTCAACGCTTCTCCCCTCTGGTGTCGCCGCGATATAATCCACCTCAGCGACTTGTAACAGCTCCTTGAGGATAAGGTCTCCGCCGCGATCGCCGTCTACGAAGGCCGTAACGGTCTTCCGCTTGCTCACTTTATTGAGCACCGGCGAGATATTCGTGCCTTCCACCGCGATGGTGTTTTTAATCCCGTATTTGAGCAGATTCAGCACGTCCGCTCTTCCTTCCACTACCAATATGGCATCCGAGCTCTCTACATTTGGCCCTGCTGGCAATCCCTTGTAATACGTAATCTCTTCCATTCGCACTGCCTGCTTCACTTCGTTCACCATCATCTCACTCTCTATGCCTTCCTCGATCGCTTCGTGCATGAGCTGCTTTGCCCGATCGGTTATCTTCTTCCTCTTGGTCGCTCGTATGTCCTCTATCTTCTCAACTTTCACCTTCGCAATGCACGGGCCCACTCGATCGATGGTCTCCAAGGAAGCCGCCAGTATCGCGGTCTCTACCTTATCTAAACCGGAGGGTATAAGTATCTCTCCGCCCGATTTCCCGCCTTTCGACTCCACGTTCACCTCTATTCTACCTATTCGACTGCTCTTCTGCAAGTCTCTCAGGTCTAATTCTTCGCCCAATAATCCTTCTGTTTGACCAAATATTGCACCCACCACATCGGATTTCTCAACGAAACCCTCTGCTGTGATGTTAGCATGAATAACGTATTTTGTTGTATCTACATCATGCATTTTAGTTTCCTCCTCTGAAGTTTCATCTCCTTTATTTCTTGACTTTGCCATCGCCCTACCTATCCTGGCACCAAGATTATTCCAGTTATATATATGTTGTGGTTGATAAAAATAAGCTTGGAATTTATGCAACAGCAGGAGAATAGAGGAAATAGAGCTCAGGCGCTGGATTTACCTGGAATGCTGCAACTAAACAATTTAAAGGAGATTAAAATCGCAAATCCGAGTTACAAATTAGCGTGCAGTTACAAAAGTTCGATTTGAGATTGCTAAAGACAAAAGAGATGGGCTCGATGCGATCCATCCGCTACAGCGGATGGATCCTTTACTTTTTCCCATAATTTCCGGGGCCAAAATATTCATCTAAAATATTCTTTTTTTGATTTTTATAATTACTTCAGCTCTCCCGCTCAAAAAGCGGCTTTATTGCGAAAAAGCTAAAAAGTTTCAATCCCCTATAGACGGGTCTTGCTTTTCACACGAAGTGATCATCAACTTCTCACTTCAAGCTTTAGAAAGTTTCAATCCCCTATAGACGGGTCTTGCTTTTCACACAGGGATTAAAGCAAGGATGGATAAGGAGATTTCAAAACGTTTCAATCCCCTATAGACGGGTCTTGCTTTTCACACCCTGCCCAACGGAGCCTTCTCCGCCGAGATTGGAAGATTGCTTCCCGCCGTCCGTTGGTAATTTCAGTTATAAATATGCGTTTTTACCCCTTATAAAGCTTGCGGTAAAATACCGGTTTGCGATAATCCCCCGTTTGATACCTAGATTTCATCGAGGTGCCATTTAACGAAAATCGCAATAATCGATTACTTCTCAGTTTTAACCGCTCTCGATGCTGTTTAGCCGTGCGATAATCACCCCCGTTTTCAGCCACTTCGCTGACTATCGCAAAGGATTCACGGGCTCTCCGGGCGTGAAATCAGCATCACCTCTGAACATCTCCATTTTCCCCCGGGTTCGTTACACCATGTTAAACGCAGCCACCCCATTGAGGTCAATATATCCTTGGGCTGATCGATGGCTAAGGGCTCGAAAATTTTTGAATATCGCAGACTCAACGTCGGAATCTCCCCGCTATCACGTCATAATTGCAGGGAAAAGCGATGGATTCATTGATGAAGAAGACCGAGGAACTGGAGTGGAGAACGAAGAAAGATCAACCCTTATGGTCTCGCTGAAAACTTAAACTTTTGCACTCTTCTCTTTATAGGACTTGGGCCTATTAAGCCCAATGCAGCGATATAAACGGGTCACGCTTTTCACACCCCTGCCGAATGGAGCCGTCTCAGCCGAGATCAAAAGGATCCTTTCCGGAGTCTGTTGTTGATTTCGAACTCATTTCAAAACTCTCCATAAAATCATCGTGCATGCTAAGGTCAGGAAAGCTACAAAAGTTGTCTTCAATCGCTTAAATCGTACTAAAATCCTTTTGAAGGATTCTATCCACGAATTAAACCGTTCAACGCCCCCTCTGCAGCGATATGATGGCTCATCAAACCGAAACGGCCGTCCTCGCTTTGGTTGCTTCCTATTCCTCGAATTGATCGGAATGTTGGCTGCGATGCCCCTCTTCCTCAGGTATTGCCGAATTGCGTCTGTATCATACGCCGAATCTGCGTTGATTCCCCCAGGTCTTGTCTTTGGCCTGCCCCTCATCCCTCGCAGCTCTATTCCATCGGCCAGATCGGTAAAATACCGACTATCGTGCTCATTCCCCGCACTGATCGCCATCCTCAGCGGTAAACCTTCTTTGCTGACCGCTGCATGAATCTTTGTGCCTTTCTTTCTCTTATGGCCGTCGTATCCGACGCAATCGCCCCTTTTTTGGCCATGATCGTCTTACTATCGATGGATACCAAATCTATCGAGATTTAAACCGCTCTGTACACCTCATTTTTCAATTACTGCATAATTCTGCTCCATACACCTCGCTCCTCCCAGCTCTTGAGTCGTCTCCATGCGGTTACTACAGATCCATAAACTCGTGGCATATCGGCCCATTTACAGCCAGTTATGAGCACGTAGCGAATCCCATTGATCGTTCTTCTGTCATCTGCCCGCGGTCTGCCCGTAGGAGCTGGTGCTGGCAGATAAGGGCTGATCAAATTCCATTCCTCTTCGGATACTTCCTCGAATTTCATTATACGTCATCAACTACAGTTGATTTGTTATACGGGGGCATATAAGGGTTTTGAAACAGGCTCTTCAACAACCTATATGTCCTTTCACCCCTTATAAAGATTGTGGTTAAATACCGGTTTGCGATAATCTCGGCTTTACCTCTTAGAATCTCGCTAGATATGAAAATATGAAACTTCAAAAAATCGCAAGTGATTCACGGGTTCTCCGGGCGTAAAATCAACAGCACCTCATCACATCCCTATTTTCCTGATTTCTTTACACCCAATGAGCATGGGCTCTTCGATGTGTTCAGCATGAAATGCATGCACAAGATTTGGAATCTATATGGAATATCTTGGAATTTTTCTGGAATCTCAGCGCTCTGACCACCGCATATTCTGCGCTAAGCACCCCAAATTATAAATACGATGATTTATTAATTGAAATATTGTTTTTCTTTACTAATTGACTCGAACAACCGCGAATACAAGACATTAAAAAAAGACAAATTAGAGTTTATAGAATAAATCCATTTTACATTTAATGTTTTTGGTAGTATGAATAGAATCACTCGATTTGGATAAAAAATAATTATTGGAATAATTTCTCTTCTTTAGTTCACTTCTGCCATTAGATCATTACACCATCCTTCATTACTTCAGATATAAAGCTATTCTTATTTGCCATCATTGTTCTAAATTCTTCTTCGGTATAACATAAAGGTTCGATTGGCAAATCTGTAAGGCCAATCACGTCTTGAATTCTTTTATGAAATTTGGCTTTAAAATCTCCTACTATAATCAAATCGATATCACTCCCCTCATTCAAATCACCCCTCGCAAAAGAGCCAAACACAATTATTTTACTTGCACTAAATTTTCTTCTTAATACCTGTGCGAGGTCTTTCAACTTGTTACTTAGTTCCTGATAAGTTTCTTCACCTCTTCCAATATCAATCCGGCGTATGTTATACATTCTTCGGCGTCCTCTTTTTCGTAATATTCAAAAGGTGCTAAGTCGCCAGCAATACCATTTGGGTATCGTGCGGAGATATAAACACGGGTGCATTACCTGATTCTTACACTTAAGAATAAGTCTATAAAAAGGTTATAGGCTTGATAGTTTGGAGTGGAAAATAAGCATATTTAAATGTTTGTATATTCATCCCAGGTGGTGAAAAAGGATGATAAGTGCAAGTATCCATACTCCATGGGATGGTTTCTCTGGGCTGAAGATAATTGAAGGAGTGCGGGAGCGACTTCACGAACAGTTTGATGTCTGGCTAAACATGCTGGAG
>Ga0307380_10001002_pt1 | contig 42586 bp, 29 predicted proteins | sample UN3MG_FD_202239 | JGI IMG/M metagenome (GOLD analysis project Ga0307380, IMG submission 202239) | Soil microbial communities from Risofladan, Vaasa, Finland - UN-3 | ecosystem: Environmental > Terrestrial > Soil > Coastal area > Acid sulfate soil | place: Finland: Risofladan, Vaasa | collected...
TTCACCCGGTCCATGAGGTCCAGCAGGTGGACCACCTGGGCGTCGAGGTGCTCGCGCTGCATGCGGGGCGGAATGAGGTAAATCGAAGGCTCGTCGTGCATCGAAAACACACGCGACATCGGAACGTTCGTATACATGGAAATCTTTTCGCGCACCTTGTCGGTCACGGGGGCCGACGCCCGGCAGGCGATGAGGGCCGGCTGGATGCCCATCTCCATCAGGCGCTTGATCCCCAGTTGGGCGGCCTTGGACTTCTGCTCGCCCAGGATTCGCGGCTCCAGGACCAGCGTCAGGGCGACGAAGCAGACGTTCCCCGGCCCCTCCTCGTACGCCAGTTGCCGCATCGCCTCGATGTAATAGACGTTCTCGAAGTCGCCGGCCGTCCCGCCGATCTCGACGAACACGACGTCGGCCCGCGACGCGATCGCCAGACGCCTGAGTTTCGCCTTCACCTCGCCCGTCACGTGGGGAATGATCTGGACGTCGCGCCCCAGGTACTCGCCGTGCCGCTCGCGCTCCAGCACCGCCCGCAGAAACTGGCCGTTCGTCCCGAAATGGTCGCGCGTCAGGTCCTGGTCGAGCAACCGCTCGTATGTCCCCAGGTCCATGTCGCATTCCATCCCGTCGTCCAGGACGAAGACCTCGCCGTGGCGGTAGGGGTTCAGCGTGCCGGAATCGACGTTTAGATATCCTTCGAGTTTGATGGGGGCGACCCGCAGGCCCTTGTCCTGGAGCAACTTGGCGAGGCTCGCCGCGAAGATGCCCTTCCCCAGGCCGCTCATCACGGTCCCGAAGACGGCGACGTACTTGGTGCGCCCGACCTGGTATCCTTCCGGCATCGGGCTGAAGAACTCCGTCTCCGCCGTCTGCCCCGCGATCTCCTGCATCAGGCGCTGGCCTTCCATCCCGGTCCCCTACCCCTCGCGGCGCTGGCCGTAGCGCGAGACAAAGGCGGCATAATCCTCGGGCGTGTCCACGCCGACCGGCCGATGGTCCGTCACGAGGACGCGAATCCGCCGGCCGTGCTCGAGCCACCGGAGTTGCTCCAGCCGCTCCGTCCGTTCGAGCGGCGTCTGCGGCATCCGGGCGAAGGCGCGGAGCGCCTCGGCCCGGAAGCCGTAGATGCCGAAATGCAGGAGCACCGGCGCCCAGCGCGACGCCTCGCCGTCGCGCGCGGCGGGAATCGGGGCGCGCGAAAAATAGAGCGCGTCGCCGTCGGCCGTCAGGACCACCTTGACGGCGTTCGGGTCGGCCGCATCCTCGGCCGAGAGCGGCCCGGCCAGCGTCGCCAGTTCCATCTTCGAATCCTTCTGCATCTCCTCGACGAGGCGGTCGAGGAGCGCGGGGTCGAGTTCCGGCTCGTCGCCCTGGAGGTTGATGACGATTTCAGCGTCGGGGAAACTCTCCGCCGCCTCGGCCACGCGGTTCGTGCCGCACGGATGGTCCGCGCGGGTCATGACGGCCCGGCCGCCGAACGCTTCGACGGCCGCGCGGATCCGCTCGTCGTCCGTCGCCACGACCACGGCATCGACGCGCTTGGCGCGGGCCGCCGACTCGTAAACGTGCTGGATGAGGGGTTGGCCGGTCTGGGAGGCGAGAGCCTTCCCGGGGAATCGCTTGGACCCGTATCGGGCAGGTATCACACACAAAACGCTCATGCGCATGCGCCGAAACAAAGACCGGGGAAACCGCGGGGGGAATGCTGCCCGACCCAAAGCCTAATCGGCCGGCGGCCCCGTGTCAAGCCGAAACGCGGATGGAACACGACGGGTTCGCCGCCCCGCTTGCGCCGTCGTCGCCTCGAGCCGCGACCGTAAGAGCCTGCCCTGACTAAGAAGGGGCGCAATGTCGTTCGAGCCGCCCGCGGGAGCGGGCGGTCACGTTCCCCACCCTGGCCCGTGCCACGGAGGCGAACGTAACCGCCGCCTTACGGCGGCGGCTCGGCAGCGCGGGGTTGCCTACTCCGGGGCGTCGAGGTTCTTTTCCTTCGTCCCGCTCGTCGCGCGGCTACGGATTCCTCAGAATTTTCGCTTGCGCCGTCGAGCCGGCCACGGCACGAGCCGTACCCGTGCCAGGGTCGCCCGTTCTAATGTGGCGACTTGCGCTTCAAGAGCACACCCACGCCGCCGAGCACCAGCAGCCCCAGCGTCGCGGGTTCGGGGACGCCAAAACGCACGTCCGCTGGGTCGTTAGTCTCTTCCCAGTTGACACCGTCGCCGCCCCCAAACGGAGCCTGGAGGGTGTAGCCCTCTACGACCGTGCTATCCACATCAAGTACAAAGGGCGTGTTGTGATCGTACGAGAAGGCATATTCGCCGGTCTCGAAAGCCGTGTCGACGATAACCACGTCACGGTAGATATACTGGCTCGGCGGCAGGGTCACCCTGTACCTGCTCGAGTTCCCGAACCAGACCCAATTTACCACAAAGACCCTCGTTTGGTCGGGACTCGGGTTCTGAATAATCGTTTCCCAATGCCATGGGTTCGCAGGGTCAACGAGGGGATCCTGCCAACCACACCTTTCACCCGTCCCCCACTTGCTGATCCGCCATCCAGGACACGGGTCAGGGTCCGCCGGCATAGCCGGGGGCACGGGCATCATGTCCCACCCGTTCAGGTCAAAGTGCTTTGTCCCCGTCGCGTAGGGAAGGGGACTTGCACGGCTCGAAGCACCCAAGAACAATACGGCTGCCACAGCGACCACCGTTACGGTTGACATCCCCTTCGATAAGGTTCGCATCTCTCGCTCCTTTCCCAAAAGCCGAATTCCAGGCCGCCGCGGGCGCCCCAAAGAAGACCCAAATCAAAAAGGGCCGACCTCCGGCATTTCCCGGAGACCAGCCCTCGCGCACACCGATGCGCTTACTCAAACAAAACGGGCCGGCCTCCGTTTCCGGAGTCCAGCCCCGCAACGTTACCCCTCTGGCTCTCTAAGGCCCTCCAGCCTCAACGAAGTATGACACAGGAATGCCAATTTGTCAAGCAACTCCAGCCGAAAATCTATCCTTTTTGAGGATGGGCAAACGCGAGCGGCTCCTAAGCCTCAAAAACACAAGAGGTTAGGAGCGCCAAGGGAGAATCGGCACGGAGGGATTTTCGGCGGGGAACCGCGCCTTCAGGGCGTCTCAGGCGGCTGGTCGAGATCCTTCTCCGCCGCCCCGGGCGGCGGACGATACTCGAAGACGCGCGGGTTCGGTTTCTTGTCGAGGCGCACGCCCTTGAGGCGCAGCACCAGGTCCACTTCCTCGTCGCCGTAGAAGCGGGCACGGTAAACCGTGCAGACCTCCGCAGCGCCCACGCGCTCGTACTTCAGGAGTTCCGCCATCAGGGTGCGCCGGCCGGTCGCGTCGAAAAGGTCCACCCGCATCGGGCGGAGCGAAACCGAGTCGAACCATATCCGCCGGACCAGCACGCGCTTGCCGCCGACCGCACGCCCGACGCTCAAAACATAATGCTCCGGATACGCGACGAAGTCGGCCCGGGCGTCCGGCTCCAGGTCGATCCGAAACACGCCGAGCGCCTCGGCCAGGGCCGACGGCGAAATGATAAGCCTCGCCTCGCCCGGCCCGCCGCGCTGCCCCGTCCAGACGGTGTTGACGTTCGGCTTGATCCAGAGCCAGAACCGCTCGGCGCTCGCGCCGAGGGTGAAGACGTCCTGGCCCAGCACCTCGCCGTGGACGAACAGGTTCGAGGGCTTCTCGAGAAACAGGTGGCCGGTGACGTCGTGGCGCTCGCGTTTGCCCTCGCCGAGGGGGAAGTCAAGCATCAGGTCCGCCCGGGCCCAGACGTGCCGGATGGAATCGGCCCAGGCGTTGTGCGCCGCGAGGACCTCCTGGGGCCCTCGGACGAGCGTCTGCTCGGGGGCCGCCCGCTGCGAAGCCGGGGCACAGCCTCCCGCCGCCAGCGCCGCGGCTCCGAGGATCGCCGAAAGTAAATTGAGAGCGTAGCGCGAGGGCTTGCCCTCGCGCTTTGCGCGGCGGGTCTCCCGACCCGCCGCGCCATAGGTCATTTCTTGCGCGGTGGGTGCCCGCCTCGGCGGGTAAACTCCGACCCACCGCGCAGAAAAGTCAAGCGGCGTTGTAGGGCTAGGAGACATCAGACCCGCCTTCCCCGCCCTCTTCCTCTTCCCACCGCTCGGGCATGTCGAGGATTTCGCGGAGCCGGTCGGCGACGCCTTGGACTTCCTCGTCCGAGAGGCCGGGGTTCTGAACGGTGTGCTGCCGGTCGCCGCCCACCTCGCGGAGCGTGAGCGTTTCGGCCCGCCCGCTCCCCGTCCGCCGCGACGACAGGAGCCGAAGCCGGCGCTTCCGCATCAGCACGAGCGCCAGGACGTAGCGGAACCGGCGGTTCTCCTCGTCCTCGGTCTCATCGAGCCGCTCGAACAGCCGCAGCAGCCTTGTGAAGTCAATCAGCTGCGGCCCGCGCGTCGGCTCGGGCTCCGGCACGCTCGTCTTCCAGAAACTGAAGAAGGTTTGCGTGTCCGGCTGCCAGCACGCGGGGCAGAAATCCCGCCGCGCAAGGCGCGCTTCCTCCTCCGTCTCGACGACGGCCGAATAGTATTCCTCCCCCACGCCGAACGCCCGCTCGCACGCCGAGCATTGCCGCGCCGACGACTCGATCTTGTATTCCCGCTCCAGGGCCACGCTATTTCCTCAGGGATGCAAGGACCGCCGACCGGATTTCCTTCGCCACCTGCTCGACCATCCGCATCGTCTCCTCGGCGCGTCCTCGCACCGCCGCCGCGTCCGCCTTGTCCTTGTAACCCGCCAGGTTGACCTCGACGTTGATGAGGGCGGCCCGGGCGGCCCCGTGCGCCAGTTCTCCGGCCACGCCGACGTCGCTGATGAGATTGGGATTCGCGATCCCCGCCAGCCGAAGCGAGGTGACCAAAATGTCGCGGCAACCGCCGAGAACGTTCTCGACCACGCCGAGCGAATCCTTCGTCGCCCGGCGGACGGCCTCGTCGCGTGCGGCCTTTTCCGCGTCGCTCGTCTTCGGCAGGCGGTAGGCGGCCATGATGGCCTCGTAGGCCTTCATGTCCTCGTCCGCCAGGTCCAGGAGGCGGCTGCGCGTCTCGGCGAGCCGACCGAGTGCCTCGTCAATCTCGGCCTGGACGCTCTTGAACTTTTCGCGGCCGCTCGTGAACCCCGCGGCCATGGAGGCCATCGTGGACGCCAGCGCGGCCGCCACGGCGGCAACGCTCCCGCCGCCCGGCGTCGGCTGCGCCGCGGCCGCGTGATTCAGATATTCCTTCAGCGGTCTCGAACGATAAGTCATCCTGCTCTCCTTCCCGTCTCTCCGCCCGCCCGCGCGCCGCGCCTTTCGCGCCGCGACCCTTTCAAGCCTATGTAGCGCGGGGGCTTGCCCCCGCGCACGCTTTTCGAGCCGCGACCGTAAGGTCGCGGTCACTTTCCCTATCGTGGCACGCACCACGCCGCGCGAGCCGCCCGCTACGGCCGCGGCGACACCCCATAAGCGCCGCCCGTCTGCGTCGGAAACTCCACGACGCCGTCCGCCACCGTCTCGGCCTTGACCGGCCCGGCCGCGGACTTGACGTCCACGGGCGTCCGCGCGCGGACGCGGCACGGCCCGCCGACCGTGGACCGGATCGTCGCCGACGCCAGCCTACCGTCCTTCCATTCGATGTCCACCTCGCCCGCGTGCGACTGGATGAGCATCTCGGCGATGCCGGACGTCCCGCCGAAGTTCCCGTCGATCTGGAACGGCGGGTGCGTGTCGAAGAGGTTCGGCAGCGTGCCGCGCCGCAGAAGGTTGGTGAACAACTTGTACGCGTGGTCGCCGTCCCGCAGGCGCGCCCAGAAGTTGACCTTCCAGGCCATGGACCAGCCCGTGCCGCCGTCGCCCCGGCCGAGGAGCGACTTGCGGGCCGCCTCGGCCAGTTCCGGCGTGCCCGTCATGGTGATCTGGCGGCCGGGATGCAGGCCGAAAAGGTGCGACGTGTGCCGGTGATGCGGATCCGTCTCATCGTAGTCCTCCACCCACTCCTGGAGCCGGCCGGTCTTCTTGGAGATCTGGAGCGGTGCGAGGCGCTCCAGCGCCCGCTCGCACTCGGCCCGGAATCCCGCGTCCGTGCCCAGCACCTTCGACGCCTCGACGCAGTTGCGCAGGACGTCGTGACATATCTCCAGGTCCATCGTGGCTGCGTAGGTGAACTGCGAGACGGTGCCGTCGGCCTTGCGAAAACTGTTCTCCGGCGAGTGCGACGGGCAAGGCACCAGCCGACCCGCCACCGGCGTCCCCGCCGGCGCCTCGACCAGAAAATCCAAAATGAACCTGGCGGCGCCTTTCATCAGCGGGTAACCCCGCTTGGCCAGGAACTCCTTGTCGCCGCTGAATAGGTAGTGCTCGTACGGGTGCTGGGCCAGCCACGCGGCGCCCATCGGCCAGATGCCCCAGACGCCGTCGGCGGGCGCCGTGAAGCCGAAAATGTCCGTCAGGTGATGGACCACCCATCCGCCGGCCCCGTACTGCACCCGGGCCGTGCGGCCGCCCGGCTCGACCAGCGCATCCATCAGGTCGAACAGCGGCAGGTGGCACTCCGCGAGGTTGCAGACTTCGGCCGGCCAATAATTCATCTGCACATTGATATTTGTGTGATAATCCGCGTTCCAGGGGGCGTTCATGTGCTCGCACCACAGGCCCTGGAGGTTGGAGGGTTGCCCGCCGGGCCGCGAGCACCCCATCAGCAGGTACCGGCCGAACTGGAAGTACATCGCCTCCAGGCCCGGGTCCGTCGCGCCTTTCCTGACGCGCTCGAGCCGCTTGTCGGTCGGCAGCCCGCCGACGTTCTCGGCGGACGGCGGCTCGGCCAGCACCAGGTCCACACGCCGGAAAAGCCGCTGGTGGTCCGAAACGTGCGCCTGGCGAAGCGCCGCGTACCGTTTCTTCGACGCCGACGCCAACTGCCGCCGGCAGAGTTGTTCGGGGTCCCCCCCGCGGAAGTCGGTGGCCATCGCAATCAAGAGGACGGCCGAGTCGGCCCCCTCGATCGTCAGCACGCCGTCGCGGCTGGCGACCTTGCCTCCCGTCGGGACGACCAGCACCTGCCCCTCGAACCGCATCCCGCGAGGCTCTTTGGTCTTGGCGTCCTTGCAGTCGATCCGGCCGCGGAGGATGAGGCGGCGCGGGTCGGACGGATCGCTCAGGCACTGCGCGTCCTTCGGACGGGTCATGCGGAGCGACGTCGTCACGCGGGCGGGCTTATCGGCCGACAGACGCACGACGATCACGTTGTCGGGCGCCGAGGCGAAGACCTCGCGCGTGAACGTCGCACCGCCCGAGCGGTACCGGACCGACGCGATGCCGGTCGCCAGGTCCAGGGCCCGCCGGTAATCCTCGACCGCCGTCGGACCCGGCGTCTCCAGCCCCAGGTCCCCCAGGGACTGGTAGGACTTGACGCCCGACGGGACGCCCATCATCGTGCGGCCGGCGAGGCCGGTCGCCTCCGGATTCTTGCCTTCGAACAGGAGCCGCCGCACCTCCGGCAGGGCCTCGAGCGACGCCGGGTTGCTCGGGTCCCGCTTGTAACCGTCCCAGAGCGTGTCCTCGTTCAGTTGCAGCCGTTCGCGTTCCACGCCGCCGAACACCATCGCGCCGATCCGCCCGTTGCCGATCGGAAGCGCCTCGACCCACTGCCCCGCGGGCTTCTCGTACCAGAGGGTCAGGTCCTCGGCGGGGGCCTGCGCGTCCGGGGCATCGGCGCCTCCGGCATGGGAGACGCACCCGATGACCGGCGCCGCAAGAACGACAGCCAACACGAATCGGGAGATGTTCATTCGTCCTCCTTCTACCAAGGCGGGTCGCGTCCCGAAAACGGGTGAAAGCCCGCCCGAGGCGGGCGGGTTGGGGGTTCGGCGCGACCCGGGCCGGACACCACCTTACGCCGCCTCCCGGCGCCTGTCAACCGAAACGTCGAAGGGAGTGCCGGAGGCACGTTTGACGTTAGCCACGGGCGCAAAAACATTTTGCATCGGGTTTTGCAGCGCGGGGGTTTATCCCCCGCGGCCGTGGGCTGTGGGGCGTTTTGCGCGGGGGGCAAGCCCCCGCGCTACAAGTAAGGCTCCGATAATCGGTTGTGGTTGACGATGCAAAATGTTCGCAAGCCCGTGGTCGGCGTGCCGCCCGATCGGCACGTCACTCCGGCCGGTCGATGGCGGTCGGCTCGCGGTAGTTGATCCCGGCCGCGTCCAGGCGTTTGAGGTGGACCGGCAGACGCGCGTAGAACTCGGCATAATTGCGCCCCTCGGCCGGCGACCACGCCACTTCGCTCAACGCGCACGCGCGGGGATACGTCATGTACAGGACGTGGGGGAACGTCTTCATCCGCTCGCCCCAGAGATTGGCCTGGACGCCCAGGACCAGTTGGGGGTCGGCCTGTTGGATATAATCGGGCAGCGGCTCCAACTCGTAAACCTTTTTCAGCGTGATGACGGATTCCCCAAATCCTTGAGGCTCGGACTCCTTCCGGGGCGACTGAACATAGTCAAAATAGCAATGGGCCGTTGGAGCCATCACCAGGCGCTGCCCGTTCTTCAAAGCCATCTCGACCAACTTGTCGGCCAGACCGGACCGCCAGTACATCCCGACGGCTCCGGGCTTGGCCCCGCTTTCGAGAATCTCATCCCACCCGACGAGGGTGCGGCCCTTGTTCCGGAGATAGTCCGCCATGCGCCTGACAAAATAGCCGTGCAGTTCCGTCACGTCTTTGAGGCCCTCGGTCTGCATCCTCTTCCGGCAATCGGCGCATTGGCCCCAATACCTCTTGCTGCATTCATCAGCGCCGATATGAATATATTTGCCGGGAAAAACCTCCAGCATCTCGTCCAGTATTTCCTGAAGCACCTCGTACGTCTTTTCCTTGCCGGGACAGACTTCGCTTCCCGGCATCGGCTTGGAGTCGACCGTGCAGCCGCATTCCGGATATGCACGCAGCAACGCCCCGCAATGGCGCGGCATTTCAAACTCGGGAACGATATTCACAAAACGCTTCCTCGCGAAGGCGACCAGCGACTTGAGCTCTTCCTGCGTGTAGTAATGCCGTGCCAACTTGTGATAGGTCTGCCTGGCGATGTTTTCCGGGTTGGCTGCGTTCCGCTCCTTTTCGGGAGTGAGCCTGGGGTACTTCATGACCTCGGCACACCAATTCTGGTCGTCGGTCAGGTGTATCTGCAGCGTGTTGAGTTTATGCAGGGCCAAATAATCGACGTACTGCTTCAACTCGTCAATCGTCCAGAAATGCCGGGCCGGGTCGATCAGCAGTCCCCGCCATGGAAACCTCGGCTTGTCCAGAATCTTCGCACACGGGACCGCCAGCGAGTCCACCGGCTTGGCGGTCGACCTATTCGGCTCGTCGCAGGGCCGTGGAGATTCAACGGTCGGTTTTCCTCCCAGTTTCCCTTCCACCATCGCCGGCGCCCGGAAGGCCTCGGCAGGCGCAAGTTGAAGGAGCGTGATCCCGCCGTAGAACGCCCCCGCCGCCTTCGCGGCGCGGATGACCACGCCTCTTTCCGTGACCGTAAGCGCATAGCCTTCGTCGCCCAATTCCGCATCGGCCGGCGCCGTCGTCAGCAGGATGGCCCCGGCCGGCGGCTCCGTCTCCCGGCGCGCCTGCCCCGTTGGGGCCGGGATCGGCCGGGCGGTCACCTCCCTATCAAACGCCAGCGAAAGACGCCCGGCCAGGTATTCCGCGGCATCGGCCAGTCGATCGTCGCCCTTGCCATAGAGAACCGCGGTTGCGGGAGTGATCGTGAACTGTCCCGACCCGATGCTTACCTGAACCGGTTTCGGAACAAGGGCCGGCTGAGTTTGGGCGCGAGCCGGCTCTTCATGCACCACCGGTGCCATGAGGCACATCACGAAACCGATAATCATCTCAATGCTATACGGGCGAAAATGGGCTGTCATCACTGGCTCCTCTTTCAAATGCCGATGCTTTACAACGCGTGCCTGCCGCGGCGGGCGAAGGCCGGAAGCACGAACCCGCTATCTGGGCGGGCCGCACACCACCTTACGCCGCCTCCCGGCGCCTGTCAACCGCCGAAACGTCGCTACAAGGCGTGGGTGTGGCAAGATTTTCTGGCACGGTCCCTGGCACCTCGATTGGGTCGGGTGGCATGCTCACGCTTTGCCTTTGCGTGAGCATGCGCCAGCGCTCCATGCTCACCCCAACAGGGTGAGCATGCCACCCTCGCCGTTGGGCGATTGGGCGTTGGCTATTGATTATTGTTTTTTCGCCGTTCCCGCCGGGGTATACTATCGGTATCCTTCGTCCGGAGCGGGGGCCGTGATCGGACGCCTCGACAAGTCGGGCGACGTGTCAGGTTTGGCAAACGGGGGGACCTATCAGAAGATTCCGGAAATAAGTATCCTTTCCCCGAAAATTGATACGCCTTTAGCAGAACGGCGGTGCGGAGAATGGGAGAGAAAACCCGGAATCCGAAGGGCCTGGAATGTCGCGCTTGCGGATGCAGACACTTCCGGGTAATCTATACATGCCGGGCGTCTGGCGACTGCGGAAGTTCCCTCGCGTGGGGTCTTATGCAGCCGATTGCCACGGCACGGGGTTTAGACAGTTTGCATACTCACTGTTGGGGGCGTGAAAACTAACTGCAAGAAAGGACAACCATGATCCCGTACTACAGCAACAACTGCTTTGAAACCCCAATCCGAAAATCTAGAGTTAAGCAACTTCTCAACGCCCTGGCTAGTCTTCGCAAGAAGTACATACATGTGCTTCACTCGACAATAACCCAACTACCTGGTGGCTCTCAGATTGCGGCCAATCACGGTCAGCAACAACTTGAGGCCTGGTTTGAGTCGCAAGAAAAAATGTCTGACCCGGTGCTTGAAATTCTCACTCTCCAGGCTTCTCCCAAGACCATCTTTGTTATCCGACTTGAGAATATCGATCACCTCCAAACTGCTTTTGGCAAGCGGCATCATGGCAAGGCCATTGGCTATCTCTCCACATTTGTGTTCTCTTCTCAGAAGGACGTGCAAAAGGTAGTCTCCAAATTCCACAGGGATTTTGGAAATGCTCTCAAAACTTCCTTCAAACTTAAGAAATCTCCCGAATTTTCGTTAATCTCGCGCATAAATAAACAGTTTGACTCCCTGAAGAAAAAGAAGAACTTGACAGACCCAATTCCCGATGCACTGGTGCCTGCCCTGGAGATGTTAAAGGATTCGGGCTTCCGGAACGTCGTGTCACGTGCAAAACAGGCGAAGGACCCTACTCTCGATAACATCATCACAAGTGCCGGTCTTCCAGAGACGATTGTTCAGCCGCTTCTCCAGAAAGCGGTTGATGGCAAGATCCTCATCCGTCAATACAACATCACATGCACTGCATGCAGAACCCCTCTTGCACGGGTGCCAAGAAAAGCGGCAATCTCAGAAATGGCGAAGGAGGGTGTGGCTTGCCCCAAGTGCAAGACGTGCATCTCCGCAACATCCTATCAGGACTGCTTCGTCGTCGCAGATCACATAGCGGGAATTCTGGATGGTAGCAAATGGCTGGGCATGTTTGTCCGGCACAAACTGAAGCCATATCCCCAGGTGTCCCGCATTCTGACTGAAGTTGTGGACGGTCCCAATGAGATGGATCTTGTAGCCAATCTCGATGGTGATCTTCTCCTGGCGGAACTAAAGGACTGTCGGTTTTCTATCGGACACGCCTACTCTTTCGTAGGGAAGTGCTCTCAATACAAGCCCGATATCACACTGATCATCGCAACTCAGGGCGTTGACTCTGATGTCAAGGAGTATATTCGAAACATCGGCCTCCAGACGTACTACATTGAGACGCTAGAGTCACTTGAGGATACGTTTGAGAAAATCTTTTCTCAAGCCAATACCCAAACGATGAGCAATCTCATTGCCGAAATCGCCTGGATACCTCTGATCGCTCGAGCACTCCTCTCAGTTTTGGGAGTTTCCCTCCCAATCCCGGAGGAACCCATGGGTATTGCCTTCGGCAGGCGAACTCGCTTTTCGAGACGGATACCACCGTGGGAACCATAAGTTCCGGAACTCCCCAGGGAGTTAAGTATCCTGTCCCCAGAACTCGTGATAAGTCTGCGGTCGCGTCCCTCACGGGGGGCAGGACCCGCGGGATTACTTGCGGATGGTTTCGGCCGCCTTCGCGTCGCTCGTCACGATAACGATGACGGGCGTCTTCAGATACTCGCGCGCGACGCGCTGGACCTCTTCCGGCGTCACGGCGCGGACACGCTCAATTTCCTCGCGCGCGAATCCGGCGCCGAGTCCCAGGGCCTCGTCGATGGCCGCCTCGAACGCCCAGCCGTCTACCGTCTCGCGCCCGAGTTCCTTGGCCGTGATAATCGTCGCGCGGGCCGGCGCCAGTTCCTTCTCCTCGAAGCGGTGCGATGCCGCCCGTTTCATCGCCGACTCGATCGTCCGGGCGACCTCGGCCGCCTTCTCCGGCTGGCACACGGCATAGGCCGCAAAGCACCCCGGCAGGAGGCCCGTCACCGAATACGCGTGCACCTCGTACACCAGGCCTTTGCCGCGCAACTCCTCGTGCAGCCAGCCGCTCGGCATCCGGTAGCCCGAGACGACGGTGTCGAGCACATCCATCGGGAACCGGTCCCGCACGTTGTAAATATCCATTCCCGGGTAGGCGACGTAGACGATGGCGGCGCCTTTCTCGGACGGCTTGATATACACCTCGCGCCCGGCGGTCTTGCGCGGCGCGACGTCCGCCGGAAACTTGAGGTTCGGGTTCGCCGGCAAACTTCCCACTTGCCGCGCGACGTAATGGGCCGCCTTCACCAGGTCCATCCCGCCGAAGACAGCCACCACGAGGTTGTTCCCCACCACGAGGCGTTTGTGCCAACCGGCGAGGTCCTCGCGCCCGAGGGCCGCCACCACCTCCGCCGAGCCTTGCACGGGGAACCGGTACGGCGAGTTCGTGAAGAAACACCGCCGGAAAAAGAGGGCCGCCTCGCCGTGCGGCGTGTCCTCCATCTGCGCCAGTTCCGCCAGCAACTGCCCGCGGACCAGTTCAACTTCCTGGGGCGGAAAGGTCGGCTCCAGCAGGCTCGCCGACGCCAGGTCGAACGTCTTCTCGAAATCCTCCGACAGGCAACGCGCCGAAAGGTAAACCGTGTTCCGTCCCGACGAGGCCGCGAGGTCCGCCCCCATCGCGTCGGTCGCGGAGGCAATCTCGGAGGCCGTGTGCCTCGACGTTCCCTTCAGGAGCATCCGGCTCATGAAGTGCGAGATGCCGGCCGTTTTCTCCGACTCGATCGAAAGGCCCCCGCGCAGGCACATCTGAATGCTTACCGTCGGGCTGTCCGGAATCGGGCACAGGAGCAGCCGCACCCCGTTCGCCAGCATGCGCGAGATGATCTCCGGCCGCTGCGATGCGACGGGCGGCGCGGCCGGTTTCTCGCCCTCGGCGGACGTTTTCTCCTTCGGCCGGACGACCGTTTCGCACAGGACCTCCGGCCTCAGATACTTCGCCGCCACGCGCTTCACGTCCTCGAGCGTCACGCGCTGAATGTTGCGGACGTAGCGATCCGAGAAGTGCGGGTCGCCCACCAGGAGGGCGCTGGTCCCGAGGTCGGCGGCTATTGTCTCGCAGGCCTGGAGCGAGAAGGCGTGCTCGCTCACCTTCTGGCGTTTCGCGCGGGCGAGTTCCTCGGCCGTGATCCCCTCGCGCGCCACCCGCGCCAGATGCTCGAGCGCCGCCGTGCGCGCCGCCTCGGCCTTCTCGGGCTCCGCCTGCCAGAGGACGCCGAACCGCCCGCCGTCGTATCCCGCGGGCGTGTAACTGAAACAGGCAATCTCCTGAACCAGGCCGCGCCGCTCCCGCAGGTCCGCCACCAGCCGCGACGCGCGGCCCTCGCCCAACACGAACGCCAGGATGTCCAGCGGATACAAATCCGGATGCGTCAGTTGCACCGTCGGAAACTCGAGGATCGCCCGCACGCTCGCGACGTCCATCCCCTGCTCCGCCCGGCGCGGCGCGACCTGAGGCTCACGCGGCCCGAGGACGACCGGCGCCGCCGTGCGCCGCTGCCAGCCTCCCATCGCCGACCGGATTGCCTCGAACACCTGGTCCGCGTCGAAGTCGCCGACCGCGACGGCCACGGCGTTGTCCGGCCGCACCACGCGCCCGTAGAACGCCGCCAGGTCCTCCCGCGTCAGACGCCGGAGCTCGTCCAGATGCCCCAGCACCGGGTGCCGGGCCGGATGGTTCAGGAAAAAGTTCTCGTCCGCCAGCCGCCACAGGACACGGTCGGGGCTGGCCTCCGCGCGCTCCAGTTCCCTCTGGACGACCTCGAACTCGCGGGCGAATTCGTTGGCGTCCACCCGGCCGTTCATGACGTAATCTGAAATGATGTCGATGAGTTCGCCGATACGCCCCGCCTCCGCCTGGCCGTGGTAGCACACGAACTGCTTACTCGTGTGGGCGTTCGTCTGGGCGCCGATCGCTTCGAGGGCCTCGCGCGTCGCCGCCTCCGTCCGCTCGTCGGTCGACCCGCCCGAGACGACGTGCTCCAGGAGGTGCGAGATTCCGGCCCCCGAGTATTCGCCCTCGTTCAGGCTCCCCGCGCCGACGTAAACGCGAAACGCCGCCACGCCCCCGAGGTGCCGCTCGCGCACGATCACCTCCAGGCCGTTCGGCAACCGCTCGATCCGCTCGGCCTCGTGCCTCGCCTCCGATTCGACCGGCGCGGCCGGCGCGACTGCCGCCTCCGGCCGCTTTTCGCCCGCCAGCCAACATCCGCCCCCGGTCAGCGCCGAGAGCACGAGCGCCGCCACGCCGAACCACGCTGCCGCGCATCTCATTCGCTCACACCCTTTCGCTCATCAGGTCCCACACGACGAGCGTCATGACCTCGGCAAACCGTCCCAGTTCCTCCAGGCTCGTCCACTCGTTCGCCATGTGCTCGACGCCCTCCGGCCCGCACGAGAACCCGACGGCCGGGATCCCGCGCAGGACCAGGAACTTCGCCACCGACGCCCCCGACTGGCCGAACACCTTCGGCCGCTCGCCCGTCACCTCTTCCGTCCGCCGCTGAATCACTTTCACCAGCGGATGATCGGTCGCCACCTGGCTCGGCGCCTGGTCCGAAAGCACTTCCAGCCGCATCCGCACGCCCGCCCTGTAGTAGAGAGAATCTCTCACTACAGGGCCCGCCGCATTCCCCGCCGTCTCCGCGAGCACGCCGCGCAAATGCGCCAATATACTTTCCACGTCCGTCCCCGGCAGGTACCGGACGTCCACGAGCGCTTCGCACCGCCCGGGCACCATGTTCGGCACGGTCCCCGCGTGGATCGCCCCGACGTTGAGCGTCGGCGGCGTGAAAAGGTCCGACTTCGCCGACGCAGGCCGCCCTTCGACGCCCTCAGGGCGGTCGCTCGTTCGACCCACCCGTCGAGAGCCTCTCGTTCGACCCAGAGGCTCTCGACGGGGAGCATGGTCGAGCGGCCGCCACTCCCGGATGCGATTCAGAAAATCCACCACCGGCCAGAGGGCGCTCGCCCCGCGCTGGGGCGACGAGCCGTGCGCCTGTCGGCCCTCCGCCACCACCTTGAAAAAGAGCACCCCCTTCTCGCCCACCAGGACGCGGCGCATTTCGTGCCCCGCGTCCGGGACGATGGCCGCGTCCGCCTCGAAACCGCACTCCTCCAGAAGGTACCGCATCCCCAGGGCGCTGCCGGCCTCCTCGTCGGCCGCGCCGACGAGGAGCAGGGTTCCCGGGAGTTCCGCCTCGCGTGTCTTTAGATATTTCGCTGCGAGCATCATCACCGCCAGCGGGCCCTTATTGTCCTTCGCCCCGCGCCCGATGATCCGATCGCCGCGGACGACCGGCTCGAACGGGTCCGTCTCCCACCCGTCGCCCGCCGGCACCACGTCGAAGTGCAGCGGCACGGCGATGCGCGGCCGGCCCCGCCCGACGCGCGCGACGACGTTCGTCCGCCCCGGCGCCTTCTCGAAAGTTTCGAAGGGGATGCCTTCGGCGTCGCAGAATTGCGCGAGAATCTTCGCCGCCAGATGCTCGTCGCCCGGCGGATTGACCGTCCGGGCCCGGATCAAATCCGAAAGGGTTTGCCGAAGGGCACCGCTGCGGTCGCGCAGAAACGAACGGACCTCATCGGCACGGGGAGGGTGTTTGGCGTGTCCCATGTCGCTCGGATCAAGAGAAGCCAACGGCCTCATGGACCCCCGCGGGAAGCGGCCCTAGGCGTCGCCTTCGCCGCGGCTCGAATCCACTTCCTCCAGGTACGCCAGCGTACGCTCCAGTTCGTTTTGCAGGTGGCGGACCTTCAGCAGGCTCCGCACGCGCGTGACCAGTTCCCAGCGGTTGATCGGTTTGGAGAGGAAATCGTCCGTCCCCGCCTCCACCGCCCGCTCGATGTCCGCCACCTCCGTCAGGGCCGTCACCACGCAGATCGGGATCCCCGCGGTGGCCGGATCCTTCTTCAGTTTTCGGCAAATCTCGAACCCACTCATCTTCGGCATCATGATATCCAGAAGTATAAGGTCCGGCTTCTCCGAGGCCACCTGCTTCAGCGTCTCCTGGCCGTCGGCGGCCGACACCACCCGGCACCCGAGTTCCTCCAGGTACGCCTGCAGGAGTTCCACGTTCTGCGGGTTGTCGTCGGCGATGAGGACCGTCGAGTTCCGCAGTTCTTCCTCTAATTCGCCCGCCATCGCCCGACCCCCTGTTTCGTCTGCCGCAGATCCCCTGCGGGTGCCGCCGGTCCCGGTCCCGACCTGTCGGGAGGACCCGCCCGTGCCGCGCCTCGCAGGCTTGCGCCCTTTCCCCGCCACGCGCCCTACTCCGTCTGCCTCAGCCGCGCGAGCAGCGTCGCCGTCCGTTTCGGCAGCCCCTCGCTCCCCGCCACCCCCAGCGCCCTCAGGTGGCTCTCCAGCCGCTCCAGGCCCGCCGCGTCCGCCACGTCATACCAGTGCGGCACCAAGCCCAGGACGAGACCGAACGCCTCCGCCCGATCCACCAACGCGTCGAACACCCCGTCTCCGTCCCAGTCGAAGCCGAGGAAAAGTTCCGGCCGCTCCAGGCTCAGGCCCACCAGGTACACCCCGCCCCCCACCGTCGGGCCGAGCACCACGTCGTCCACCAGCAGCCGGTCGAACGCCTCGATGACGAACGCATCCGGAACCGTCGGGCAATCCGTCACCAGCACCACGACCCGCTGATGCCCCGACCGGAAGGCGTACTCGCACAGGCTCGCCAGCACCGGACCCCGCGTCGCGCCCTGCTGCTGCATCACCCGCCAGTGGCGCGACGCCAGCAACTCCACCGACTTCCGCGCGCCGCGGGGGGCATAGGCCAGCACCCGGCTCCGGACCGACAGGCCCGAGAATCGCTCGCACAGGTCCATCACGAAACTACGGTAAACCTTCGCGGCCGCGGGCGCACCGAGGACCGCCGCCAGGCCGGGCTTCACCCGGCCGGCTTTCGGTTCCCTTACCAGGAGTGCGAACAGGGTGGACATCCACCACGCCTTTCTCCCCACAACCGCCAAATCTGAGCCACGCCACCGCCTCGTGCTTCGCAGCGACGCGCTGCTTCGCAGAGTAGCATCGGTCCAAGAGCATCCTCGCGCCGAACCTAGCCGCAATTGGCATCGTAATCGCCGCGATTATATGCCCTTCCGCCCCAATCTGTCCACTAAAAAGCCCCCTGAGTGCTGCCTGCCCGCCATCTTGTGGGCCATAGCCTTGAGCCTGTCGAAGGGGCGACGGCCCAAGCCCCCAGGGCGACGGCAGGTCATCCCGAGTCCCGGCGCGCCGGGAGAGCCGAGGCTTGCCCTGAGTGAAACGCAGCGGAATCGAACGGGGATCTCGCCTCGAATCCGTTCCCGTTTGGCGTCTGCCTTTCAATCCGCCCTTCGACCATGCCCTTCGACGGGCTCAGGGCCCTGAGGCTCTCGAAGGGCAATCCGAAATCGGAAGGTTTCCGCATTTGAACACCCCCTTTCCGTCCCTCCGGCCGATGGGATTCTCTCACAAAACCCGGACTAATTCACGGGGAGGGGGTCCGTACCTCCAGGGTGTCGCCGGAGAGGGTGGATGCACCGCGACGGACCGTGTGCCTACCTCATCCTTGGGTCACCAGACCTTGAGTTTCAGGTCTCCCTGGCCGGGATGCTCGAAAGGTCCGGCGGTGGGGCGCGCTGCCTTTCTTTTCGCGCCGGAGTAATCCGTGTCAACGGTCAACGGCGACCCGTCGGGATTTTCATAGGGGAGTTGGGAGACCACGGCTTTCCCAAGGATCTCGGTCGTGACGAGCGTGGTGACCGCTTGCTCCAACTCCGGGCCGGCGGCGAAATGCACAAAGACCCGGTCGCCTTCTTCCACGACCCTGACCTTGGGATCGTTCCCCGTCAACACGAGCGGGTTCGTTTCCTTGGAATAGGGTCGGGCGCCGTTGTAATACACGTTGCCGCCCGTCTGCATCGGGTACTCCCGCGCATCGTAAACCCACAGGCCGAATCCGGCGTCGGCCGGAGGTGCGCCTCCGCCCACCAGGATGTTGTTGTAGAAACGGTTGTCGCCTCCCTTGATGCTGCTCAGGCCGGCCAGCGTCGTCGCGTGCGCCTGATGGTAGGGCGTGGAGCGCCCGTCCGGCCGGCTGGTTATTTTCCCGGTCATCAGGTTATGCACATAGGCGCCTCCTTCGGACATGTCTCTCAGACTGATGCGGGACAGGAACAGGTTGTTGTCCACCAGAAACGGCCCGTGGTCGACCTCCATGAAAAGGTCTTCCTCGCCGTTGTCATAGCACAGGTTGCCCGTGATCCGTGTTCCCTGGGCCATCCAGTCCATCCACAGTCCCCGGCACGTCCGGTAGACGCGATTCCGGCTGATCTCGACATCGATGGCCGCGTGGATCTTGATGCCCGCCATTTCGGCGCCGGTGAACAGCCGCCGGACATGGATGTCGTGGATGGTGTTGCCGGTGATCCGGCTGAACACGGCCCCCAGGCTGCCGACGATGCCCGCCTGCTCGCAGTGGGAGATGGTGTTGTGGCGCACGATGTGGTGCCCGATGGTTTCCTTGTTCCAGCCGTTCTCGAGGGCGCGCTCGATGGTCTTGACATAGCCCTCGGCCGAATTGGATGACTTGTTGTCCCACTCGTCTCCGTATTTCCCGAGGGTGATCCCCGTGCATCTGGAGTGGGAGATCACATTGTTTTCAATAATCCAGCCTTTGCTCCAGTGCGTGCCGATCAAGCCGATCTGCTCGGCCGTGGGTGGCGCCCATTGGGTTGCCGCATGGCGCATTATGAAGCCGCGCACGGTGATGTAGTTCATGCCCGGCTTTTCCGGGTAGAACACCGTCCGGCGTACATTGATCTCCACCAGTTGCTCGTTGGGATTGACGCCCTTGAACTGCGCCCAGAGGATGGTGTTCTCCTGGTCCACTTCGCCGAACCAGAGCGGGGTGGCTCCCGCGGGTTTCAGGACATCCTCCCTCTTGGCTGCCTCGTCAAGCCATTCGCCGTTCAGATAGACGGCTCCCGTGTGATGCTGCCGCCCCCTGCCATTGAACCAGTCGCCGTGGATGAGGTCGCTATAGGGATTGAAGTTGCCGAAGAATGCGTTGGGAATGGTCACTTTCCAGACATCGTCCTGAACCTTCACCCAGTTTTTGACGACTTCCGACCCCCGGATCTCGACCTTCTCGCCCGGAGCGGCTTGATAGACGATGCGCTTCGCGTCGGATTCGCCGCCGCGCGGCGGGGTCACGCGCTCGCGATAGATTCCCTCATGCACGGTGATCCCATCGCCCGGTTGCGCAGCCTGGACGGCCGCCGAAATCGTCTTAAAGGGTTTGGACGCGGAGCCGTCGTTGGTATCGCTTCCGTTGACCGAAACGTGAAACTCTGTTGCGGCGGCGGCATGAGCCATCAAGGCCAGCAAGAGCAGTGCGCCCACACTTTGGCTCAGGGTGCTTCTACGAGCAGACAGCGACACGGCGAGGGTCCTCTTGCCTGCGCTCATCCGGCTGATTTTTGTGTTCATCGTGTGATTCCTTTCGCTTTCGTTTCCAGGAGGTCTGTTCCTCTCAATTCCCGCATGGCGCTTCGTGGCTTTGCTTTGAGTTCCTGCCGGCACTTCAGGATGCGCAGTATACATCATCCGGCGTGGCGTTGCCAAGGGCCTTAGCGCATCCTTCACGCTTAGCCGCGAGCCAACGGCGAGCGCGTGTTTTTCGAGCCCGCCGCGCGCCTTGCTCCCCCCGTGCCGTTGCCGCGTGCCGTTGCCGTCCACGTTTAGCCGCGGCCTTCGGCCGCGCGCCGCATTCACGCCTATGTAGCGCGAGGGCTTGCCCTCGCGCCATTAAAGCCCGGGGATGAGCGCAGCGAATCCCCGGGACGCCACGATTCAAACGCGGCGTCAAAATATATTGACAAACCCCCAATTCCTCGGCTATACTTCCGCCCGCCCCATAAGGCTTAGAGGCTTGGGTCGCCGCCCCGGTTGTCGGAGCGCAGTTTACCTCGCCGGGGCGGTCGTAGATCCGCTGTGCGCCGCGCTTGTCGAAGCGGAGCGCAGACCTCGCCGGAGTCCCGATTCACCGGGACGAAGGAGGGTTCGCCGTTGGACCCCTTTGGGGGGGCACATCCATTGCAGCAAACGCAGGACATGCCGAGACCGGGCCGGGCCGCGCGGGTCGGTACGCCGCCTATTGGTGTGCGGTGAATGCCTTCTATCTTTACAAGTTCAACACAGACTGAAGCGTGTCCCTAAACTCGTTTTCGTCCGCGATGTTATAGAAGGGAAGGCCGATAAGGCGATACTTCGAGTTCACTCCAAACGTCAGAACCTTGTCCGCGTCCGCAAACTCTTCGCTTATCTCCTTCAAAAATGTCGCCTTCCATTGGTCGTGTTCTTTGAGGTGTTTGCCTTTGGGTTCGATGAACAACTGATACGTGAGAAGGTTGCCGGTCTTCTCTCTCAAAAACAGAACAAAATCCGGTTCAAAGGCTTGCCCATCGGAGAAATTGTAGATTTTGAAATGCCCCTCATTGCGCACGAGGTAAACGGCTTCATATTTCTTTTTCAGCGCAGGCATTTGCCCGTCGAGCAACCGCACACACGACTTCTCTTCGTCCGTGCCATAGAGCGCATTGAAAACATACCAATCTCTTACCGCAATTAACGCTTCGAACTCCGGATCCTCCCGTATGAGCGAATTACTCTTGCCAAATTTCAATATCTTCTTCTTGAAAACAGCTTTCACCAAACCATGCCTGAATTTCCGCGAGCCTCGATAATCAGTGATTTGTTGTCTCGCTTCGGTTTCGATTTGATGCAGCAACCCTACCATCCCGCGCAGTTTCTCGGCCTTGTTTTCGTCAAGACGGTGAACCTCCCCTTGAAACGTGATAGCGAGTCCGCCAAGAAACGATTCCGACGTGATGAACTCTCGCATCGAAGTCAGGTGCGGAAAATACCGGTGAAGTGATGCAAACGTAAAGAACGGATTACGCGCCACCGCCGATTCAATGATGTTGCGTTCTATGTCCTTAAGTTTGACATCCTTTCGGCTTTCTTCTGATACAACGGCCTCCTGCCGTCCATCCGCGAGGATGGCGCTCGCTCCGCCGTGGCCGGTGGCAATGACGTGAACGTAATTGCGTTTCTTGACGCCCATATCCGCAAGCGATCTGACCTGCTGATAATCGTTTTCCAGCCGGTAGTTGGTATAGATCACGCCGTATTTGTAGAACGGCGTCTTTTCGAAACCCTCTTTCAGCGTCAGCGGCTTCTCGACCGTTTCCTCGTCCATGATGCCCTGCTCAACCAGCGCGGCACGGATTTCGGGGATATAGCGATTGTCATTGATGCTGTGGTAGTGCAATTCTTCCAGAACTCGCAATTCGTGGCCCATGTCGCCATCAAACTTGCGGCGGAAGCGGTCATTGCTTTCCGGTAGGACAAAGGGAAAATACCGCGCACCGCGCCCGATCAACTGCGCTTCCGAGGTCGTAGTCTTGCCAATCTTCTGCCGACCGGTATCGCGATGTTCGTAACAGCGCACGATGTCGAACAGGTTGAGCACGTCCCAGCCCTCGTTCAGTTTCTGGACGGCGAAAATCGCCCGGATGCGATTGTTTCGGTCTTCGAGCGAGTTCAGCAGAAGCTGGTATTGCTCCTTCTCGCCTTCCTCGTTGACCGACAGGCAGAAATCTTCGTGGAACTCCTGTTTGAGCCGTTCCACAAGTTGACCATCGGTTATTTTATTCTCGGCAAAGAAATGGAAGGCACGTTGAATAACGGGGATGTCGGACTTGCGTACCTGGGCAATCTGCTTCGCCCGGAGGCCGGCAATCAGTTTATGGAAATTTGCCTTGTTCTCTTGCGACTGCGCGATAGTCCGCTGCGCCTTCAAGAGCACCACAGCCTTCAAGTTGATCCGGTGCTTCGCCGCCACCTCCTGTTTGTACTGGCTCAGAACCAGTGCCTGAAGTATGCGCTCTTCCAAGTCAAAGTCGGATTGCACGATCATGACATCTTTGGAGAACCGGTCGTTGCGGTATTGTTGCAGGTCGTACCGGATGATCACCTTGTTCCGGTACTTGTTCACCATGCCGGGGTCTTCATAATCGTGAGTGGCCGTAAATTCCAGCAGAAGATTATCCACGTTCTGCTTGAAGATGCGCTCGACCGTGTTCTCCCAACTCTCATACAACTCCAATTGGCTTCTGGTCTTGGTGTTCAAGTGGTGGGCTTCATCGGCAATCAGAACAACCTTGTGCTTGCGGAAATCCTCGAACGTGATGGCGTTTTCCTTTTCCGTCGTTAGGTCAATGTGCAGTTGCTGAATCGTGGTGAAGCAGATGTTGATGTCGTTCGGATTGACGCCCTCAAAATTCTCGACGGGCGAAACGCGCACGTGGCGGTCGCCGATGAAGATGTCCGGTTTGAAAAGAAACTTGGACGACTGCGGATTCAGAAAGTTGTCCTTCGTCTTCTGAATGATGTTCGTCGAATTGACGAAAAACAGAAAATTCCGGTAACCCTGCTCGTACAGGTACAGGATCAACCCCGCCATGATGAGCGTCTTGCCGCTGCCCGTTGCCATGTTAAAAAGCAAATGGCTCGGGAGTTCCTTAAAGGAGAAATCCTTTTCGAAATAGCAAATGAACCTCTGAAAGGCATCTTTCTGATACGATCTCAATTCAAGTTTCTTGCTGAGATTGTCGGTGACATTCTGCGAAATAGCGATTTCGGAAAGATACCTTCTCCCGAATTCTGCGAGCAATTTGTCGTAGAGATACTGCTCAGGCATTGTACGCCTCGCCGTAGAACGCCTTGTTCAACGCCTTGTCTTCTGCGCTCACATTGAATTGCGCGTCGTCAATCTCGGAGAGGTTCACGTACAATTGGTTCTTGTCGAGCAACTCGGCCAGCAGGCGCTTTTGTTTCTTGAGGCCATCTTCCTCCTTTCCGATGTCCTCAAAGTCCTTGACGGCTTCCTCCGGCACCTCCGGGTTGACATACCAGTTCAAGAATGAGCCCTCGGCCATTGCGTTCCAGATCTTGGCCAACTCCTTGCTTGTCTTGGCTGCTTTGATGCGATCCATGAACGCATCGTTGTATTTCATCAATTCGCAGCATATGAAGTCGCCGCCGCCATGCCAGTTGACAAGTTTAGAAATGCCTTTCGTATCTCCCCTTAGCACGTTCTTCATGCGCTTTATGATAGTGTCCACTTGGGATTCCATTTGTTCGATGAGGATGTATTGTCGGTTCATCTTGTGAGCGGTTGCGCCGGTAGTCCCGCTGCCTGCGCAAAAGTCCAAGACAATATCGCCTTCGTTCGTGGCGGAGAAAATTATCCGGCGGAGTAAAGCTTCATTCTTCTGCGTCAAGAACCCGGTCTTTTCTTTGTCGAAGCTCTTAATCTGGATCGAATCGAGTTTGTCGATCTCACTGCAATTCCAGGTGTCCTCGATTGCATAGCCCTCCCCTTCTGGCGCTTTTCCATCTCTTCGCACATAGTCTTCGGGATACGGAATGTATTCTTTGTTAAATGATAAATCCCTCTTTGAGTAAAAGAGAATCGTGTCGTGGTTTCTTATCCAATTTTTCGCCGCGGTCTTGTAACCGGAGACCCAACCGATACGCCAGATGATCTCGCGTTGAAAATTCTGCCTCCCAAAAATCTCATCCAACAGCACCTTGCAGTAGTGCACTTCATTGAAGTCAAGATGAACGTAAATTGAACCATCATTCGACAGAAGCTCGTGCGCGATTTCGAGGCGGTTCTTCATGAATGTCAGCCAAGCGGAATGATTAAAAGAATCATTGTAGCCAAACCCATCTGTGTTTGTATTGAATGGGGGATCGATATAAATCAACTTGACCTGCCCGCGAAACAGGTTCTTGAGCGTGTGCAGGGCCAGGTGATTGTTGCCCTTAACGACGATATTTTCTCGGATCACGCCATTCTCGTCGCGCTTGAATTCTTTCACCGGCTGTTTGCCCTTCGCCGTGTAGCGCACAAAGTTGGTCAAGACTTTGGGGTCGAGCAGTCGGTTGATTTCATCCTCCGCCAACACTTCGTTGAAGAAGATTTCTTGGCGCTTTTCGTCTTCCTTCGTCTGTCCGCCTTCCAGCACGGTGTCCTTGTACGGCCATATCAGCGCCACGTCGCCGCGCTCACGCAAATACTTGTCGCCGATCGTCAGGCCAATGCGGTTGCGAAACCGCGTGTATGAATTGTCAAGGAAGTTCTTTTGGGAGATGTATTCGATGAACGTGTTGAGGTTGAACACCCAATGCCCGGCGATTTCGTCGAAGAACTTGGCTTTGATGTCCTTGTCGGAAAGCAACAGTTTGACGAGATCGTGGTCAACTTGCCAGGCCCGGTCTCGCACCGCGGCGATAAGTAGCTCACCCTCATCGTCGATGAACCGCTTATCGGTCTTGAGCACTGCGGTCAGTTTGGCGTTAAAGGACATTCTTTTCTCCAGATAAGGCGCATTCTGAGCCTTCGTGACGACCAACACCAGGGGCGTCGCATGCGTCCACCTATGCAGCCGCCCGGATTCTTCCCAATCCAGTCCAGCGTGGCCGTATTGCTACCCTATAGTCCAGATACGCTCTTGTCAATCAAGACTGATCCGCCTCTAAAGAATTCCGGGGACACGTACCAATTTCTAGCCACAGCTATTTCCGGCCACAGGCCTTTTCAGCCCGACCTTGGACCCTGGACTTTGGACCTTGGACCATTTTCTCCCCATCCTGCTTTTCCCCCTCTCCCGCCTGCCACGGCGTAGCCGTCGGGCGAAGCCGGGTTCTCCGTTCATCACTCCGCACTCCGAACTCCGCATTCCGCACTCGAATCGTTCCCCAATTCCCCTTGACTTCATTGTCGATACGGCTATTATGTTGTATGCTCGGCTGGGATCGTCCCGGCTTGGGCAACAGTGGGCTGTCTGATGTCCCCCCGTCAGGCAGCCCCTTTTTTCCTCCCCCGAAGCCTGCCCTGCCTGCCCCGAGCATGGTCGTGGGGAGCGGAGCGAAGTCGAAGGGTCCCGCCGCCTGCCCGCCATCTTGTGGGCCATAGCCCTGAGCCTGTCGCCCCTCGACCATGCCATTCGACGGGCTCAGGGCCGTGAGCATGGTCGAACGGCTCGGGGCGACCCTGAGTGTGTCGAAGGGTCGAAGGGGCGACGGCCCAAGCCTCCGGCGACGGCGGGTCGGTCCTTCCGCCTTCGCCCGCTCTCGCCACGCCTCAGCCTGCCCCGATCCTTCGGGGTTACCCAGTCACCCAGCTTGCCCCTATCCTTCGGGGTCACCCAGTCACCCAGCTTGCCCCTATCCTTCGGGGTCACCCAGCTTGCCCCTATCCTTCGGGGTCACCCAGCCACCGGTCGTCAAACACTGTTTCTTTGTCAGATGCGAGATTTTTTCGCCCCGCCTCGACCCCCTCGTCTCCCGTCATCCCGAGCGCAGCCGAGGCTTGCCCTGAGCAGAGCCGAACGGGGATCTCGCCTCGATGCCGTTGCCGTCACCCGTCACTCTGTCCGCCGTCGCCTCTGCTGTTTCTTTGTCAAATGCGAGATTTCCCCGCCGACCCCGAATGCCACGCCCCCGACTGCGACTTACGCGCGTCCGCGGGAAGTTATGCACATAAAGGTATGCACATGACATGGATGGCAAAAGCCCGAAATCCGCGCCGAAAACGCAAAAAACCGGCCAAAAACCTGCAAAAAACTGCAAAAAAGTGCAAATCCGCGCCTGCTTTCCCGCCCCCCGCCGACGCATGCAGTGAAAAATCCCCCCGGACGCCAGCGCCAGGGCCGGTGACCTCCAAAAAATCGCCCAAAAATACCCCCCAAAACTCGCCCAAAAAAGTTATCCACAATTGCCGGCGTTCATAAGTTTGGGCGGGGACCGGCGACCCGCGCGGCCGTATAATGTCGCCATGGCAACGGAAACCCTGGAACCCATCACGGCCGCCGGACTGCTCGTCACCGACTACTGCCCTGCCCGGTGCCGGCACTGCTACGTCTCGGCCGGTCCCGACGGCAAGCGCTGGATGACGCCCGACGCCGCCCGCGGGCACTTTGCGGCCCTTCGCCGGCTCAGCGTCCCGGCCGACGGCGTCCACATCGGCGGCGGCGAACCGTTCGGCCGGGGCACGCAGAGCGATTTCGATCGGCTCCTGGCCATCGTCCGGGCCGCCCGCCCCTTCGACAAGGCTCAGGGCAAGCAAGCGGGCCTCGACGGCGTCGGATACGTCGAGACGGGCGGCGCCTGGGCCGTCTCCGAAACCCGCGCCCGGGAGTGGTTGTCGGCCCTGGCGGAGGCGGGCATGCGCCAACTCGCCATCAGCGCCGACCCGTACCACCAGGAGTTCATCCCGGCCGAGCGGGTCCGGCTGCTCTATGCGGTGGCCCGGGACGCCCTACCCTCCGGGGGCGTGCGTGCCCGGCGGTGGCGCTGGCTCCAGTCGCCCCAGGACGTGGCGGCGATGGGCGAAAACGAGCGAAAATCGCTTTTCCAATCGACGCTCGAACGGTATCCTGAGCGGATGACCGGCCGGGCGGCGGAGGAACTGGCGCCCCTGGCGAGGCGCGTGCCGATCGGCGAGGTTCCCGACGACGGGTGCGCCAAGGCGCTCCTGGCGAGCGGGCATGTGCACGTGGACCCGGAAGGATGGGGCTATCCGGGGACGTGCGCGGGGATTACGCTGGGCCGCGCGACGGCCGAGCGGCCGCTGGACGAACTTCTGTGCGGGCGGCGCGTCGGCGACTGGCCGAGGATCGCGCTCCTTGCGGCGGGGGGCCCGAAGCGGCTCCTCGACGAGGCCGAGCGGGGCGGATTCGAGGCGGACCCGGCGGGGTACGCCGGCAAGTGTCACCTGTGCTGGTCGGTGCGCCGGCACTTGGTGGAGTCGGGCGCGGGGGGCGAGGATTTGGCGCCGGCGTCGCTTTACGTTGGAACGAGAGCCGCCCAGAGGAAGGAGAATCGGCGATGATCCGGGCGTATTATTTGCCGCCGGCCGGCAAGCCGATCGCCGCACTGACGGAGAAGGAGCAGATTCTGGAGGTCTTTCGGCGCAAGGAGGGCCTCCTGTGGGTGGACATGGAATCGCCGACGCCGGAGGAGACGAACTTCCTGGCCGACGGGTTCGGATTCCACCCCGTGACCGTCGAGACGTGCCGGGAGGTGACGAGCCAGCCCCTGGCCCACGGTTTCGACGATTACCTGTTCATGGTGATCCATGCCGTGAACATCCAGACCCGCGGGGTGGAGGTGGACACGCTGGAGGTGGACATTTTCTGGGGCAAGCAGTTCGTGCTGACGTATCACCAAGTGCCCGTGAAGAGCATTTCGGAAATGCGGGACCTGTGCGAGAAGGACGGCGAGCGGCTGCTGTCGCGCGGGGCGGTGTTCTTCATACACGCGGTCGTGGACAAGATCATCGACAACTTCACGCCGACGCTGGATCACATCGAATACCTGCTCGAGGAACTCGAGATTCAGATCTTCCGCAACCCGACGGACAGGCTCCTGCACGAACTGCTGGACCTGAAGCAGACGGTCCTGTACCTGGGGCGTGTGGCGGGGGCACAGCGGGACGTCGTGGGGCGGCTGGTGCGCGGTGAGTTTGGGCCCGTCACCAAGCAGGCGATGGCCTACTGGCTCGAAGCCTACGATCACCTGCTGCGGATGGTGTACACGATCGAGAACCAGCGGGACATGATCACCACGGCGCGCGAAACCTATATGTCGGTCGTCACGAACCGCACGAACGCGGTCATCAAGGTGCTGACGATCATTGCGACCGTGTTCATGCCGATCACGTTCATCGCCAGCCTGTACGGGATGAACTTCAAGTTCATGCCCGAGATCGTGTGGGAGTGGGGCTACCCGGCGACGCTGATCCTGATGCTGCTCATTACGGTGGGGATGATCTGGTTTTTCAAGCGGCGAAAATGGATCTAGGGCCGGCGGGGGCCGTCTAGACATCCTTCAAGGCGCACGCCACGTCGGGAAACACGTCGAAGAGGTGGTCGAGGCGGGTCGTCTCCAGAAGTTTCCTCAGGCGTTTCTGCGGGTTGGCGAGCCGGACGAACCCCCCGCGGCCGTGGGCCTTCAGATAAGCCGTAATCAGCACCCCCAGCGCATCGGAGCAGATGAAGTCGGTCTTCGCGAGGTCGCAGACGATGCGCGTCGCGCCGGCGTCGAGGGCGCGGAGGAAGGCGTCGCGCAGCGCGGCCGAAGCGCCCACGTCCGCCGACCCCTGGATCGAGACAATCGTACAGGACCCTTCCTGGCACACCTGGACCTTCATAGCAGCCACCCCCTTCTAGCAACGCCGACCCGATTCCGGAAACCCGCGGACGGGATTCGCGCGGTATTTGACCATGCGCACTTCCGTGCCGTTCGCCGAGTAGGTGACCTCGTCCATGTAGGACCGCATGAGCATCACGCCGCGACCGCAGGGGCGCTGAAGGTTCTCATCCACCGTCGGGTCGGGCACGCAATCGGGCCGGAAGCCGACGCCCTCGTCGGCGACGCGGATCTCGACGCGCTCCGGCGACACGCGATACGCCAGCCGAACCTGCCGCGACTCTTCCATCCGGTTCCCGTGCTTCATCGCGTTGATGAGGGCCTCCTCGAAGGCGAGGCGGACGGCAAAGCAATGGTCCTTGCCGTAGCCGAGTGCCTCCAGGCGCGCCAGGACCTTCCGCTCCGATTCCCGGATGGCCGTCAGGCGGGTGGGAAGGACCTCTTCGGTCCATCCGGCGGCATTGGGAGTTTCGGTGGGATGACTCGGCACGCTAGGCCCCCGCCCTTCCTTCGGCAAGGAGGGCGGCAACAGCCTCCTCCTCGCGGTCGAAGATGCGAAACAGCCGATCCAGCCGGGTAATGGAAAAAAGTTCGTAGATGCGCGGGTCGATGTCCGCCAGACACAGTTCGCCGCCCGATTCCGCCAGCCGCTTGTGCAACCGAATCAGTTCCCCCAGCGCCAGGCTGGTCAGGTGCTGGAGACCCAGAAAATTGAGAATCACCCGCCGGCCTGGAACGTCGGCCAGCGCCAGGAGCGCCTTGCCGAACGCCTGGACCTGGGCCTCGTTGAGAATGGCTTCGAGCCGTACGCGCGCAATTGTCACGCCGTCGCGCTCGACGACCTGGATGATTTTCTCGTCCGCCACGGTCGGCCGGCTCCGTCTTTCGGGCAGGACAGGGAATATTAGGCCCGCGTTAGAAAGGTGTCAACGCTTTTCCACCCCGCGGCTCACTTGGCCACCCGGGTGCGCACCAGGAGCACCGCCATGGCCGCGGCGGCCAGGTACGGCCAGAGGTCGGCGAGGGTCGCGCGGCGGCGAGCCTCAATCGACCCCCGAATGGCCTCAACGGCGGCCTTGGAATCATCGCGGCCCGGACCCGCCTGGAACCCTTCGTCCGAACCGGTCAAGGAAACGCCGAAGGTGCGGAAGGCCGCCCGGCGGGCGTCGCGCGGCACGAGCCAGTCCAGCGCTCGCCGCCAAAAAACCGGAAACCCTGCGCGCTTCGGCCAATCCGTCGCCGACTCGTCAAAGCCAAAGAGGACCGCCAAGCGGCGCCACACTATGGGACCGAAGAGCGCCGGCGCATCGTCTTCCACCTGCCAAGTCGCCATAAGCGGCACGTCGCGCGTGCCGAGAAGAAGTTCGGCCGAAGCGTCGAGCGCATAGCGACGGACGGGGCCGAGGCGCGGCGGCTCGAGGTACAGCGCGTCGGCCAGGGGATGGTCGACGGCGACGCGCCACTCGGCCGGCGCCTCCTGGTCCGTCTCCCGGCGCGCCGGGACTGCCCCTTCGGGAGGCAGGACGAGCGCGGCGGGCCCTTTCCACTCCGCCGGCAGCGCTGACGCATAGGCCACCACGAGATCCGTTTCAGGCGGCGGGGGCCCGGGAAGGTCGGGCGCTTCGAGAACGACGGTGCCCTCTTGCGCGGCCAGGGCGCGGCTCATGGCAGAAGGCGCGTCGCCCACGAGGAGGATGCGCAGAGGGCCGGCTTGTTCCAGCGCCAGTTGCGCCCGATTGTCCTCCAGAAATCCGTCGTCCGGGCCGTCCAGGGTCACAGTCAACTTGCCCCAAGCAACACCCGGGAGCGGCAGGTTCCTCTCGACCGTCTCGCCGGGTGAAACGAACGCGCGCTCCGTAACAAGGCCCTGGGCCGTGTCGCCAAAAAGCCGCAGGTCGTAAGTTCCCGCGGCATCGGGGGCCGCCTTGGCCGAAACGAGGAGCCAGCCCTCCCGCACCGCCACTCGCCGGAGGCCGACGTTGCGCGACTCGCCTCCCGTCGCGAGGACGTAAACGTTCTCGGGCGCCTCGTCGCTCGGGGCCACGTCGGTCACATAAAGGATAGGCAGATCCGGGTTGCCGGCGGCCTCGGCCAGCGCCACGGGAAGTGCGTCGCGACTCGCCAGTACGAACCCGCACGTGCCGACAAATCGCTGCCGAAACTCCTCGGCTGTCACCCGCTCCGCCAGAACGGCATTCGAATCGTCGGGAACGAGAACGAGACGAACGGGCGAGTCGCCCAGCGTGTGAAGCACATCCGCCATCATGGGCCGCGCCCGGTCGCATCGCCGACCATGTTCGGCTCCGGCCCAGGCGCCCATGCTGGCCGTGCGGTCGATGACGAGCGTCGCGACGGGTTCCAGGGGCGCCGCGGTCCTGACGGCCGGCCGCGCGAGCGCAACGACCACCAGAAGCACCAGCAGCGCGTCGAGCCAGAGGAGCGGATCCTTGAGGCGCGCGCGGGCGGAGGGTTTTCCGGCCGGCCCGTCGCCCAGAGCTCGCTTCCACAAAAGGAGCGACCCGACGACGACGTGCCGGCCGCGAGGCGCCAGAAGCCCCCACAGAAAAACGGCGGGCACGAGCACCAAGCCCACCAGCGACCAGGGGGCCAGAAGTTCCATCGCGCGGGCGGTCCCCGGGGCCTACAGGCCCTCTTCCTCAGGCAGGATGCGTACGACTTTCGTCGGCAACAGGTAGTTGTGATGGTAGTACAGGGTGACGATGCCGGAGATGCGCCAGCGGGCGTGCTTCTGGCCCTCGTCGGTGACGCTCTCCAGGTACTCCCGCCATCGGCTTTCGAGGAGGCGCATCGGCGTATCTCCCGAGTCGAAGACGAAGACGGGGTTGCCCTCGGCATCGTGGTCGAATCGGCCTTCGCGGTCGAAGATGCGTTTGCCCTCTTCCAGGGGGGGGGCGGGCCCTTTCTTGACGGGCGGCTTGTACACGCTCTGCTTGAACGGATACTTCGGGTCCACGGGGGGAATAGCGGGGATCTCGACCTCCGGGACGGGGGGCGGCGGCGTGATGACCGGCTCGGAGGCTTCCGCTTCGGCGGACTTTGCGGCGGGCATGGAGGGAATCGCGACCTCGGGAATCGGCACGGGCGCGGCGACAGGGGCTTCCGCGGATTCGGACGCTTGCGCGGAATCGGCGGCCCCGCCGCCGACCGCCGCCACCACAGGCCAGACCATCCCCATTGCCAGAAGGGCCGCCATCGCGCCCGCCGCCTGTCTCATCACCGGTCTCCTGCCTGCCGGGGCCGGCGCCGCGGCAGGGTCACCGCACGCCGACGCACCAGGGCCATTGTACGGCCCCGCTGCTCGCCCGCCCAACCAATTGTCCGTTTGTCGGCCTCGTTCAGCGCTGGAGGCGCTCCGCCCGCCGTTCGAGCCACTCGATGCGCCCGTTGTTTTCCTCGTGGATGCGGTCGATCCGGCGCTGGATCGCCTCGAATTCCTCGTCGAGCGACCGTTCGATTTCGTCCAGGCGACGCTCGATGCGGTCCATGCGTTCGAGGAGCCGGCCGATGTCCTTCCCGATGCCGTACGGGTCGCCGGGCATCCCCGGCGGCGCCAGGGGCCTGAGCGGCGGGGGCTCGCGCTCCTCCGGCGATTCTTCGCGGGGCTCACGCCACCGCTTCATCCACCCCTCGATGTCGGGGCGGACGCCCTCAAGATACTCCCGCAGCCGGGGGAGTTCCCCGAGCAACCCTTCCGGCAACCCGAGGAGCGGACCGCCTTCGTGCGGGGGATATTCACGGGCCGGCGCCTCGCCCAGAGTGACGCGCGTCTCCTGGCGCTTGCCCATACGGTAATAGGTCGCCTCGATCTCGTCGCCGGGCTTGCGAGTTCGGAGACGTTCGACGAGTTCGGCCGGCGTTGTGACCGGCTGACCGTCGATCCTCGTGATGACGTCGCCGGGAAGGAGGCCGGCCTTGGCGGCCGGACTCGAATCGGTCAGGCTATCGATGAGCACGCCCTCGCCGGTGCCCGCGATCTCGCGCATGTCGTCGGAGAGGGGAACAGCCAGGATGCCGAGAAAGGCGTGCGGCCCGGCGCCGCCGGGACCGGACGGCCACCCGGCGAAAGGTCCACGGCGGGCGGGCGGTTCCCCGCGGACGGGTTCCGGGTGCTCGGCCAGGCGGACATCGGTTTGACGGCGGGCGCCTTGCCGGTAATACTCGATGCGGACGCGGTCGCCGGCACTCAAGCGGCGGACGGTTTCCACGAGGTCCGCCCCCGAGTTGATTTTTTCGTCGCCGACGGCGGTGATGACATCGCCGGGCTCGAGGCCGACTTCCGCCGCGGGGCTGTCCTCGATGACTTCCATCACCAGGGCGCCCGCCTCGGTGCCACTTGCCTTTCTCGCTTCGCCCGTCAGGTCACGGACACCGACGCCGAGAAACGCCCGGCCGGACTCGCCGGGTTCCGCCACTTCGACGGGCGGGCGGCCCGGCTCGACTTCCCGGCCGTTCACCCACATGCGGACGCGAGGCGGACCGCCCTTCTCCGATTCGGTGCGGACTTCGACGCGGGCGGAGGCCGACTTCGGCTCGTCGGCGGCCCAGACGATTCCGGCGGCGACCAGGATCCCCACGGCCGCCAAAAGGCCCCAGCAGCGTTTCGCTTGCATGTTCGGCTCCTTTCCTCGACGCGAGCATCTTCCATCATAGCGTCTTGGGGGCGGCAAGGGAACGGGTTTTGGTGTGGTTGCGGAATCCGGGAATGCCTATAATCCAGGCCCAAGGGACCGGGGAGGACGCTCGGCCGATGACACAGGGCCTCGTACGGATCATCGTGAACCCCATTTCTGGCCGCGGCCAGGACCGCCGGCTGCTCGAGCACCTGGCGCTTCATCTGCGCCATCGCCATTTCTCCCTGGAGGTTTGCCGGACCGAGGGGCCGGGCGACGCCCGCCGCCTCGCAGCCTCGACGCCCGACGACGCGCACTGCATCGTCAGCATCGGCGGCGACGGAACGCACCGGGAGGTCTTGGCGGGCCTCTTGGGCCGGCCGGTGGCGGCCTGCGTCGTCCCAGGCGGGACGGAGAACGTCTTTGCCAGGACCTTCCGCCTGACCGGCACGCTGCGCGAGATCCTGGGCCTCATTCAGAACGGCCGGCCCGTCGCGCTGGACGTCGGCCTGGCCGACGACCACCCGTTCGTCATGTTTTCCGGCATCGGGTTCGACGCGGCGGTGACGCATCTTGTGCACTCGCGCCGGCGAGGCCCCATCGACCGCGGGGCGTATTACGCGCCGGTGGCGAGGCTGTGGCTGGATTACGATTTCCCGCCCCTTGCCGTCCGGGTGGACGGCCGGGTGATTGCTGAGGACGCGGGGCTCGTCATGATCGCCAACACCCCCATGTACGCCGACCGACTGCGCGTCGCGCCGGACGCTGTCGCCGACGACGGCCTGCTGGACGTCGTCTGCTACCGGACCCGGTCGCGGTGGTCGCTCCTCTGGTACTTCCTACAGACGAAACTGGGGACCCACATCCGGGATCGCCAGATCGCGTACCAGCAGGGCCGGCGGATTGAGGTGACGTGCGCGAGGGGTGAAGTGCCGGTCCAGGTGGACGGCGACGCGATCGCCACGACGCCGGTCGTGTACACCGTGAGGCCGCGGGCTGTGCGGCTGCTGGTTCGGCAAAGGGAAAAGCGGGACTGAAACGAAATCTCAAATCTCAAATTTAAAATCTGAGATTTGAGATTCCGGATCTCGAGTGCGCGAAGGAGCAGGCGATGGCAACGCGACAGGCGAAGGTCGGCAACCTCGTGCTGGCGAGCGATCGGCTCTTCCTGGTGGCCGGCCCCTGCGTCATCGAATCTCCGGACCTCTGCCGGCGCATCGCCGAGCACGCCAAGGCCGTGGCCGACCGGCTCAAGGTGCCCCTCGTCTTCAAAGCCTCCTACGACAAGGCCAACCGCACCAGCCGCTCGTCCTTCCGTGGACCGGGGCTCGAAAAAGGCCTGGCCATCCTCGCTTCGCTCCGCGACGAGTTCCGCCTGCCCGTCCTTGCGGACGTCCACACCCCGGCCGAGGCCGAGGCCGCAGGTAAGGTCCTCGACTGTCTCCAGGTCCCCGCGTTCCTCTGCCGCCAGACGGACCTGGTGGAGGCGGCGGCGCGGCACGGGAAGGCGGTCAACCTGAAGAAGGGTCCGTTCCTCGCCCCGTGGGACATGAAACCCGTCGTCGAAAAGGCCGAGGAAGCGGGCGCGAAAAACATCCTCGTCACAGAGCGCGGAACGAGTTTCGGCTACAACCGCCTCGTGGCCGACCTGACCGGCCTTCCACACTTGGCGGCGCTCGGGCATCCGGTCATCTTCGACGCGACGCACAGCGCTCAGACGCCGGGGGGCCTGGGGACGGCGACGGGCGGCAGCCGCGAGGCGGCCGCGCTCCTCGCGAAGGCCGCCGTCGCCGCCGGCGCCGACGGACTCTTTATCGAAGTCCACCCCGACCCGGACAAGGCCAAGTCCGATGGACCGAACAGTCTGCACCTTAAGGACCTCGAGGCGCTCCTTGCGCAGTGCCTCGCCCTCCGCGCGGCAATTGGCTGATTCCTGGAAGCGGATCCATTGGGAATCAATGGCGGTTCCGGCATGGCGGCACACAAAGCCACCAAGGCCCCCATGACGCCGTCGGACCTTCGGCACCCTCCGCCGCCTCAGGCTCCCTGTTTGGTCGCGATGAAAGTGAACGAAGTGGCCGTGTAGTCCTGGACGAAGTTGAACTTCCGCCGGAGCATCGCGGAAATCGGGGCCACCCGGACGGACGCCCCGGCCGCCCGGCAAGACGCGCTGAACCGCGGAATGCTGATCCGGTTCTTGAAATACAGCCTGAAGGGCCGGATCTGGTGGTCTTCGATCTCCGCGGCGTTGTAGCAGTGGATCCACGCCTCCCTGCGCGCGATGCGCATGATCTCCGACACCGCCCGCTCCATGCCCTCCCGGGAGAGGTGGCCGATGATATCGTGGGCGAAGACATAGTCGGCGGCGCCGTCCGGAAGCCCCGAATCCAGGATGCTGGCCTCGAAGAAGTTCACGCGGGGAAACTCCCAGCGGGCGTTCTCAACGTTCTTCGATGCAATATCGAACCCCGAATAGTCTATGAACGACCCGACGCCGGAATCGCGCAGGCCGCGGTAATCGTTGCCGGAGCCGCAGGCGACCTCCAGCACGCTGATCCGCTCCGCCGTCAGGCCGGACAACTGCGCCTTCCAGATTTCGTAGAACGTGTCAAGGGCGAGTTCGCCCAGGGGCGATTCCGGCCTGTCGGGGTTGACGAACATGAGCGATTCGGACACATAGTCCGGAATCGGGCACGCGTCCGTCTGAAGCCACGTGGCGGTTTCCCGGACAACCTCCGGGATGCCCGGATCGGCGGCGCCCGAGGCACAGTTCAGGACTCGATCCAGCAGGGCGTACCGGTCCGCGCCCCTTTGGAGCTGCTCCAGGAGCCACGTCATCACCACCCCGAAACGCATTTCCTCTGTGATCAGCGAATCGAACCTGCCCGGCCACAGCGTGTCGATCAGCAGCGCCCGCGTCAGAATGCTGTGGGCGTTGATCCGCTGGTCCTGCTCCGCGATCGCCAGATAAATGGCCAGGGTCTCAGAGGACAGGCAGTTCCAGGACGCCTTGAGGCGCCCGTTTTCAATCCGTATGGCCGATTCATCCATCGGCTGTGTGCCCTGGCTGCGCCGTGTGCTGCCCTGTTGTCCGGGATTTTCCAGATGACTACTCGCTGACGACCGCCGCCAGCGATGTTCACGATTCTACCAGGCTTGGGCGTTTCGGCAAGTGGGTTCCCGGCGTCCCAAGCCCTCGCGGAGCCCTCCGGACAGCGTCGAAGCCCGCATCCATGGGCCGGGAAGGCGCGTTTTCCCGGTCGGGGACAGACCGCCTCCGTTGTCCCTTCGCGTTTCGTGGGATTTCGGCGGCGAAGGCGGTCTCGTCACCGGCGGCCAAGCCGTCTACGAGCGGCGCCTCGGGCAATGGCTTCATCAAGGGCTCCATACTACCAGAGTCGCTGCGCCGGGCGGTTTGTCTAACAAAATCGTGGACGGACCGGCCCCGCAAAGACGCCGGCAGACATCCTGGCGGTCAGCGAAGCGGCTTCAGGCCGAACCGCCGGCGGATGCGGTTTGCCTCGGTCCAGAGGTCCGTGTCGAGCGACAGGAACTTCCCCAGCGACGCCGTCGAGATACCCAGCGCGGCCGCCGCGTCGCTCACTTTCCCCTCCTGCGCTTCGAGGCGATCAAGGATGTGCGCTGCGGCCAGAAGATAGGTTCCGGATTTCTGACTGAGGCGTGGCCAGCGCGGGCTCGTGCTTCGCAGCGAAGCGCTGCTTCGCAGTGTAGCATCGGCCAGCGCCTCGGCAAGCGGCCCGGCGGGCGGGGCGTTCGCTTCGGCGGGCACGCGGACGCGCACGGCAATCGCCTTGCGCAGGCGACGGACGGCCACGCGGCGATTCTCGTGCTGGCTGCGGCGCTCCGTGGCCGTGACGACGACGCCCGTCGGCGAGTGCGTGAGCCGCACGCCCGAGTCGCGCTTGTTGCGGTGCTGACCGCCCGGCCCGCTGGCACGGTAGGTCTCGACCGTGCACTCGGCCAGAAGCCGATCATCGGACATCGTCAGGTGCTGGTCCCTGGAGGCGGTCACGGGGGCCCTTTCGGCAAGGACGCCGCCATTGTGCGCCAGACGAAAGCGCCCCCGCCAGCGAAAAAGCGTCCGTTGCATCGGCCGAGAAACCGCCTAAGATAGCCGCCATGGACGCCCATACGCTGGAACGGTTGGAATTCGGGAAAGTGCTCGAGCGGATTGCCGCGCGGGCCAGGCTCACGCTCGGGGCCGAGGCGGCGCGCCGGCTCCGCCCGGAGCCTGGCGCGGCTGGCGTCGAGACGCGCGCCCGGCGGGTCGGCGACGCCATGGCCGTCCTCGACGCCGGCGGCGCGTTCGGCGTCGAACCGTTCGAGGACCCGGCGGACCTTCTGGCGCGCGCGGCCATCGAGGACGCCGCCCTCTCGCCGGCCGACCTTCAGACCGTCGCGACGATCCTCCGGAACGCCCGCGACCTCCAGGAAACGTTCCACGACGCGCGCGAGGCGGCGCCCTCGCTCTGGAAACTGGCGGCGGACCTCGCGCCCGAGCCGGCGCTCTTGAAGGCCATCGAAGAAGCGATCGAGCCGGACGGCACCGTGGCCGACCGTGCCAGCCCGGACCTGGCGCGCATTCGCCGCGCCATGCGCGACGTCCAGGAACGGATCCGCGACCGCCTCGAGCACATGGTCCGCGAGGCCGACCTCAAGCCGTTCCTTACGGGCGATTACGTCACGCTCCGCAGCGGGCGTTACGTCATCCCCGTCCAGGCCGTCCAGGCCGGCGAGATTCCCGGCATCATCCACGACCGCTCCGACTCGGGCGCGACGGTGTTCGTCGAGCCGCAGGCGATTGTCACTCTCGGCAACGAACTGCGGTCGCTGGCCGCCGACGAGCAGCGCGAGGTCCAGCGGATTCTCCGGGCGCTGACCGCGCGCGTACGGGCGCACCTGGAGCCGCTCCGCGAGACCGTCGCCGCACTCGTCGAGTTCGACCTTGTGCGGGCGTGCGCAGTTTACGGGCGCGAGCGCCGGATGACGCCGGCCTCGTTCAGCGACGACGAGTCGCTCATCATCGTCAAAGGGCGGCACCCGATCCTGGAGGAGGCGCTCTCGGAGAGCGGACGGAAGGTCGTCCCGCTGGACTTCGAGATCGGCGGCCCCGTGCGGACCATCGCCATCACCGGCGCAAACGCGGGCGGCAAGACCGTGGCCCTCAAGACGATCGGCCTCGCGGTGCTGCTCGCGCACTCGGGCCTGCCGGTCCCCGCCGATGAGGGGACGCGCCTGCCGCGCCTCCGCCAGGTGCTCGTGGACATCGGCGACGAGCAATCCATCGAGGCGAACCTCTCGACGTTCACCGGCCACATGCAGCACGTGCGCGAGATTTTGGCGTCGGCAGGCGACGGGACGCTCGTCCTGCTGGATGAAATCGGCGCGGGGACCGACCCGGTCGAAGGCGGGGCGCTGGCGTGCGCGGTCCTCGGGGCGCTCCACAAGAAGGGCGCGACGACCGTCGTCACGACGCACCTCGGGCAGGTCAAGGGCTTCGTTCACGAGCACGCGGGGATGGAGAACGCGGCGGCGGAGTTCGACCCGGAGACGCTGGAGCCGACGTACCGCCTCATCCTCGGCCGGCCCGGCGCGAGCCACGCCCTGCGCATCGCCCGGCGTCTCGGATTGCCGGAGGACGTCCTCGCCGCAGCCGAAGGGCTTCTCGACTCCGGCGCGATCGAAATGGAAGGCTTGCTCGCGCGGCTGACAGAGTCCCTGAAGAAGGCGGAGGCGGAGGCCGAGACCGCCCGGCGCGAACGCGCCGAGGCCGAGGCGGCACGAAAGGAACTTTCGAAGCAACTGGCCGACCTGAAGCGCGAGCGCAAGGAGGCGCTGCGGAAGGCGGCGGAAGAGGCGCGCGGCCTGGTGGAGAACGCGCGGCGCGAGATGGAGCGGGCGCTCCAGCAGGCTCGCCGCGCAGGCGCCCCGGCCGAGGAGACGCGCGATCTGCGCCGCCAGGTCGAACAGAAACGCGACGCATTAAAGAAGAAGGCGGGGGAACTTGCGCCGAAGCCGCGAAAACCCCTCCCCCTCGAGAGCCTGAGCGAAGGCCGGCGCGTCTGGGTCGAGACGATGAAGTGCCACGGAACGGTAACCAAGATCGACGGCCGGCGACGAAAGGTCACAGTGGATGCGCGGGGCCTTACCATCGAAGTGGACGCCTCGGCCATCCAGCAGGCGGACGAAAAAAACCCGCCGCCCGAACCTCCCGCGGGACGCTCGATTGTGCCGCACCCCTCGGCCGTCGCGCCGGAAGTCAACCTGCGGGGCGAACGCTACGACGAAGCCCGCCGGCACCTCGAGACGTACCTGCACGAGGCGTATATGGCGGACCTGGCGAGCGTGCGGATCATCCATGGCCATGGGACAGGCGCGCTCCAGCAGATGGTCCACGAGTTTCTGAAGGAGTTTCCGCTGGTTGAGAGTTTTCGTTTCGGCGAGCGAGGCGAAGGCGGCCGCGGCGTAACGGTGGCACAGTTCAAATAAGTTTTCAACGCAGAGGCGCAGAGGACGCAGAGGACAGCAAAGATAGGGGAACGGCAAACAGCGAAAGTTGTTGTTGCTGTTACTCAATCCTCCCTCTGCGTTCTCTGCGCCTCTGCGGTGAGATTATAATTCTAAAATGACTTCATCCAACGGGCGCTTGGGGACGTGGTGGACGCTTTGGGCGTCGCGGTAATAGTCGGTGCTTGCCCCCGGTTCCATGTCCTCCAGAACGCACTTCTCGGCCGGGACGCCGAGCGCGACGACCAGAAGAATCTCGTACCGCTCCGGGATGCCGAACTCCTTCCGCACGCCGTCACGCTGGACCGTTCCGATCATGCACCCGCCGAGGCCTTTCTCGACGGCCGCCAGGAGGATCGACTGGGCGGCGATGCCCTGGTCGCACCCGGCGTTCTTCGAGATGTGGGTGTCGCACAGGATGATAATGTAGGCCGTCGGCCGTTCACCCACCGCCGGGCCGGGCCAATCCTTGAGCGCAGCCGCCCACCCCAGATACGGAAAGAGCCGTGCGCACGTGTCCGCGTGATTGAGCAGCACGTACTTGAGTGGCTGGCGGTTGGCGGCGCTGGGGGTTCGGCGGGCGATGCCGACGAGGCGCCGCAGCGTCTCGCGCTCAATCGGGCGGGACTGGTCGAATCGGCGATACGAGCGGTTCCGGACGATGAGGGTTTCGAAATCCATGGGTCCTCCTTTCGCGGCCTGGATGAGAGCGTAGCCGAACGTTACTTCCGGTTCAAGCCCTGCAGTTCGCGGCGGCGCTCGAACGGGCATCTCAAAAAGCCTAGACCTTGACAACCCATCCGGCCGACTGTATTAGGGCGTCCTTATTTCGATGGTTGGGAATCGGAGATGAGCGTGGCGAAGAACCTGGTCATCGTCGAGAGCCCCGCGAAGGCGAAGACGATCGAGCGTTACCTGGGCAAGGACTACCGCGTCCGGGCCTCGATGGGCCACGTGCGCGATCTGCCTCTGCGCAAACTCGGCGTGGACATCGAGAACGATTTCCGGCCGACGTACACGCTCCTGGCCGGCAGGAAGAAGGCGATCGGCGCGCTGAAGAAGGCCGCCGTCGGCGCCGACACGATCTACATGGCCACGGACCTCGACCGCGAGGGCGAGGCCATCGCCTGGCACCTGTGCGAGGCGCTCGGCCTGGACCCCGCCCGGACCAAGCGCGTCGTCTTCAACGAGATCACGCGCGGGGCCATCCAGGAGGCGTTCGCCCAGCCGGGCTCCATCGACATGGACAAGGTGTCGGCCCAGGAGGCCCGGCGCATCCTGGACCGGCTCGTGGGATACAAACTCAGCCCGCTTCTGTGGAAAAAGGTGGCGAAAGGCCTCTCGGCCGGGCGCGTCCAGAGCGTGGCGGTGCGCCTCATCGTCGAGCGCGAGCGGGAGATCCGGGCCTTCAAGGCCGAGGAATTCTGGCGCATCACGGCCCGCCTGAGGCGGCCGGGCGAAAAACAGGTCTTCAAGGCCTTGCTGGCGGAAGTGGACGGCCAGAAGTTCCGCCCGGGCGCGGAGGCCGACGCCAAACGCGTCGGCGCCGCCATGCGCCAGGCCGCCTACCGCGTCGCAGGCGTGCGGAAACGGCGGGCACAGGACCGGCCGTCCCCGCCCTTCATCACGAGCGAACTGCAGCGTGCGGCCAGTACGGAACTGCGGTTCAGCGCGAAGAAGACGATGTTCATCGCGCAGCGCCTGTACCAGGGCGTGGAACTCGGGGCGGAAGGCTCCGTCGCCCTCATCACCTACATGCGGACGGACTCGCGCCACGTGGCCCCTTCGGCCCAGGCGGCCGTTCGCGACCTGGTCACCCAGGCGTTCGGCGCCGACTACCTGCCCGACCAGCCGCCGGTGTACCGTTCCCGGGACCGGGCCCAGGAGGCGCACGAGGCGATCCGGCCGACGGATGTCGCGCAGACGCCGGAGTCGGTCCGGCAGTTTCTCGACCGCGACGAGGCGCGGTTGTACGAACTGGTGTGGAAGCGGTTCGTCGCCAGCCAGATGAAGCCGGCCGAGTGGGACGTCACCGAGGCCGCGATCGAGGCCGCGGGCGGCGGAAGGCAGGGACTCTTCAAGGCGCGCGGGCGCGTTTTGGTGTACGACGGCCACACACGCGTTTCGGGCGTCCGGCTGGGAAAGGACGAGCAGGAACTGCCGAGCCTCGCGGAAGGCGAAGCGCTGGACCTCGCGAACCTGGAGGAGACGCAGCACTTCACGCAGCCGCCGCCGCGCTACTCGGAAGCCACGCTGGTGCGCGAACTGGAGAAGCAAGGCATCGGCCGGCCGAGCACCTACGCCCCGATCATTTCGACGATCCAGGATCGGGGGTACGTCGAGCAGGAGAAGCGCCAGTCTCACGCGACCGACCTGGGGGAGATCGTAACGGACAAACTCGTCGAGCACTTCCCCAAGATCATGGACGTGAAGTTCACGAGCCACATGGAAGAGGAACTGGACAAGGTGGAGGAGGCGAAGGTAGAATCGCTGAAGGTCATCCGGGAGTTCTGGGAACCGTTCTCGGAGGCCCTCAAGAAAGCGGGGGAAGAAATGACGAGCGCCAAGAACAACGTCCACGAAGAAG
>Ga0307380_10001004_pt1 | contig 42548 bp, 29 predicted proteins | sample UN3MG_FD_202239 | JGI IMG/M metagenome (GOLD analysis project Ga0307380, IMG submission 202239) | Soil microbial communities from Risofladan, Vaasa, Finland - UN-3 | ecosystem: Environmental > Terrestrial > Soil > Coastal area > Acid sulfate soil | place: Finland: Risofladan, Vaasa | collected...
CTACGGAGCCCGAGATCTGTGCAAAGATGAGGGCGTTGCCCAGGGCTGGACCATTTCGCCCCGTTGTGGCTCAAGAGAGGTCGAGCAGCAGAACTGGGGTCGCGTCAGGCGCGCAGGTGCTTGACTCCCACTCATGGCGGCGCTATACTCGCATGCAGGGGCTTGAGGGAGCAGGCGGCTCTTGTGTAAAGGAGCGAGGGTGATGAACCGGTTTGCCGTGATCCTGGCAGTGGCGTTGTTCGCCCTCCCCGCGGTCGGCGACGTCGTGCACCTCAAGAAAGGCGGAGCGCTGGAGGGCCAGGTGACCCTGACCGACGACGGCGCGGTGATCGTGGTGCCCGGCGGCACGGTGACCGTGGCCAAGGGCGCGATCGACCGGATCGAGAAGAAGGAAACGGCGATCGAGCAGTACCTGAAGCGCGCCGCGGGCATCAAGGAAGATGACGCCGAGGCCCACTTCCAGCTTGGCCTCTGGGCCCGGGGCGCGGGGCTGAAGGCCTACGCGCGCGACGAGTTCGGCAAGGCCCTGGCGCTGAAGCCGGACCACGACGGCGCCCACCAGGCCCTCGGCCACCGCAAGGTGGACGGCAAGTGGATGACGCGCGAGCAGGAGATGCAGGCGAAGGGGCTGGTGGAGCGCGACGGCCAGTGGATGACGCCTGAGGCGGCCGTGAAGTACGAGGCCCTCAAGGCCGAGGTCGAGGCCGCTCGCGCGAAGCACGAGGCCGCCGAGGCCGACCTCCAGAAGCCGGCGGAGCGACCCACCTACACCTACGACGCCTATTACGCCTCGCGGCCCTCTGCGCCCGGCTACTACGCGACCGTGCCCTACTATGGTTCCAGCTACGGCTACACCTTCTCGCCCTACGTGGGCTCGTACTACGGCAGCACGTGGCCCTCGTCGTACTACTGGATCCGGCCCTACCCCAGCTACACCTACTCGTCCTGGCCCCGCTCCAGCTTCTACCTGGGCGGGTACAGCGGGCGTGACTCGCATCACTCCTCCGGGGGCCGTCCGGGCGGGGGGCGCCCGGGCGGGGGGCGCCCTGGGGGGCATCACTGATGCCGTGGTGAGGGAAGGGCTCCGTGGATGAATCGCGGCACGGCTGGCCTCGGCCAGCCGTGCTTTGTTCTGGCCCGGGCGTCGGGGAGATCACTTGCCCTGCGGGGCGGCCTGGGCCTTCCGCCAGACGTCGTGCCACTTCGCGATGGCCTGCTCGCGGTGCTCGACGGAGCCGCCGGCCTGGAACCCGACGTTGGCGCGCAGGATGAGGCGGAGGGCGAGGTCGGCCTTCTGGCGCACCCCTTCGTCGGCGTCGGCGAGGAGCAGGATGAGGTTGGGCACGGCGGGCCGCGCCCGGTCGCGGAAGAGCCCGAGCGCCACGGCGGCTCGCCCGCGCAGCGGGCGCGAGGGCGCGGCGAGCAGGCCGGTGAGGGTGGGAATGGCATTCCTGGCCTGGAGGGCGCCGAGGGCCGACACCGCCTCGGCCTGCACCTCCTCGCTCTGGTCGGTCACGAGGTCCATGAGCCGCGGGATCGCCGTGCCCGCCCGCAGGCCCTTGAGGCCCACGATGGCGGTGGCGCGCACGTAGGGCTCGGGGTCGCCGAGCATCTCGACGAGGGTGGGCACGGCCTCCTTGCCGCCCACCTGGGCGAGGGCGGCCGCGGCGTCGCCGCGGACGCCGGGGTCCTTGTCCTTCACCAGGGCAGGCAGTGCCGCGGCGAGGGTGGCTTCCTTGCGGCGCAGCAGCTCGCCGAGGGCGACGCGGCGCACCCGCGCGTCGGGGTGCCCAAGCCAGGCCCTGAGCCGCTCGCCCGCCTTCTCGGGCTGAAGCTCGGCGATGGCGAGCGCGGCGTCGGCCCGCACCGCCTCGGAGCGGTCCTCGAGCAGGGGCTCGAGCTGCGGCACGAGCGCGGCGTCGCCGACCTTGATCAGCGCGGCCACGGCCTCGCGGCGCACAAACGTGTCGGGGTCGCGCAGCAGCACGGTGAGGGCCCAGGCCGCATCGCGGTCGCCCTTGCCCACGAGGCCGAGGGCGTTGGCCACGCGGGCGCGGAACACGCTGTCGTCGGTCCGGGCGGCTCGGATGAGGTAGGGGATGGCCTTGTCGGGGAAGCGCTTGATCGTCTCGAGGGCCTGGAGGCGGTCGCGGCGGTCGGGCAGCTTGAGCCGCACGATGGCCTCGACCACGCGGTGGCTGTCCTCGCCGTGCTGGGGCGGCGCCTCGGTCGCCTCGCCGGCGGCCAGCGCGCCGGCCATCGCTGCGCCCGCAACGAACAGCAGACTTCTCCGCATGACAGCCCCTGCCATTGGCCCCACGCCGCCCAGGTACACGAGCCAGAATCCTAGCAGAATGCGGGCGGGAAATCAAGCGGGGGCCACACCCGATTCATGCGGGGCGATTGACTTCCGCACCGGTCTTTGCTAGGATGCGGGCAGTGCCCGAGGGACCCGCGATGAGCGATGAGCAGCAACGGCCGGCCGCCCCGCCCCGGGGCATGCCTGACCTGGCGAAGTGCGAGCTGGTGCAGGAGCTCGGCACGACGACCGAGGGCCCCACCCTCGTCGTGCAGGAGGCCACGTCGGGGCGCCGCTTCGTCCTCAAGCTCTACGACAAGAGCGTGCTGCGCGACCCCGAGTTCATCCACCGCGTGCACGGCGACGCCGCGCTGGCGAGCCGCATCGAGCACCCGAACGTCGTCCGCACCTACGGCGCCAGGGAGTGGTTGGGCGACCTGGTGGTGGTGCGCGAGCACGTGGAGGGCGCCTCGCTGGCCGAGGTGCTCCGCGGCAAGGGGAAGCTGGGGCCGCAGGAGGCCATTTCGGTGGCGCTCTCGGCCGCCATGGGCCTCGAGCAGGGCCGCCACGTGGGCCTCACCCACGAAGCCGTGTCGCCCACGAACCTGCTCGTGGCGCGCGACGGCGCGGTGAAGCTGGCCGACCTCGGCGTGGCCAAGCCGCGCCCCATCGAGCCCTCGGTCACCCGGACCGGCGTCGGCGTCCGCTCCCCCCTCTACCTGGCCCCGGAGTACTTCGAGCTGCGCGTGCCGCTCGACACGCGCTCCGACCTCTTCTCGCTGGGCGCCGTGCTCTACCACTGCCTGAGCGGCAAGGCGCCGTTCCAGGGCGACACGACGGCCGAGGTCACCTACGCCATCCGCAACGGCGTCTTCCGCCCGCTACGCGAGGCCGCGCCCCACGTCGCCCGGTCCCTCGCCACCGTCGTCGAGAAACTCCTCCGCCCCAAGCCCTCCGAGCGCTACCAGACCGCCGCCGACCTGTTGGCGGATCTCCAGGCCATCCAGGCCGGCCGCATCCCCAACGCCCAGCGCAAGGCCGTGGCCGAGGCCATCCGGGAGAAGCAAGAGGCCGCGCGCGAGCCGGCGGCCCCGCCGCCCGCCCAGGCCCAGGTGGCCCAGTCGCCCTCGGCTGTGGCTCCCCCCGGCCAGGCACAGCCGGGGGCGACTGCGCCACACGCCACCCCGGCCGATGCCCCCGCCCGGAGGGGCCGCACGTGGCTCGCCGTGGCCGCCATCGCCCTGGTCATCGTGGCCGCCGCGCTCTTCGTCGTCCTCCGCGGCCGGCCCAGGCCCGCCGCCAGGAAGGGCGAGGAGGTGACCAGCGACCTCCCCGTGCGCCCCGACGACCCGACCGAGCGTGCCAGGAAGGCCCGTGAGGCGCTCGACGCGGCGCTCAAGGCATCCGAGCGCCAGAAGGCGGCCGAGCCGGCCAAGACGCTGGACGCGGTGCAGGCGGAGATGCAGAAGCTCAAGGAGATCGAGAAGGAGTATCAGGGCACCGAGGCGGCGGCCGAGGCGAAGAAGCGCCTGGCCGCCCTCGAGGCCGAGGCCGCCTTCCAGAGCGCCCTGCTCTTCGAGCGCGATCGCCCGACGGACCGCGACGGGCTGGCCAAGCGCCTCCGCGCCCTCGTGGCCAAGCACGCCAAGACCGAGGCCGGCTACAAGGCCGAACGCAGGCTCGACGAGCTGGAGGACACGGAGCGAAAGAAGCTCCAGGCCCAGCTCGACCAGGCCCGCGCGCGCGCCAAGGGTCTCGCGGCGAAGAAGCGCTTCGGCGACGCCCTCGCCGCCTTCGACGAGCTCCTCGCGGCCAACCCCTCCGAGGCGATCAAGCAGGCCATCCTCCTGGAGAAGAACGCCGTCCACTCCGAGGCGGACCGCGCGTACCAGGACATCCATCGCCGGGCCGAAGAGAAGCGCAAGGCCGACTACTACGAGGAGGCGAAGAAGCTCTACGAGCAAGTCGTGGCCACGTTCGGCATCGAGGAGCCCTTCGTGCGGAACGCCAGGAGGGAGATCGCGATCCTCGACCCGCTGCTGAAGAGCGCCGCCGCCCGGCGCCTGGAGGCCATTGACGCCGCGAAATACGGGTTCTTCCTCACCCGCCTCGAGCCCTCGCTCGCCCTGGCCCGCACCTGGGAGCTGGCCGCGGCGAGTCGCGAGGCCGAAAAGGTGCGACCCGACCTGCGCACCGCCGGCATCGAGAGCTATCTCGACGCCTACCTGGGCGACCTGGCGCTCCTCGCCAGCCTCAAGGTGCGCGTGGTGCAGCGTCTGGGCGACGCGGCCCGCCCGGTCGCCGTGCGCGACTTCTCGCTCGGCAAGCTCGGCGGAAAGTTCGACCCCCAGTGGCTCGACGCCCGCGTCGCCCGCGCCGACGACCGCGCCGTGCTGTTCCGCTACGGCGCGCTCGACGTGCGCCGCGCCTGGGCCCAGTTCGCCCCCGACGAGCTCTACAGGCTCGGCGTCCTGGCCAGCGACCTGGCCGACCCCACGAGCCATCTGGCCCTGGGCATCCACTGCCTCTACGCCAACCTGCCCACCATCGCCGCCCGCGAGCTGCACTTGGCCAAGGCCGGCGCGCCCGAGGCCGCGGCATCCTACCTCCAGCGCCTCGACGTCCTCCTCGGCCGGGAGAAGGCCGCCCCCGCCGCCGGCCCCCAGGAAGAGGCCAGCCGCCTGTTCCTCGAGGCCAAGCGCTACATGAACGAGCAGGCCTGGGACCGCGCCCTCTACCGCCTCGCCCTCCTGAAGAGCCGCCACGCCGACAAGGTCTACGACGTCAGCGCCCATCTCGACGAGATCAACCAGCGCATCGCCCAGTGCAAGAAGCAGGTCGAGAAGATCCTCATCGAGACCGAACTGGCCCTGGGCCGAGAGGTCGCCCCCCTGCGCGAGGGCCTCTTCGACGAATGGCAGCAGCGCTTCGGCAAGTGGACCCTTGCCAAGGGCGTCCTCTCCGGGGCCAACCCCGAGGCCCACGACGCCGAGTGCCTCTTCGCCCTGCGCCACCCGCCCGCCTACGAACTGCGCGCCACGGTGCGCGTCACCGAGGGCACCGGCGCCATCCTCCGCCTCGCCGGCAAGGCCCGGCCCAACCTCGGCTTCTGGGTCCACGCCGCCAAGCCCGACCTCGTGGGCCTCCTCCTCGAACAGGCCGAGGACAAGCAGGCCGCCGAGCGCAAGACCCAGCCCTTCACCTTCAAGCCCGGCGAGTGGTACGAACTCCGCGCCACCGTCAGCCCCATGAGCGTCCAGGTCTCCATCGGCGACGCCTACCTCGTGCGAATGCCCAACAAGCTCCCCCCCGACCCCGGCGGCGTGCAGACCTACGGCTTCGTGCTCAACCCCAAGAGCTCCGCCGAGTTCCGCGACTTCGCCGTCCGAGCCCTCCGCGAGCAGTGAGCCCCGCAGGGGTGCGAGCCGCGGGAGTATGGCCCCCAGTTCTGGTGAATCCCCCGTTCTTCTGCAATCGTCCTCGTCCTCGTCCGTCGTCCTCGTTCTCGACTCCTCTCTCCTCGAGGCAGGGGAATCGGGGACGAGGGACGAGGACGATAGGAGAACCGGCTGGTTGCCAGGGTTCGGGGCCGCACCCGCCCCGCGGCCCGCGCTTGACTCGCGGGCACGCACCGTGTAGTATGCAAGTGCGGGGGGATGCCGCGTCGGAGGGCTTATCATGCCCATGAAACCGCGGGACATCATCAGTTCGGCCATCTTCTACACCGGCCTGGTGGGGGCCACGCTGCTGCTGGTGCACCTGGGCACCAAGTACGGCATCGAGAAGGTGCCGCAGGACTTCACGCGCATGCAGCCGCGCCTCGAGCGAGGCGGCCACCTCTTCGTCAACAAACGCGCCCGCGACCCGGAGACGCTGGACTACGGGGATATCATCATGTACCGCCGCCCCCTGTGGAAGCGCGCGTCCTATGAATACGAGTTCGCTCGAGTGGTGGGGAAGCCGGGGGACGTGGTGGAGCTGACGGGCTCGAAGCTCTATCGGTCCGAGCGGCGCGAGGGCAAGCTCGAGGCGAAGCAGCCGGTGTCCGAGTCCTACCTGAACCCGCGCGACCGCCCCGGCGACTTCAGCCCGCTCATCGTGCCCCGAAACACCGTGCTCGTGCTCTTCGACAGCCGCGACCATCGCGAGCCGTTGCGCGACTTCCTCGTCCCCGCCCGCGCCATCCATGGGCGCGTGGTGCGGTAGGAGACCCCCACAGGTGTTGCGCCTCCCGTTCCGCCTCACGCCACGTTCCGCCATCGAGTTCAGCACCGGGGCTCTTCTTGCCCTCGTGGGCCTCATCTTCCTGCTGGGCACCCGCGACGAGTACAGGGCCGGCAGGGCATTCGACCAGGCCATGGACAGCTACGCCGCCGCCGTGCTCGAGGACGTTCACGACGGCCTCGACGACGCAATGCACGCCAAGCCGAGCTACGACGCGCCGCAGGAGGCCGTGGCCAAGCTGCTCGTGGACGATGGGAAGCCGGCCGAGGCCGCGCAGATGTACGAGCGGCTCCGGCGTCGCCAGGAGGCCGCCGGCGGCAAGGCATCGCTCCCCGTCCTCATCGGCCTCGCCGTCGCCAACCTCGAGGCCGTGCGAGTGGGACAGCCCTCCCCGGAGGCCCTCCGCGAGGCCCTGCGCGAGGCGCGCTCGCGCCTCGAGGCCGCGTTGGCCGCCCACCCGGGCGCGGGCGACGCCCACGTGAACCTCGCCGCCGTGGCCCTCCTGGAGGACGACCTCGCCCGCTGCCGGGCCGAGTTGGGGAAAGTCATGGTGGTCGGCAACATCAGCCCCGACGCCCTCTCGATCCTCTACAACCTCAACGGCCTCGCCGCCCTCCGCGAGCAGCGCTACGAGGCCGCCGCCGCCGAGTTCGAGAAGGTCAAGGAGTTCCGAGCCGACTGGGAGACCCCGAAGCTCAATCTCGCCGCCGCGCACGCCCGCATGCTCATCGCCCCGCGCGCCAACCCGCAGGTCGCCCTGCGCGCCGCCATGTCGCTCCGCCGGGTCCTCCCCGACATCCGGAAGTCCAAGAGCCCTCTCTACAGCCTCATCTGCCAGGCCCTCGGCACCTACTCCCTCCTCATCCATAGCCAGCAGCCGCAGGCCACCGAAGCCCTCCGCTACTTCGCCGAGGCCGAGAAGCTCGGCAGGCTCCCCTGGCAGAGCCGCTTCAACCAGGCCATCGGCCAGTACCTCGATGTCCGCGCGGCGCGCAGGAGAAACGTCGCCGCCTACGCCACCCCTGCCGCCGAGCTCGCCCGGGCGCTCGTCTACCCCAAGGCCAGCCTCCGCGACCGCGTCGTCGCCTCCTGCCTCCTGGGCACCATCGAGGGCGAGCGCGGCAACCGCAAGGAGGCCGTCGCCCACTTCGAGCGCGCCGCGGCCCTCGCCGCCGAGGCCGCCGACCCCGCCGCCCGCTCCGCCGCGGTCCGCGTCGCCCTCAGCCTCATCGCCCTCTACTACGAGGCCGGCGAGCTCCCCAGGGTCATCAGGCTCCTCGACCAGGCCGCGGAGATCGCCGGCCCCGAGGAGAAGAAGAAGCTCGACGCCCTCAGCAAGCAGCTCCGCGCCGCGCCGGTCATCAGCCGCTTCGAGTGCAAGCAGGAGAAGCTCTTCACCGACTGCGATCTGCGCGTCAGCGCCACCGTCCTCACCCCCGGCTCCCCCACGCCCCTCACGGCCGAGAACGTCGCCCTCACACTCATCGAGGAAGCCTCCGGCACCTCCAAGCCCCTCCCCTTCCAGCTCAACGGGTCGGCCGTCTACGCCGTCGCCGTCAACGCGCCCCAGGGCAAGTACCGCGCCAAGCTCGTCCTCAGCGACCCCCTCGGCAACCGCACCGAGGCGACCTCGGAACCCGTCGAGCTCGACCGCGACCCACCTCAGATCAGCAAGCGCGTGCCCGACGCAGGCGCCACCGTCGCCTCCTTCAATGCCATCCAGTTCACCGTCGAGGACCGCCTGAGCGACGTGGACCTCGCGAGCCTGCGGGTCATGCTCCGCTACCCGGCCGGCAGCCCGCTTGCCTCGCGCACCCTCGTGTCCGGCGGAAAAGTCCAGTACGCCAGCGCCGACGGCTCGATCCCCCGCTACTCCGACGTCACGACCAACGTCCGGGCCCCAATCCCCAACGACAGGCTCCTCAAGGGCGAATACCGAGTCCTCGTCCACGCCCAGGACACCCGGGGCAAGGGCCGCGACATCGAGTGGAGCTTCCAACTGGCTCCGTAGGAAGAACGCATCATGTTGTGCAAGAAGTGTGGCGCCGACAACGCGATCAATCGCCTCTACTGCGACAACTGCGGCGCCGAGCTCGAGCACGACCTCGCCGACATCCAGGCCGCCGTGGACCGCGAGATCAAGAGCGACAAGGCGAAGGTCACCTCCCACTCCATCCGCTGGCTCCTCGGCGTCTCCTTCGTGCTCTTCGTCATCGGCATCCTCTTCCGCAGCGCCTACAAGGACCTCCCCGTCAACGACCTCGTGCCCTTCATCAGCGCGCCCGCCGTCGAGCTCACCGAGCCCCCCACCGTCACCACCACTCACTTCGGCCTCGACCTCCCGGTCCTCAACCCCGCCCCACCCCCGCGGGCCACCCGGACCGACCACATCTTCAAGGCCCAGGTCGCCGACGAAGCCTACCGCCGCGTCGCCGTCACCGTCCAGGCCAAGAACCTCAAGGAGCCCGTCAGCGGCCTCATCGTCACCGACCTCGTCCTCCACTTCATCCCCACCGGCGAGGCCACGCCCACACGTGTCCACGCCGCCGACATTGCCGCCCTCGCCCCCACCGCCGGCGGCCTCTGGGACCTCACGGCACGCTCCCTCGACAAGCCGCTCCGCGGCTCCTTTGCCGACGCCGCGACCCTCGACCTCCATCTCCTGCATCGCACCCCCGACAAGAAGGTCGTCACCGACACCATCTCCCTCCGCAACATCATCGAGATCAAGCCCCTCGAGGCTGACCAGCCTGAGAAGCCGTGAACGTGGTGTCCTGCGTCGTTCTTCGCATCCCGCAAGCGGCATTTCCGCACTCCGCAATGAAAGGCCGCCCATGCGCCCCCTCCTCGCCCTCCCCCTCGCCCTCGGCCTCGCCGCCCACGCCGCCGAACGGCCCCCCCAGAAGCCCGTCCTCGCCATCCTCGACTTCGAGTGCGCCGCCGACCCCGAGCTGGGCGCCCGGGTCGCCGAGCGCCTCGAAAAGCGCACCCTCCAGGCCAACAAGCACATCCTGCCCGACCGCGACGACCTGCGCCTCGCCGTCAAGCAGGCGAAGCTCAAGCTCGCCCTCACCGGCTCCGAGAAAGCCCTCCAGGCATTCGCCCGCGACGACCTGGGCGCACACATCATTCTCTGGGGAAAGGTCGAGCCCCGCGACGGCAAGGCCTTCCTCGTCGCCATCCGCGCCATGAAGTCCGACGGCGAGCCCGTGCCCTACATGGCCGTCGAGCGCGAGTGCGCCAACTTCGCCGCCCTCGCCAACTTCTACACCGACTTCGAGCCCGTCCTCCTCGAAGAGCGCACCGCCATGCGCGTCCTCAAGCCCGTCTCCCCCGAGGCGAGAGCAAGGAACCTGGTGAAGAACTTCTCCTTCGAGGACGGCACCTGGTTCCCCGCCGCCTGGGCCAAGGTGGACGGCTTGACCAGCTTCTGGGTGCACCGCGACGACGGCAAGGGCAAGTGCATCCTGCACGACACCGAAGTCCTCACCTCCCAGGCATACCCCTGGTGGGAGAAGTTCAAGGAAGGCAAAGTCACGGCCAAGGACGCCCCGGCGAAGCTCCCCGTCGGCCCGGGCCAAATCTACGCCACCGTCGGCGGATGGGAGGGCGTGCAGTACTACAGCGACCTCATCCCCGTGAAGCCCAAGATGCGCTACCGCATCACGGTGGACATCAAGGCCAACTGGGGCGGCATCTTCTTCCCCAAGGCCTGGGTCAAGGGCTACGGCGAGCGCACCGACCAGTTCACCACCCAGAAGCGCGAGCTCTACAACGCCTACCTCGCCCTCCGCACCGAAACCAAGGGCAAGGAGTGGGAAACCTTCACCCGCACCTTCAACCCCACCCTCAAGACCCCCGACGTCAAGTGGATGGGCGTCATGCTCTACAGCTACTGGCCCCTCGGCAAGTACTACTGGGACAACGTCGTCATCACCCAGGAAGCCATTGAGGACTGAGGGTTCCGGATCCCGTCGTCCTCGTCCTCCTCGTCGTCGTCGTCCTCGAATTCTTCTCCCTTCTGCTTCTCCTGCGCCCCTCTGGCATGTTGCCCCCGAGCAACATCGCGTTGCCGGGAATCAACATGCGTAACTTCCAACATTGCTTGCACTTGCGGCGAAAGTCTGATTTCAGTGTTGCCAAACGTCAACGCCAGGCAGATCCAAGCCCCGGCAACCCGCCGGGCAGGCTGGCAGCCGGATGCTATAAGTGTAGGGGTAGACGGCGCTTACGGCATAGGCAAGTTCTGCCTCTGATCCGCCGAACAGCGGCATGGCATTTGCTTGTTCATTCCTTGTTTGTTGGGTGTGAGATTGGAGTCACCCGTTATGCCCGTCCGAGCGGGCGAAGGTGTTGGCTTCGGAACAACGCTGTCTTGATGCAACAACGTAAGGAGGCGGGGTCGTGAAAAGAATCTTCCTGTGTCTGGCCATCCTGGCGGTCCTCGCGTCGTCGGCTTGGGCCATCCCCATCTACGTCGTCGCGACGGTCGCCGACCCCACGGGAGGCCAAGTTGGCAAGATCATCGAATACGAGACCAGTACGACGGCCGAACTCCTGCGCTTCGACGTCCCCGCCCCCGTTGGCCCAGGGTGGGTTGGCCTCGCCTATGCGGACGACGTCCTGTACTACATCAGCGGCAACGATGGGGTGCTCTACGAGCTCGACCCCATCCTCGGCACCGTCCTCGACTCGACCCTGATCGCCGGCGCTTTGAACAACGTGGACGGCTTGGCCACGCTGGGCGGGAAGGTCTACATCCTCGACTCCACCAATGACGACCTGATCGTCTTCGACCCGGCGTTGAACACGGTGGACGGGACGATTGATCTGAGCCCGACCGGCGTGGGCTTCAAGGGTGGGCTCGGCACGATTTCGGGGTCCAGCGAGTTGATCGCCTCGGCGCCCGGAGCGGGCTACTTCCTCACCGCGGACCTCTACTCGATTGACCCGGCCACGGGCCTTGCCACGTGGCTGCTCAATGCTTCCGAGATGTACGATGTCTACGGCGTGGACACCCACGAGGGAATTGCCTATGTAGCGGGCTACTCCTTCAATTCTAGTGGTCCGCCGTGGTCTGGGCCTGCCGAGATCCAGGGCTATGACACCGCGACCGGCACCTACCTGGGCGGCGGCACGCCGGAGGGTGTCACCGGCCTGTGGGCCCTGAGCATTGGCGAAGTCACGCCGGCCGTCATCCCCGAGCCGGGCACCCTCACGCTCCTCGGCCTTGGCCTCCTCGCCGCCGCGCGCCGGCGTCGCAACCGCCGCCGCTAGGCCGACGCCCTCGAACCCTCCCAGGCCCCCGCGGCCAGCCCTGTCCGCGGGGGCCTTTGCATGCCCTGAGCCCCGCCCCGGCTCCGAACCACCAGTCATGCGGAACCCGGCCCAAGCCCGGAGCCCGGGGCGTAGGACCTCGCCGCAGAAGACACTGAGGAGCACAGAAGAGAGGCCCATCCCCCTGAAGCGATCACCCGGAGCGGCTCCCCAAGTGCCCGCACTAGGCGCTTACCCCCCGTGGCGCACGGGTGACCGCCTGGTGGGCGAGACGCGTGTCGAGAGCCGCGCGGATGATCGCTCGGGTCGGATGAGCCAGGGAAGAGGACGCCCTGACTGTGGATCAGGGATGGCGGGGCGGACATGCAGCAGGGGCGGCTCATAGGCCACCCCTGCTGCTCGACGAAAGTCGCTGGCCGGCCGCGGCACGAGCGGCCTCGAGGGGGCGAGAAGCTGGACGCGGCACAAGCGCCCGAATGGTCATCCCGACCTTGCTCCCTCACTCGCCCGAAGGGAGCTTGTTCTTCTCTGATGTTATTATGGGCCAGATTCCGCCGCGTGTCGAGTTAAGAGGTGATGAATATCACGTTAATTATGGTTAACGCGCTAAGTGGTGGCTGGGCAATGGGTTAGCGCGAGCGCCGGCGACGGCGGATTCCAGCATGACGAGACCGCCTGGTTCGGCTAGTGCGGGGGACGCCTCACTGGACTATGCGGCGGACATCTCGTTCCCCCGCCCCCGCTTGGGAACGGGGCTTCGGCGGATGCCTGCTCGCCCGTAGTCGCGTTGCCGGGATTGGGGGCAGGACTCGGAAGCGCGTTTGCGTTTCCCCCGGCGCGGGGAATCTGCTAGAATAGGGAGCGTTACACCCCGACACGCCACTCCCGGAAAGGAACAAGGCGATGAGCGGTCCCGAGCCAGGCGGCATGGGCGAGATCAAGGTGAACGCGGCCAATCTCTACCGCGAGGAAACGTTCTCGGACCTGCGGGTCGCCACGATCCGCCGGTTGGAGCCTGTGAAGGCCGACGGCTCGCCCGACCCGAGCCGCGAGCCGCTGTTCTTCGGCCAAGCGCAGATGATGACCCAGGCCGGGGCGCTTCCGATCGAGGCCCCCCTCGAGGCCGCGACGCTCGAGGAGGCGATGGCGAAGTTCCCCGACGCCATCCGCGAGGCCGTGGGCGAGGTCGTCGAGCACATGCGCGAGCTTCAGCGGCAGGCCGCCTCGCGCATCGTCGTGCCCAGCACCATGCCCGGCGGACCCGGCGGCAAGATTCAACTCGGTTGATGCAGCACTCGCATGGCCCCCCGTATCTGGATTGACGCCGACGGCTGCCCGAACGAGACCAAGCAGGCGGTCTTCAAGGCATCGGACCGCCTCGGCCTGCCCACCCGTCTCGTCGCCAACGTGCCGCTGGCCGCCGCCGGCTGGCCGCTCGTCACGCCCGTGTGCGTGTCCCACGCCTTCAATGCGGCCGACGACCACATCGCCGAGAATGCGGCGGCGGGCGACGTCGTGATCACGGCCGACATCCCGCTCGCCGCGCGCGTCGTCGAGAGAGGCGCCGTCGCCATCAACCCCCGCGGCGAGGTCTACGACGAGACCAACGTCGGCCACCACCTCGCCACACGCAACCTGATGCAGGACCTCCGCGCCGCCGGCGCCATCCAGGGCGGCCCCGCCCCCATCCGCCCCACCGACAAGGCCCGCTTCGCCGCCGCACTCGACCGCACCCTCACCAAGGCCCTCAAGGCCGCCCCGCCCCCGACCTGCTGAGGTCATCACCCTCGTCGTCTTCTGCCTCTTCTCGGTCGTCTGTCTGCGCGAGCCGCTGCGGTGGAACTACCTGGTCGGCTTCGCCCTCATCGCCGCCGCGGGCTTCCTCGTCTTCAGGAAGTGGTGAACGGCGCGGCCTGCGGCCGTCGCCCCCGTCTCCCTCATCCCCCGGCGCCCCGCCCCGTGGCTGCATCGCGCCCCCGGCCCCACATTCCCAAGAACGCGGGAATGACGACGAGGCCGCGCCGACAGGCAGCTAAGTACTGCTCCACAGAGAAAAGTGTACAGGAACCACGCCCTGCGGCCTTCGTGCCGAAGGCACGTCAGGACGTAGCCGGCGGCTTCAGCCGCCGGACTCGGGTGCGAGAACAGACCCAGTCCCGAAGGGACGGCAGGAAGGCTTCCCGGTGCAGCTTCTGCCGCCCCTTGCGGGGCTGAGAGTTGGGAGCCGCCGGCTACGTCCTGGCGTCCCTGCGGGACGGACCCCGAAGAAATCCCGCCTGACCATTGCGCGCCTTCCTCCGTGGAGCGGTGCGAAGTGGGGCGCCGAGGCTAGCTTATCATTATAGGACGCTGCTAAGTGCCTACACGGCAAGCCCTTGTGGCGTCGCTCGGGAAAACCGCGTAGGAACGCGTCTGAGGCGTCCCGGAGGCACCCTTGGGCTCCTGATACCTTTGAGCTTCCGGAGGAGGGGGGTCAAGGACAGAAGTGTAGTACTACAGGAAGCTTGTGGAAATCGGCTCGGACGGCCCGGCTTGCGCGCCGGAGGCCCCAAATCGCATTTAAACGCGTCGCCTTTTCCAGACAGGCTGTCTCACGCCTCCTGCCCACTCGCCGCCGAGCGGCCGGCCAAGGCGCCGCTGGCGAAGGCCCACTGGAGGTTGTAGCCGCCGCATGGGCCGTCGAGGTCGAGCACCTCGCCGGCGAAGAACAGGCCGCGCCGAAGCCTGCTCTGGAGGGTTCGCGGGTCCACCTCCTTCAGCGCCACGCCGCCGCGGGTGACGACGGCCTGGCCGAAGCCCTCGGTCGCGGTGATGCCGAATGACAGGGCGGAGATCAGCGACGCGAGCGCGAGCCGCTGCGCCGAGGTGGCCCCCGAGGCGCGCGCCTCCGCGCACCCGGCCAGACGGCAGACCTCCGCCGCCAGCGATGCGGGGAGGTGCGCGGCGAGGAGCGTGCGGACGAGGCGCTTGCCGTGCGCGCGGTGCCAGGCGTCGAAGCGGGCGAGCCAGGTGGCGGACGGCGTCCCAGGCGCCAGGTTCACCCGCAGCGGCACGGGCGACCCGTCGGCGAGAAGGCCCGCCACATCGCCCGACAGGTCGAGCACCGCTGGCCCCGAGAGGCCCCGATGCGTGAACAGGAGCGGCCCGACGGACGTCGTCCGCCGTTGCTTCGCCAGGTCAACCCACACCTCGGCCTCGGGGAGGGTCACGCCGGCCACGCGCTTGACCCATCGCTCCGCTGTGACCAGCGGCACGAGCGCGGGCACGGGCGGCACGATGCTGTGGCCCGCCTGCTCCGCTAGGCGGTAGCCCGTGCCCGTCGCGCCCAGCGCGGGGTATCCCTTGCCGCCGGTTGCGATGACGACGCGCGAGCACGGGATCGCGCCGCGGCTCGTCTCGATGCCCTCGCGGCTCATCCCGGTCACCTCGGCGCCCGTGAGGAGGCGCACGCCGAGCGCCTCGGCGCGGCCCAGCAGCGCGTCGAGCACGCTCCTCGCGGAGCTCGATTGGGGGAAGACGTGAAAGCCGTCGGGCGCGTGCGTCGGCACACCGAGCCCGGCGAGGAAGGCGCGGAGCCTCGGCCCATCCATCGCGGCCAACGCGGGGGCCATGAAGCGCCCTTGCCGCCCGAAGCGGGCCATCACCGTCGCGGCATCGGCCGTGTTCGTCAGGTTGCAGCGTCCGCCGCCGGTCGCCAGGAGCTTGACGCCGGGCCGGGCCATCTGCTCGCACACGACCACCCGCGCGCCCGCCTCGGCCGCGGCAACCGCCGCCATCAGCCCCGCCGGGCCAGCCCCGACAATTGTGATGTCGCAATCGGCCATCGGGGAGGGAACCCTTCTTGGAAAGAAGGGTTCCCTCCCCGAACCCCTTCTTCCCAAGAACTTTCATACTGGGCTGGCGGTGCGTTGTCAAGCGGCTTGCCGATTTCGCGGCGCGGCGTATAATGGCGAAGCGCGGCCCACCCAAGCGAGCAAGGAGAAGCCATGATCCACGTGATCGCCAACATCGAGTTGAAGCCCGGCGCCCGCGACGCCTTTCTGAAGGTGTTCCGCGCCCTGGTGCCCAAGGTGCGAGCCGAGGCCGGCTGCCTCGAATACGGCCCGACCGTGGACGCGAAGACTGACATCCGCGCGCAACTGCCCCTCCGCGAGGACGCCGTGACCATCGTCGAGAAGTGGGAGAGCCTGGCCGCGCTCAAGACCCACCTCGCCGCGCCCCACATGGCCGAATACCGCGTGGCGGTGAAGGACCTGGTCGTCAAGGTCGCTCTGCAAGTGCTGGAGCCCGTATGAGCCGCAGGGCACGACGCAAAGACGCCATGAACTCCCGCACGCGCGTGCTCGCCGCCATCGAGCGCAAGCCGGTGGACCGCGTGCCGACGGACATCTGGGCCACCGCCGAGGTCTGGGCCAAGCTCCGCGCCCACTTCGGCGAGGGAGCCGACATTCACAAGCTCCTGCACATTGACGGCTTCGCGGGGATCGGCCCCAAATACGTCGGCCCGCCCCTGCCCGCCGTGCCCGAGGGCGAGAGCGTTGACATGTGGGGCATGCGCAACAAAGTGGTCGCCTACCAGGGCGGCGTCTACCACGAGCAATCGTTCAACCCCCTCGCCGCGGCCGAGACGATTGACGACCTGGAGGCCTATCGCTGGCCGTCGCCCGACTGGTTTGACACCTCGGAGATGCGCGCCGCGGCCATCGAACGCCGCAAGACCCACGCCGTCCAATGCGGCTACATGGCCCCCTTCTACCAGCACAACAAGCTTCGAGGCCTGCAACTCTCGCTGATGGACCCCCTGCTGAAGCCCGACTTCACGCACCATCTGCTCGAGCGAATGTGCGAGTTCATCTTCGAGCACCACCGCCGAATGTTCGAGGCGTGCGACGGCCTGATTGACGTGGCGCAGGTGACCGACGACCTGGGCTGCCAGCACGGGCCGCTCATCAGCCTTGAGCTCTACCGCGAGTTCTACAAGCCGCACCACGCCCGCTTCATCGCCCTCTGCCGCGACCACGGCATCAAGGTCTTCCACCACGACGACGGCAGTTGCCGAGCCTTCCTCCCCGACCTCGTCGAGATGGGCATTGACATCCTGAACCCCGTGCAGTGGACGTGCCCCGGCATGGACCTGGCCGAGTTGAAGCGCGAGTATGGCGATCGCCTCTGCTTCCACGGCGGCGTGGAGAACCAGCGCATCCTCCCCTTCGGCACGCCCGAGGAGGTCCGCGCCGAGGTCCGCCACTGCATTGACGCCCTGGCCTCCGACGGCACGGGCTACATCCTCGCCCCCTGCCACAATCTCCAGGCCGTCAGCCCGGTCGAGAACGTCCTCGCCATGTACGACGAGGCGTGGAGGTATGGCAAGAGGTAGCACGGCTCCAATTCCTGTAGGACCCATAGGTCCTATAGGTCCTATCGGAATCCGGAGAGGCCCTCATGCGAGTCGTTGAACCAGGACACCGCGTCAAACACCTCCTCACGCGCCGCGATTTCGGCGCGGCCGTGGCCGTCCACGGCTGGGTGCGCTCGCGGCGCGACTCCAAGGAGCTGTCGTTCCTCGACGTGAACGACGGCTCGTGCATGGCGGGCATCCAGGTGATCGCCGACGCCTCGCTGCCCAACTACGAGAGCGACGTGAAACGCCTCGTCACCGGCTGCTCGGTGCGCGTCGAGGGCGAGCTGCGCGAATCCCCAGGCAAGGGCCAGGCCGTCGAGGTGCTCGCGAAGAAACTCGACGTCCTCGGCTGGGTCGAGGAGCCCGACGCCTACCCGATGCAGAAGAAGCGCCACACGTTCGAGTATCTCCGCGAGGTCGCCCACCTGCGCCCGCGCTCGAACACCTTCGGCGCCGTGGCCCGCGTGCGCCACTGCCTGGCCTTCGCCACCCACGAGTTCTTCCACGACCGCGGCTTCCTCTACGTCCACACCCCCATCATCACAACGAGCGACTGCGAGGGCGCGGGCGAGATGTTTAGCGTCTCGACCCTCGACCCCAGGGAGCTTCCCCGCCTGCCCGACGGCTCGATTGATTTTTCGCAGGACTTCTTCGGCCGCCGCACGTCGCTCACCGTCAGCGGCCAGCTCTCCGTCGAAACCCATTGCTGCGCGCTCACCAACGTCTACACCTTCGGCCCCACCTTCCGCGCCGAGAACTCGAACACCCCCCGCCACCTCGCCGAGTTCTGGATGATCGAGCCCGAGATGGCCTTCTGCGACATCGAGGGCGACATGGACCTCGCCGAAGCCTACATCAAGCACCTGCTGGCCGCTGCCCTGGAGCGCTGCCCCGACGACATGGCCTTCTTCAACCAGTGGGTGGACAAGACGGTCGTCGAGACCCTCCAGCACATCGTCGCGAGCGCCTTCGAGCGCATCACCTACACCGAGGCCGTGGAGATCCTCCAGAAATCGGGCGAGAGCTTCGAGTTCCCCGTCGAGTGGGGCCGCGACCTCCAGACCGAGCACGAGCGCTACCTCACGGAAAAGCACTTCAAGAAGCCCGTCATCGTCCGCAACTACCCCAAGGCCATCAAGGCCTTCTACATGCGCCTCAACGACGACGAGCGGACGGTTGCCGCGATGGACGTGTTGGTGCCCAAGATTGGCGAGATCATCGGCGGCAGCCAGCGCGAGGAGCGGCGCGACGTCCTCGAGCGCCGCCTGGCCGAGTGCGGGCTGGACCCGAAGAGCTACTGGTGGTATCTCGACCTTCGGCGTTACGGCACGGTGCCGCACGCCGGCTTCGGCCTCGGCTTCGAGCGCACCGTGCAATTCGCCACTGGCATGGCCAACATCCGCGACGCCATCCCCTTCCCCCGCACCCCCAAGTCGGCGGAGTTCTGACGGGTGTGGCTGGCGGCCCAGCGACCTATGATACCTGGGCCGCAAGAGACTCCGCGACGGGGACGCTTTCGTCGTAGAGGACTTCAGGACACAGGTCGGCGCCGTTGGGCCATTCGACGGTGTCGAAGCTGACTCTGACAGCGTTGCAGCGGCCCGGCTCCCGAAGCCAGGCGAAGCCCCCTGCCCCGGACATAGCCGGCAAGCCCCCGCTAGTGTGCTGCCCCAGAGATTCGTGGGCAAAGTCTCCTGGCTCACCGGGGCACGCGCCGGGCGCGTAAGGGGCCGGGCCCTCGCGGCGAGATGCCTCGCCCAGACCGGCCCAGGCCCGGGGAATTGCAGAGCGAACTTGTCGTCCAGGACACTGGACCTGCCGCCGTGAAGGCCCGCCTGATCATGTGAACGGCGCGGACCGGGGGATCAAGTGCTTGCGCCGCAAGAGCTTAGGAATTCTTCACATGATCAAGTCCAGGGGCGGGGAGTTGATCATGTCATCTGAAGTCCCTGCAAGCCCCGCGAGCGCCAGGCTCGCCCGGCCGACACCCGCCCCGCCACTCCCCTTCGGAGTGTGGCACGTCCGCAGGCGGTGTCAATCTTGCCGTGTTGCGCTTCTCCAGCTGGCGGGCTATACTGACCGCCTGGTCGGAGCAAGGGGGATTCCTCGGCTCCGCTCGGAATGACCGGGACATGAGCGCGGCTCAGCGCGGACGAACTGCCAGCACTTTTCACGGAGAGGCGAAGATGGCGAGGAGAGTCATTCGCGTCGGGATCATCGGGCAGGGGCGGAGCGGGTACGACATTCACGCCCGCCACCTGCGGACGGACAGGCGGTTCCAGATCGCCGCGGTGTCGGACCTCATCGCCGACCGGCGGGCGCAGGCGGAGGCCGAATTCGGCGCCGCAACCTATGAGGACTATCGCGAGCTGCTCCGCCGCTCCGACCTGGACCTCGTGATCAATACCACGTTCTCCGACCTCCACGTGCCCATCACCCTCGAGGCCCTGCGGGCCGGGCACAACGTGCTGTGCGAGAAGCCGCTCGCCCGCCGCGCCGCCGAGGTGGACAAGCTGGTCGCCGCGGCGAAGAAGGCGGGCAGGCTGCTGGCCATCTTCCAGCAGTCGCGCTTCGCGCCCTACTTCCAGCAGGTCCGCAAGGTCATCGCCTCGGGTGTGCTGGGCCGCATTCTGATGATCAAGGTGGCCTCGAACGGCTTCGGCCGCCGCTGGGACTGGCAGACCCTTCAGGAGCACAACGGCGGCAACCTGCTCAACACCGGCCCGCACCCCCTCGACCAGGCCCTCCAGCTCTTCGGCCCCGGCATGCCGAAGATCACGTGCCTGATGGACCGGGCGAACACCTACGGCGACGCCGAGGACCACGTGAAGCTGCTCATGAGCGGCGAGGGCAGGCCGACGATTGACCTGGAGATCTCGTCGTGCTGCGCCTACTCGCCCTACGCCTACCAGGTCTTCGGCACCCGCGGCGGGCTGACGGGCACGTCGAGCGAGATCAAGTGGAGATACTTCAACCCCAGGCGTGCGCCGAGGCAGCGACTCGTCCGCGAGCCGCTCCCCGGCCGCCAGTACTGCCGCGAGCAGCTCCCCTGGGTCGAGAAGACCTGGACCGTGCCGAAGAGCCAGGCGAACAGCTTCGCCTACATGTCGAAGCAGTTCTACAGCCACCTGCACAAGACGCTCACCGAGGGCGCGCCGCTCGTCATCACGCCCGAGCAGGTCCGCCAGCAGATCGCCGTCATCGAGGAGTGCCACCGTCAGAACCCGCTGTCGCGGCTGGATGGGTGAGGAGCAGGGCCATCGTCCGCGCGTTTCTCTTCGACCTCGATGGGACACTGGTTGACACGGAGCGGTTGTGGGTGGCCGCGGCGGAGGCGGCGCTGCGTGAGATCGGGCACCCCGTGACCCACGAGCAGGCGGTCGCGCTCATCTACGGGCGGGCGTGGGGCGACATCCGCCCCGAGCTGCTGCGGGACTACCCCGATGCCTTCCCGAACGCCGAGACGCTCGAACGGCTCCTGGGCGCCGCCTTCGACCGGCTCAAGGGGAGCACGGACATCCGCCTTCACTCCTCGATCGCCCTGCTGAAGCGCCTCGCGGCGACGCACCCGGTCGGGGTCGTCTCCGGCTCCTCGCGTCGGCTCGTGGCCGAGACGCTGCGGCTGGCGGGGGTGGAGGGCGACGTGCGGGCGGTCGTGGCGACGGAGGACGTGTCGCGCGGGAAGCCCGATCCCGCGCCCTATCTGCTCGCGGCGGAGCGATTGGGCGTTGCGCCCGAGTCGTGCCTCGCCTTCGAGGACTCGCGGGCTGGCGTGCTCTCGGCGAAGGCGGCGGGCATGCGCGTCGTCGCCCTCCAGCGGCCCTGCGCGCCGAGACAAGACCTGTCCGAGTCCGACCAAGTGCTGACGGATCTGGGGGATTTCCGCTTTGGGTAGCCTCGCGCGCTCACCGCAGGTGGCGCCTGGCGCCGCGTCGGGGTTACTGGCAGGAGGAGCCACATGAGAAGACACTTCACCGCGATGTTACTCGCCGGACTGATCGCCGTCCCCTTGCAGGCGGCGCTGGCCGCTGCCCCTTCCCTCGACAAGCAGAAGACCGAGGCCCTGCTCGCCCTGGCCGCCGCGACCGACTTCGGGGCACGATACGAGGCGTATTACCTGCACCTGAGGCCGGACGCCGACGTGCGGACGATGGAACGAGAGAACCGCCTCCATCGCGAGGAACTCGTCCGGCTGAATCCCGGCAACGTGGCCTGCCGCATCGCGCTGGGCGCCCTGTACGTGGCGGCAGGCGAGGCCGACAAGGCAATCGCCGAGTTCAAGGCCGCGCTCGGGCAGCCGAAGCTCTCGCCCTTCGAGCAGGGCGAGGCCCTGACGGGTCTGGCCAGTGCCGCACTGCTCAAGGGCGACCGCGACGCGGCCGCCCAGTGCTGCAAGGACCTCGTCGCGCGCGACCTCAACACCACCGCCCGATACCGCATCAACCCCGTGAACGAGGCCAAGTACGCGCTGCAATTCCTGAAAGGGCCTGAGCTGGATTACCTCAGGCTGCCCTACCACACCGGCGCGAAGGCATTCCCAAAGCCCCAGCAGGCGACGTACACGGAGGAGTTCGTGCCGCTCAAGACGGTGGCACTGGCGCTCGGCGGCGGCATCAAGGCCGACGACCCACGCGTCCGCCTGCTGAGGATCAAGTTCGCCCGCTTCGGCATCGCGTTTGCCGACAACGCGCCCTTCACCATCCGGATCAACGCGGCGGCAGAGCCCAAGGCGCCGGAAAAGCCCGAAGGCTATGCCCTCACCGTGGCGAAGGATGGCGCGGTGATCAACGGGCACGACGCGCAGGGGGTGTTGTGGGGAATCGTCTCGCTTGTCCAGCTTGTGGACAGCGAGGAAGGCCCGAAGGTCCGCGCGTGCGACATCCTGGACTGGCCCGACACGGCGCGCCGCGGCTTCCTACAGGGCTACTGGAAGGATGCGCTCGAATTGATTCTCTTCTGCAAGATGAACACCGTCGTCTCGCAGTCGGGCGTGCAGATCACCGATGCGACTCCCCACCAGGCGTGGACGCCCCTGCAGAAGGAGATCTGCAAGGAAGTGTGCACCGCGTTCACGGCGTTCGGGCTGAAGCATTACTTCGGCATCCGCCAGTGGACCATGTACCCCGGGATTCCGCTGTCCAGCGACCGCACGTTCGAGCTTCACGTCGCCGTCTGCTCGGAGGTCGCGAAGCACGGCGGCCACATCTACTTCCCCTTCGACGACAGCCGCTTCCCGCTGCCCAAGGCCGACCTCGAGAAGTTCGGGTCGGCGGCGAACCTGGACGCGAAGTACGTGACGCGCCTCTTCCGGGCCGTGCGGGAGAAGCACCCGGGCTTCCACCTCGTCTTCTGCCCGCCCTTCTATTGGGGGCCGGATAGCCGCGCCTCCTATCCCGAGCCGCGCGAGCCGTATCTGAAGTCGCTCGGCGACGACCTCGACCCGGGAGTCGAGGTGATCTGGACAGGCCCGCGCGTGAAGGGGTACGCGAAGACCAAGGAGCAGGTGGCCTGGTTCACGGACCTGACGAGGCACAAGCCCTTCCTCTTCCAGAACGGCACCGGCCCGCACAACCTGCTCTCGTACATCACCGACGAGACGCCGCAGTGGAGGACCTGGCACTACGACGGGTTCTTTGGGGGCGACATCGAGGGCTTCCTGAAGAACGCGCACATGGGCATGGAAGCGCCGCAGATGACCACGCTCGCCGACTGCCTGTGGAACGTCAAGGGCTACGACGCGGCGGCCTCCGTTCGCAACGGCGTCGCGATGCTCTATGGCAAGGAGATGTTCGACCTCCTCGACCCGGCCAACAAGGCGCTCGCCTACCTCGACAAGTACAAGTACGGCGAGGTGACGCCCGAGGCCCCGACGGAAATCCCGGAGATCGAGAAGCGGCTGAAGATCGCCGAAGCAGCCTTCGCCAGGGGAAAGGCGTACAACGCCTTCTCGCTCGAGAACTTCCCTGGCGCCCTCGAGCGTGGCGTCGGCTTCGCCCGAGCGGCGCTGGCGGGGGCCAAGAAGCCGCCCGACTTCTTCGCGAAGTACAAGAAGGATATCGAGGAGACACGCGTTCTGGCGGCGAAGGAGGTCGGCGTGGACCCCGCGAAGGGCGACATCCTGAAGCTGCCCACCGACCTGCTCGGCGGCACGCTCATCGTCTACGACAACAAGTGCCCCAGGCGCTTCGCAAGCCTCATCCGCGGCCGGCGGACGCCGAACCCGCGCGTCACCACGCGCTTCGAGTGCGACCCCTTCCCGCCGCCGGGCGCCTATGAACTGCACCTCTGCGCGCAGGACGACGATGCCGAGGCGCCCTGCCGCATCCGCATCAAGGTCAACGACACGGTGGTCTTTGAGGGGCCGAGCGGGTTCGCGCGATACGGATGGTCTGTCAGGAAGTTCGCGTTGCCTTTCAAGGCGCTCCAGCGCAACAACTCGCTGGCGATTGAGTGCATGGAAGACTCGGCTGCCCAGCAAGGCCCGCCGTGGTTCATGGTCAACTACGCGGTCCTACGGAAGCAGCCATGAGAGCATCCCGTGCGGCGCGGTAACGCGAGGTGTGCGGGGACTCACCCGAATTGTGTTCCTGAAGGCGGTGCCTGAAGTTGTGGGTGACGCCGATGTAGCGCTGGTCGAGGAAGGGGATGCTCTGGAGGAGATAAACGTATTCCATTGCGGAAGGACCCGCCTCCGCAAGGCTTCGGCGGGCAGGCTTCGCCTCCCGTTCGCAGAAATCGGTCCCGTCCCATTCGCTAAGGCTGCCACAAGCTGGCTTGCCAGCCGTAGCCTTGGCGAAGGCTGGTCGGGGCGAGTGGATTTGAACCACCGACCTCAGCGTCCCGAACGCTGCGCTCTAAACCAAGCTGAGCTACGCCCCGGAACAGCGAAACTCCCTCCATTATAGCTTTCGCCGCCCAATTTGCAAACCGATTCGCTTCGGGCCGCGCAGGACGCGTGACCCGTGACGCGTGAGAAGAGCGGAATAGACAGGCGTTTCTCTTCCTGTCACGCGTCACGGGGCACGCGTCACGCATCCCCCTGTTGACCGCCCCCGCTCCCCGTGATAGAGTGCCCCGCAAGGAGAAGCGCATGCCCCAAGAGTCGGTCATGACATCCCGCCAGCGGCTCGACGCCGCCTATCGCTGCCAGCCGACGGACCGCGTGCCGATCTTCGTCCGCGGCGTGTCGGACACGCGGCCGCCGCACGACTCCTACGCGCCGCTCCGCAAGCTGGTGTGCGAAACCTGCGACCTGAAGTGGGGCTGGAGCACCGCCGAGGTCTTCCCCGCCCCGCCCACAACCCGCCGCGTCGAGCCCTACGACGACGATTTCGACCTCGTGACCACCGTGATGCCCACGCCCCGCGGCGAGCTGACCCATCAGCGCCTGGTCGGCCGCAAGGGCCAGCCCGGCATGACCCGCAAGCACTGGCTCGCCGGCCGCGACGATGCGCTCAGATACATGTCCCTGCCCCCGCCGGAGCCGACGACCGACGCCGCCGGCTTCTTCGCCCTCCGCGACCAGGTGGGCGAACGCGGCATCGTGGAGGCGCACCTGGCTGCCATGAACCCCGGCGGCCACGTGGCCGAGCTGTTCGGCTCCGAGGCGTTCGCCTTCCTGAGCATCGAGGACCGCGGCCTGGTCCACGAGCTGCTCGAGCACGTCGCCCAACGCGCCCTGCGGGCGATTGACTGGCTGCTCGCGCGCGACGTCGGGCCGTACTTTGCCGTCTCGGGCCAGGAGTTCGTCGCCCCGCCGCTCCACGGGCCGCGGGACTTCTGGGACTTCAACGTCCGCTACGACAAGCGGCTCTTCGCGCGCGTCCGCGATGCGGGCGGCCTGGTGCACGTCCACTGCCACGGCTCGCTGAAGGGCTTGCTCGGGGGCTTCGTCGAGGCGGGGGCGAACGTGCTTCATCCCGTCGAGGCCCCGCCGATGGGCAACGTCGCGGCCGCGGAGGCCAAGGCCGTCCTTCGCGGCAAGGTGTGCATCGAGGGCAACGTCCAGGTCGGCGACCTCTTCACCCTGCCCCCGGCCGAGATCGAGCGACAGGTCGAGGCCCTGATCCGCGACGCCGGGCCGACCGGCCTCATCGTCGCCCCCACCGCCTCGCCCTACGCCCCTGTTGCCACCCGCCGCATGCTCGCCAACTACAAGCGCATGGTCCGCGCCGCGCTCAGGGGCTGAGGCGTCCCGCCTCAGGCGCCGCCCCAGCCCGGCTGGGGGACGCGCTCGGGGATGCGGATGGGGTAGGCGCCACGCTGGTGGGCGGCCCCGACCATCGCGCGGTAGTTGGCGAGAGGGGTGCGGACGACGATGCTGTGGCTCGACGAGAGGATGAGGCCGCCGCCCGGGGCGCAGTGCTTGAGGGTGAAGAGGGCCTGGTGCCGCACCTGGCCGGGCGTGCCGCGGGCCAGGGTGTCGGTGGACACGCCGCCCCAGAGGGCGATGCGGCGGCCGAAGAGACGCTTGATCTCCTCGATCCGCTCGATGGGCTGAATGGCCTGGTAGGCGTCGATCCCCGCGTCCACCATCTGGTCGAGGATGAGGCGGTTGTTGCCGCACGAGTGGAAGAGGCAGGGCAGGCCGGCCTCGTGGACGATGTCGCAGCGCCACTTGAGGGCGGGGGCGTAGACCCTGGCGAAGGTGCTGGGCGAGACGAATGGCCCGGAGTTGTGCCCGTAGTCCTCGCCGAGGGCGATGGCGTCCACGCCCGCCTCGACGAAGGGGCGGATGGCCTCGCGGGTCCACTCGGCATTCCGCATCTCCTGCTCGGCCACGGCGTCGGGGTCCTCGGCGACGCGGAGGAACCTTGCCTCGGACCAGCCCTGGATGAAGCCGAGGCCGTGGAAGCGGCCGGGGCGGGCGAAGAGGTAGTGGGTTTTGCCCAGCTTCTCGACGACGTGGCGGACCAGCTCCAGCTCCGATTCGTCGGGCTGGGGCGGGAGCTGGAAGTCGCTCGGAGGGGCCGGCTTGTCGCCAGGGCGGTGGAGGCCGATGTCCTCGGTCTCGTGCGAGTATCTCAGGATGTTGCCCCGCTCGTCCTCCCAGGTATCGGCGTCGAGCTGGCGCGGCTTGCGGAAGGGAAAGTCCTTGCGAGGCACGAGGTTCACGGGGACCACGTCCAGGCCGAGCGCGAGGGTGAACTGGACAATGTCGCGCTTCATGCTCTCGACCACCTCGTCGCGGCGGCCGTCCCAGAGGGCCTCGTGGTAGCGGCGCTTGGCGCGCCAGAAGGTGGGGCGGCCGAGGGCTTCGGCGATCACCGAGTGGTCGGTCGCGAACTCGCCGGTCGGCACGCGGTCGGGCTCGCGGAGCGCCAGGGCGGCTTTCACCCGCTCTTTCGGGGTCACGGGAGGGCTCCTTTCGGCTCGACAATGAGTCGCCGCGCCTTGCGAAGGACGAGGACCGGGGCGTGCCGCCCGCAGAGGCGGCTGGCCAGCTCGACGGCGTCCTCGAGGCGGGTGACGGCGCGAATGTAGCTGCCTCGGAGCGCTGCGGCGACCTTGGGCGCGGTGACGAGGATCACGGTGGCGTTCTTCTCGACGATCGGCCTGGCGAGGATGTTGGCCCCGTGTGCGCCGAGGCTGAAGAGGTCGCGGCGCCGCACGTCGCGGACCACCTCGGCCGGCGTTTTCGTTCGCAGCCACTCGATGAAGGTCTGCTCGGCGCCCAGGCCCTCGGGGCAGGCGGCGAGCAGGATGATGACGCCGTTGCGCTCGACGAGTTCGAGCGCGGGGATGACGGCCTTCTTGCCCTGCACGAGGTCGCGGTCGTAGGGATGGCCGCCGGCCGAGGCGATGACGATGGGCGCCGACTTCGCTCGGACGCGGTAGATCGGGGCGGAGCGGCGGCACGCGGCCTCGTGCGCCGCGTAGGGGTCGCCGGCGACGACGCCGGCGACCTCGTCGTTCGGCCCGCTCAGCGCGTAGCAGATGAAGTGGAAGGGGCAGGCGCGGGCGAACTCCTCGGCGTCCTCGCTCAGCGGGTTGCCTCGGAGGCGCCCGATGCGCGTGCCGGGCGCGGTGAGGAGGAAGTGGTTGTCGTCAATCGCCGTGTGGAAGGCGACGCCCGGCATCAGGAGCTTGCGCCCGCCCGACCAGCCGGCGAGATAGCTCGGCTCGATGATGCCCGTGCCGATCACGCGGTCGTGCTCGAAGACGATGCGGTTGACGAGGATGTCGGTGCCGCGCGTCGTGCGGCCGAGGCGCCGGTGGGCGGCCCGGTCGAAGGGGTCGTGCTGGACGACGCGGCAGTTGCGCACGATGTCGGCGCCGAGGTGGCGGCGAAGCTCCGTGGCGGTCATCCGGCGGTGGCGGCCGCCGGCGATGCAGATCGTCGGCGTCACGTCCTGCCGGCCGCACTCGCGCAGGATCGGCGCCAGGAGGGCGCGGGGCGACGGGCGCGTGTGGTTCACGGTGAGGAGCAGCGCGCGGCGCGCGCCGGCGAGCACCTCGCGCAGCGGCGGGGCGCCGACGGGGCGGGCCAGGGCGCGCTCCACGGCCGCGTTCACATCCGCGACGGGCTCGACCTCCCTCGGCTGAACGATCCCTCGCAGGCGCGAGCGCGGGAGGCTCAGCTCCAGCACTCGTCGGCCGTATTCGATGGGGATGCGCACGTGGGCGCTCCTGAGCTCAGCTTGTGATGGCCAATCGCTCTCGGGTCACGGGATAGAGGGGCGGGAGGCCCGCGAGGTAGCGCTCCAGTTCCTGGATGCACAGCTCGCCCACCCGACGGCAGTCTGCGCCCATGCCGCCCGCGAGATGGGGCGTGAGGATGACGTTGGGCAGCGCGTAGAGGGGGCTGCCCTCGACGGGCGGCTCGGGGTCGGTGACGTCCAGGCAGGCCAGGATGCGCCCCGTCCGCAGCTCGGCGATCAGGGCCTCCTCGTCCACGAGCGCGCCGCGTGCGGTGTTGATGAAGACCGCGCCGTCCTTCATCTGCCGCAGCCGCTCGGCGTTGATCATGTGGCGCAGGTGCGGCAGGTTGGGGGCGTGGAGCGACACGACGTCGCAGCGGGCCATCAGGTCGTCGAGCTCGGCCTTCTCGACGCCGAGCGCGCGGGCCTCGTCGGGGGAGAGGAACGGGTCGGCGACGAGGATCTGGCAGATGTAGCCCTTGAGGAGGCGAATCGTCTCGCGGCCCGTGGCGCTGGCGCCGATGATGCCGATGGCGGCGCGGTGGGTGCCACGGGAGGGGCCGAGGTCCGCGCGGCGCCAGGCGGCGCGGCCGTCGCGCCGCAGGGCGGCGAGATGCGCCCAGGCATTCTTGAGCGACAGGGTGATGAGCGCCACGGTGAACTCGGCGACAGCGGTGCCGTTGGCGAGGGCGGCGGTGGTGACGGTGATGCCGCGGTCGTAGAGGGCGTCGGTGACGAAGCCCTTCACCGAGCTGGCGCCGTAGATGATGATGCGCAGGTCGGGCGCGGCGTCCAGGATGTCCTCGGTCATCTTCGGCATGCCCCAGGTCGAGAGCACGATCTCGACGCCGCGCAGCGCGGCCTTCACGGTGGCCGGCTCGGCGTCGGGCAGAGCGGTTGCGGCGACGTCGCACAGGGCCTGAACCTGCTCGATCAACTCAGGGCCGAAGATAAGCTCGACGTTGCCTGCGGGCGCGAGAAACGTGGCCTTCTTGCGGGCCATGCGGGCACCTCACTGCGTGACGAGAAACAGGGCGTCGCGCGGCGCGAGGGTGAGCGGCCCTTGGACCGGCTGGCCGTTGTTCGCCACGGGGTCCTGCTCGGGCGAGCCCCGAAGCCTGCGGAACGCCTTCCCAGGGAACAGCTTGCCGAGGTCGAACGCATAGGGCCGCGGCGCGGGGTTGGCGACGACGGCGCCGCGCTCGAACTCGCGGCATATGGCGTCGGGGTGAGCGTGCGCCGTGACGGCCGAGATGGTCACAGGCTCGGAGCCTTCTACAGCAATCTCGACCGCCGCCTCCATCGCCTTCACGTCGGAGAAGTAGAAGGCCGAAGTGAAGTCGCGGTCGTTGGCGAAGGTCATGAAGCGCGTCTTGTCGTCGGTGCCGACCCACATCAGGCGCGCGACCTCCCTCGGGTAGCCCTTCATCGGCTCGGCGCGAGCCGTGACGAAGACGACGAGGTCCGGCCCGTCGCACGGCACGTGCGCCAGTCGGAACCGCACTTGCTTGCCGTCCGCCTGCACGGCTTGAAGGCGGCTCTTCCCTTCTCCTTTCAACAAGTCGGGCCGCTGGAGGGCGAGGCGGACGGGTGGCCCGAGCGGCTTGCCGAGCCAGCCGACGACGTTCTCGGTGCCCTTGCGCAACTCGTCCCAGATGCCGATCAGCTCATCGCCGGTCTTCGGCGGTGGGAAGCTGTAGCAGACGGCCGAATCGGTGAGCACGGCGGCGGCGAGGACGAGGCGGTGCGTGCTGAAGGGCACGTCGGGCGGCTTCGTGTCGCCGGGCTTCTCGCCCCGCGTGATGAACTTGTGGTTGACGTAGTTGAAGACAGGCGGGCGGGCATTGGCCGCCCAGAAGAAGTGGCGGTTGAGTCCGCCCGGCCAGTCGCGCATCGCCCAGTCGCTCAGGTGGGGCCAGCCCTCGCTCTCGATGCCGTTGAGGAGGCCGAAGGCGCGCTGGCTGTTCACGCCCATGCCGTCGGCGAGGATGAGCTTGCCGTCGCCGAGTCTTTCCCGCAACTTGCGGCAGAACTGCACCACGCCGATGCCGTAGGTGTTGACGCCGGCGAAGACGCCGCTGTCGGGTTGGCCGTCGGCGTCGCAGTCGAGCGCGCGCTTGCCTCGGCCGCTGTGGCTGTGGTAGAGCACGTCGAACTCGAGTCCGTCGAAGGCGGCCAGCTCGCCGCCGGGCAGGAAGCGCGCCGCGAGGTCGTCCACCAGCACGTCGCTGCACGTGCGGCCGGCCTCATCGCGCGGGCAGCGGGTGGAGTAGTTGTGGAACCAGAGGAGGTTGGAGGCGCGCCCCCACGGGCCTTCCTGCGCATGGGCGGCGGCATAGGCGCGATTGGCGGGAAACGCGCGCGGCTTCGTGCCGTAGCAGCCGCGCTTCACGCGGATGACGCCTTTCTTCACATCCACCGAGACGAGCTGCGTCTGCTCGCTCTCGTGCCAGTCGGGGCGGCCCGCGTCGTCGAGGAGGCAGAGGCCGACGTCTTCGTTCGCCGTGCGGTAGCGCCCCGTCTCGGTGCGGAAGAGGCTGGCGTCGGCCACGCGGACGTTGGTTTCGCCCTCCTCGGCGGACACGTCGGCGAGGATCTTCGCGCCGTTGTAGTAGACCCAGTGCCCGGCGAAGAACTTGTCGGCCTGGTAGCGCGGGTCGCGGGCGTTGCCGTTGAAGTGCAGCAGCACGAGCTGGTCGGGGTGCTGGCGCTTGAAGCGGGTGAAGAACTCGATGTTCCGCTCGGCGCGGCCGGGCACCTCCTCGTCGAGCACCTTGCCCTCGATGCCCATGAGGCGGCGGAAGCACTTGTCCCACTGGCCGTACTCGATGCGCTTGTTGGCGGCGAAGCCCTCGGCCTGGCGGAAGAAGTAGGCGCGGGGATACCCGTCGCACAGGACGCGCAACTCGTCCAGCGTGCCGCCCGCCGCGCCAGCGACGCATGCCGCCAGAAGCCATGCCGTTCGCATGCCGGGTGTCCTCAGAGAATCGAGAAGAGCCAGATGCCCGCGGCGATGAGCAGCGCCGCGACGAAGAACTTGTAGTAGTAGACGTAGCACCGATGGGTCGAGTCGTGGGTGCCGATGGCCTTCAGCTCGATGTAGGGCACGGGCGCGCGGCGATACCAGCCCACCGCGGCCACGTCCCGCCCACTCAGGTCGCGCCGCCGCAGCAGGCCGAAGAGCAGCTCGAAGATGCGAAACGGCTGGCGGTAGTCGAGGAACAGGATGCCCGTGTCGTCCTGGATCACGAAGTCCTCGCTCCAGATGAGGCCGGGCACGCCGCGGCCGATCACGGTGCCGCGCACGGCGCACGGGATGCCGCGCACGGCGGACACCTTCACATTCTTCAGCAGCCCGGCGATACTCGTCTCGGGGTAGCTGCCGCCGCGATAGGCGAAGAGGGTCTTGAGCAGCATGCCCACGCCGAGCGCGGACAGGGCGAACGGCAGGAGCTTCGCCTCGCCCGTCGCGGCCGCCGCGGCGAGCACCCCGCCGGCCAGGAGCGCGGGCAGGAACATCACGAAGAGGTCCACGAGAAACTCGTCCCAGTAGCACTCGGGCCTCTGGAGGTCGAAGACGACGTAGGGCTCCTGGCCCATGCCGGCGGCCTGGCGGCCCAGGTGGTCGAGGCGATGGGCAATGAGGGGATGGGTCGAGTTCAGCTCGTAGAACTTCGCCCAGGGGTTCCAGAGGTCCCACCGCATCGCGCCCTTCAGTTGGTCGAGGTCCAGGGCGGGGGCGACGCCGCCGCGGGCCGAGGCGATGGCGAGGGAGCGGGCGGACCCGGAATCGAAGATGCCCAGGGCGCCCACGGCCTCGAGGCTCGGCTGGCGCGCGGCGCTCTCGTCGTGGTGCTTGGCGCCCTCTTCCCGCTTGCGGCCGGCCAGGCCGTAGCCGATCTTCACGAGCGCGCGGGCCAGCGCGTTCGGCTCGCCCGTCGCCTCGCCCGCGAAGCGGTCGGCCCAGTACTCACGCGTCCGCGAGAGCCACAGGACGAGGTACTGCGAGATGACGTAGACGAGGTAGGAGGTGAGCGCGATGGCCAGCCGGGCGCCGGCCGACTTGTCGCGCCCCCGCACGCGGACGCGGACGAGCGTGCGATAGACGTAGTAAGACACGAGCGGCACGAGGTAGGCCATGGTCATCACCAGCATGTCCCAGTGCACCGCGTGGCCGATCTCGTGGGCCACCACGGCCTCGACCTCGGCCTCGTCCAGCAGCTCGAAGAGCCCGCGGGTGAGGACCACGCGGGCGTTGTTGGGCGTGTGGCCGTAGGTGAAGGCGTTCGGCGCCCCGTCGTTGATGATGCCGAACCGCGGGAAGCGAATCCCGCGCCGCTCCGCCAGCCCCTGCACGAACTCCTGGAGGTGGCCGGGAAGGCTCCCCGGGTCCACAAACTCGCACTGGTAGAACCACCGCAGCGACAGGTCCATCAGGAACGGGCCGAGGAGGAACTGGAAGGCGACGACGCCCACGCCGATCCAGACCGCGGCCTCGGGGGAAAGCCCGGCGAACTCCACGAGTGCGATCAGCAGCGCGCCCAGCAGGCCGTAGAGGAGCAGGAGCACGCCGCCCGAGCGGACGGCGAGGTTGGGCAGGGGCCGGGCCGCCGCGGCGATGGCCGCGAGGCGCCCAACCGCCGGCGTGTCGCCTTCGTCGCGCCCCGTGCCCGCCTCGTGGCCGAGGCCGAGCGAAAGCTCGATGTCGTCGCGCGCCGCGATGTCCTCCAGCTCGCCCTTGTCGAGCCACAGGCCCCCCGTGTCGCGGCACGCATCAACGGCCAGCCGTCCGCCGAACAGGAGCAGCTTGAGCATCGGCCGGCCGGTCTTGGGGCTGGGGACGCGACCGACGCGCCCCTTGCGGGCCGCGCCGTGGAGCATGGCGGCGAGGGCCTTCGGCTTGCGGGTGAAGTGGAAGACCTCGCCCTTGTCGAGCCACACGCCGCCGCAGGAGGGGCAGGTGTCCACCTCGACCCCCTGCTTCGTCATCGCGGGCCGCAGCGCCGCGCCGTCACAACGCGGGCAGTTCAGTGCGTGAGCACCTTCCGACATCTGCGCACTCCTTGACTCCTTGCAAGGAGACGCCGGAGCATTTGCTGCGCCGGCAACCACGGGATACCATAAGGAAAGCAGGAAGGCAGGAAAAGAGCAAGCCGCACTAGACCGCTGCCCTGGCAGGGAGGACTTCGGCGCACCCGTCGTCCGTGGAACAGGAGTCAGGCTATGGACGATGACGAGGGAACTGACAGAGGCAACATCAAGTTCCTCTGCAAGTCCTGCCACCGGCGCTTGGCAGCCCCCGCGAGGGCCGCGGGCAGGTGGGCGCACTGCCCGAGCTGTGGTATGCGTCAATCCGTCCCGTCGCCCGACGACCTGCCTGGGTCGTCTGCGGATGAGCGCGGTGCGCCCGCCGACGGCAGCAGTGCATCAAGCTCCGCTCTTCGCTACGACGCCTTCATCAGCTATCGGCATGTGGAACCGGACCGCCGCTGGGCGACGTGGCTTCAGAAGGCCCTGGAAACCTATCGTACGCCCCGGAAGCTCGTGAGAGACCAGAATGCCGCGCCCCGGCTAGGGCGCGTCTTCCGGGACGAAGACGAGTTGCCCGCATCGGCCGACCTCAGCCGCGAGATCGAGCTCGCGCTGAAGGACTCCCGTTTCCTGATCGTCGTGTGCTCCCCACGCACGCCGGAGTCCGAGTGGGTGAACAAGGAGGCCCTGCGGTTCCGCCAGATGGGTCGCGGGGATCACATCCTGGCCTTGCTGATTGAGGGGGAGCCCAGTGAGTCGTTCCCCAGGGCCTTGCGCGAGATTCGCCGCACTCTGGTTGACGGGCGCGGCCTCAGTCGCGAAAGGATTCAGGAGGTCGAGCCGCTGGCAGCCGATGTACGCACAAGCCGCACAGAGAGCGGCCGCTACCTGAAGCGAATGGCAAGGCTGCGGCTATTCGCCTGCATCCTCGGCTGCCGCTTCGATGACCTGCGTCGCCGCGAACACGAGCGACAGAATCGCCGACTGGCGCTCGTCGGCGTCGTCCTGACGTGTTTACTACTTGTCGTGACGGGCCTGCTGCGCATGGCGATGTACCAAAAGGGACAGGCGGTGCGCCAACGCCTCATCGCAGACGAGCAACGGGGGATAGCTGAGAGACAGACGATCGAGGCACAGCATCAGCGGGACCTCGCCCGGGCGGAGAAGACACGGGCCGACGAGGCCCGCCGCAAGGCGGAGGAGGAAGCCGCCAAGGCCACGGCCGTCGTCGACTTCCTGCGCAAAATGCTCATCTCGGTCAAGCCGGACATTGCGCGCGGTCGTGACGTGACGGTTCGCGACGTGCTGGATTGGGCCGCCACCAGCGTGGGTAAGCAGTTCGCAGCCCAACCCGAGGTGGAGAGTGCGGTCCGCATGGTGATCGGTGTCACGTACGAGGCGCTGGGCAGCAATCAACTGGCGACGGCTCAGTTCGTTGCTGCCAGGAGGGCCTACGAGGGGTCCGGCAAGGGCGAAAGCCCAGACGCACTGGTCGCCTTGAACAACCTGGCCATTCTGCTCGACAAGGCAGGTGAGCACGCCCAGGCGGAGAAGACGTACAGAGAGGTGCTTGACAAGCAGAAGCGCATCCTTGGCCCAGAGCATAAGGACGCCCTCACGACGATGAACAATCTTGCGATCTCGCTAGACCGGCAGGGGAAGTACGCCGGGGCCGAGGCCATCTACCGGCAAGTGCTCGCGACGCGCCAGCGCGTCCTGGGCGAGAACCACCCAGACACTCTCAAGTCCCTGAACAGCCTCGCGTTCACGTGCTATAACCAACGCCGCTATGCCGAGGGAGAGCAACTCGCACGGCGGACGCTTCAAGCTCGGCAGCGTATCCTGGGGGAAGATCACCCCGACACATTGAATTCCCTCACCAACCTTGCCGGCTGCTTGGGGAAGCTCGGCAGACATCAGGAAGCGGCCAAGCTTCACCGCCAGGCGCTGGCCACCAGATTGCGAGTCCTCGGGGAACGGCACCCCAGCACGCTGTCGTCAATGAACGACCTGGGCGTCGAGCTGGAAGAGCTCCGCGAGTATTCGGAGGCGGAGCGCATGCACAGGCGGGCGTTCGAGGCGCGCCGAACGATCCTGAGCGCGGAACATCCCGACACCCTGCAGTCCATGCACAGACTCGTTCTGACGCTCCACGAGCAGGGCAAGTACGCCGAGGCCGAGGCGATCGGCCGAGAGACCGTCGCGGTGCGCCGCCGCCTCCTGGGTGCCGAACACCCCGACACTCTCTCCGCGCTCCACAATCTCGCGGCGGCCCTCGCCGCTCAGGGGAAGCACGCGGAGGCCGAGAAGATCGGCCAGCAGGTGCTTGACGCACGCCGCCGAGCCCTCGGTGAGGAGCATCCCGACGTGGCGCTGTCCATGATCGTCCTTTCCGGCGCACTCAGCGGCGCGGGGAAGGACGCCGAGGCGTCGAAGCTGCTCCGGCGAGTGCTGGATTTCCGCCAGCGCACGCTGGGCAATGGCCACCCCGATACACTCTATGCCATGAACAGCCTGGCGATAACGCTCGACAACCTGGGCAAGTACACAGAGGCAGAAGCCCTCTACCGCGGGGTGCTGGAGGAACGACGCCGCGCCTTGGGCAACAACCATCCCGACACACTGGCCACGATGAACTGCCTCGCCGTCAACCTGCACTGCCAGAAGAAGCACGCCCCCGCGGAGGAACTGTTTCGCGAAACCGTTGAGGCACGGCGTCGCATCCTTGGCGAAGGGCACCCCGACACACTCAGGACGATGAATAAGCTGGCCGATGAGCTGAACAGCCAGGGGAAGCTCGCGGAGGCGGAGCGGCTTCTGCGAGACATCATCCAGATACGGCGGCGCGTCGTCCGCGACGTAGATGCGGACATGCTCCTGCTCCTGAGCAACGTCGCCGTGCTGTGCATCAATCAAGGCAAGAACGCCGACGCCGAGAGGGAGCTGCGGGAGTTGGTGGCTCTCCAGAAACTGAAGTTGGGCTCGCGCCACGCGGACGTCATACGCTCGATGCAGCACCTGGCTTTCGTGCTCGAGAAGCAGGGAAAGACGGCGGAGGCACAGAGGGTGCGTGATGAGATGAGCGCACTCCAGAACCGCTCCGGGCAGTAGGGAGCAGGAGAGATGGGGTTGGGCGGCGCGGCCCACGTGAGCCGCGTCGCGGGCAGGGTGAGGAGGAATTCCTCCAGCGGGATGCCTCCACCCCTTCACGAGGATCATTTCTTCGGTGCTGGGCTGGCGCGTCGGCCCCATTCGCCGGCGCGCTTCGGGTCGTGGTCGGGGTTGGGCGTGGGCATCTGGGCGTTGACGGCCTTGCGCCAGTCATCCAGTCTCTTTCGCAACTCGGCGGCCCGCTCGGGCATTGCGGCGGCGAGGTTGCGCGCCTCGCCGATGTCGCGCTTCAGGTTGTACAGCTCGAGCGCGCCGTCCTCGAAGAACTCGATGAGCTTCCAGTCGCCCGCCCGGATGGCGCCGCAGGGCGCGGTGTGGTGGTAGTGGGGGTAGTGCCAGTAGAGCGCGTCGCGCTTGAGCGTGCCGACAGGCTCGAAGAGCGGCACAAGGCTCGCGCCGTCCACGGCGTGCTTCGGGTCGGGCCGCACGCCGGCCAGCTCGAGCATCGTGGGATAGAAGTCCACGCTGGAGACAGGCACGTTGCACAGCGTGCGCGGCGGCACGATGCCGGGCCAGCGGATGACGAGCGGCACGCGGATGCCGCCCTCGTAAAGCGAGCCCTTCTCCGAGCGGAGCGGGGCATTCGACGTCACGACCCCGCCTTGGCCGGTGTACATCTTGATCAAGCCGCCGTTGTCGGAGAAGAAGATCAGCACCGTGTTGTCGGCGAGCTTCAGTTCGTCGAGCTTGGCCATCACGCGGCCCACGTTTTCATCGAGGGCTTCGATCATCGCGGCATAGGCGGGGTTGCACTGCTGGGGCGGGGCCTGGCCGGGCGTGAGCTTCGCCCGGTACTTCTCGACCAGCTCCTTGCGGGCCTCGAGGGGGATGTGGACGGTGTGGTAGGAGAGGTAGAGGAAGAAGGGCTTGTCCTTGTGGCTCTCGATGAACTTGAGGCCGGCGTCGGTGAGCCCTGAGGTTTGCTTGTCGGTGCGGCTGGCCGCGCCGGGCACGACGACGTCGAAGCCGTGGTCGGCCGGCTGGCTGCCTTTGCCGCCGAGGTGCCACTTGCCCACGCAGGCCGATGTGTAGCCCGCGGCCTTCAGCGCCTCGGGCAGCGTCACCTCGTCGGCGGGGAGGTTCTGGTTGAACTTCGGCACGACGAGCTTCGCGTAGGGCCGCCAATGGCCGGGGATGAAGTCGGTGAGATTCACCGTGGCAGTGTACTTGCCTGTGAGAATGCTCGCGCGGGTGGGCGAGCAGACGGGGCAGGCCGCATAGGCGTCGGTGAAGCGCAGGCCCTGGGTCGCGAGGCGGTCAATGTTGGGGCTCTCGTGGTACGTGCTGCCATAGCAGCCCAGGTCGGCCCAGCCCAGGTCGTCCACGAGGATGAAGACGAAGTTGGGCTTGGCCTTCGGCGCGGCGCCGACGAGCGCGCTCGCGCCGAGAACCCCTGCGCCGGCTCGGGCGAGGAAATTGCGTCGCGTCATGACTTCACCCTTTCCACAAGCGAGGCCAGTTGGGCCTTCAGATCCTCGAGCACGGCCTTGTGCTCGGCCGCTGCGGCCAGGTTCCGCATTTCGCCGGGGTCGTTCTCGAGATCGTACAGCTCCTCGAAGGCCAGGGTATCGGGGCGGGGCGGCTTGAAGGTCTGGATGTACTTCCAGCGGCTCGTGCGGACGGCGAGGATGGGCCAGGAGCCCAGCTCGGGCTTGATGGCCTCGTAGAGGACGCTCTTCCGCCAGCCCTCGGCCTGGCCTTTGAGGAGCGGCACCAGGCTGCGCCCGTGCATGTTCTCTGGGATCGGCAGCCCGGCCAGGTCGAGCAGCGTCGGGGCGATGTCGGCATTCAGGATCAGCTCGTCGCACACCGTGCCCTTGAGCCCCGGACCGGAGACGAGGAAGGGCACGCGCATGGACTCCTCGTAGGCGAGCACCTTGCTGGTGAAGCCGTGCTCGCCCATGAACCAGCCGTTGTCGCCCATGTGGACGATATAGGTCGTCTCGCGCAGGCCCAGGCGGTCGAGGGCGGCGAGCAGGGCGCCGAGGGCGCGGTCGAGGTCGGTGACGGCGGCGAAGTAGCGGCGGAAGTGGCGGCGGATGCCGGCCGCGTCGCCGTAGCCGTAGAGCGTGCCGCGCTCGCGGTGGCGGCCGGCCTTCAGGTAGGGCGGCTTGCCCGACAGGTCGTCGCGCCAGTTCGCCGGCACCGGCATCTTCGCCTCGTCGTAGAGCGCGAGCGTCTCGGGCCGCGCCGGCCAGTCGAACTTGTCGTCCATGTGGGGAATCTGCGTGGCGAGGTGGAGCAGGAAGGGCTTGCGCGCCGCGGCCGCCGCCTCGAGGAACTCGACGGCTTGGCCGGCCAGGTAGTCCTCGATGAAGCCCTTGGCCACCTTCGGCTGCCCGCGCTCGATGACCTTGCGGTCGTGGTGCGGGCCGTTCGAGTTGAAGTAAGTGACGAAGTCGAAGCCGGCGCCCGACGGGTCGGCGGGGCGGCTGAGGTGCCACTTGCCCACGTAGCCGGTCTGGTAGCCGGCGGCCTTGAGAATCTGGGCGAACGTGCGCTCGGCCGGCTTCAGGCCCATGCCGAGGCCCGGCACGCCATTCGCCCGCCCGTAGCGGCCCGTGAGGCAGCAGGCGCGGCTGGGGCTGCAAATCGAGGTCGCCACGAAGGCGCGGGCGAAGCGCACGCCGCGCGCGGCCATTGCGTCCATGTTGGGGGTGATGACCAGCGGGTTGGCGCAGCCGAGGGCGTCGAAGCGCTGGTCGTCCGTGAGGATGAAGACGAAGTTGGGCACGCTCTTCTCCTGAGCCGAAGCGCCGCGCCGCGGCAGGAGCCCGACGGCGGCGAGGCCCGCCGAGGCGAGGAAGCGACGGCGAGCCATCACGCGGCGCCGCGGAGCATGGCCGGGTCTCATTTCTTCCTGCCTCGCTTCCCCTTCTCCCGCGCGTCAGGCGGGGGCGGAGCGACGGGCTCGGGGAAGCCGCCCTTGCGGATGCGCTCGCCCACCTCGCGCAGGGTCGCGGCGTCGCCCGCGTGGATCGAGCCGTCGGGCAGCGGCCCGGTGTTCAGCAGCAGGTTGGCCTTCTGGTGGGCCGCCTGGCCGAGCTTGAGCATCACCTCGTCGGCGTCGAGGTGCGGCGAGTCCTTCACATAGCCCCAGCCGTTCCGCTGGAGGGTCGTGCAGATCTCCATCGGCTTGCCCGTGGCGTTCTGGATGCCACGGTGCTCGGGGGCGAAAAAGTCCTCGGTGCCCAGGAGCCCCTGCTTGTAGGACACGAGCACCTGCGGCTGGAGGCGGTGGACGAGATCGTACAACTCCTGGCAGCGGAACTTCGCGCGGTCGCCCGAGAGGGGGACCGCGATGCCGTCGAGCCAGATGCCGGCGATGGGGCCGTAGCTCGTCAGCAGCTCGGTGATCTGGGCGGTCATGAAGTCGAGGTACTTCTGGAGGTCGTGCTCGTTGCCCGTGGCATAGGATGGCTCGGGCGGGTTGTATTGGGGCCGTGCGGAGCCGCGCCACTGGTCGTTGTTCGGGGCGTGAGGGTGGCGCCAGTCGCGGCCGTGCGAGTAGTAGAGGAAGAGGCCGAGGCCCTTGCGGCGGCAGGCGTCGGCCAGCTCGGCCACCAGGTCCCGCTTCGCCGGGCTGTTCAGGCTCTGGAAGTCCGTCTGCTTCGTGGCGAAGAGGCCGAAGCTGTCGTGATGCCGCGTCGTGAGGTTCACGTAGCGCATCCGGGCCGCGAGGGCCAGGTCCGCGATGGCGACGGCGTCGAACTTCTCTGCCCTGAACTGGTCTTTGAGCTTCGCGTATTCGGCGACGGGTATCTTCTCGCGGAACTGGACCCATTCGTGGCGCCCGAGGAGCGAGTAGAGGCCGTAGTGCAGGAAGAGGCCGAAGCGCGCCTCGCCGAACCACTGGAGCGCGGCCCGGCGAGGGTCCCGACGGTAGAGCTGCTCGTAGCCCTTGAGGTAGGATGGAATGGCCATGTCGTCTCCGGCCTCCTTCGCCAAGGCGTCGGCTGCCCGGAGCGCCATCGCAGCCGCTCCCATTCCGGCGGTCCTGGTCAGGAAGTGTCGTCGGTTCACGCCTTCTCCTGCTTCTCGCCGGCTTCTCTATCGCTTCTTCTTTGCCGGCGCGCCCTTTTCGCGCTTGGGGTCGTAGTTGGGGTTGGGCGTGGGCATCTGGGCGCCGACGGCCCGCCGCCAATCGTCGAGTTTCTTGCGCAGCTCGGCCGCCTTCTCGGGCATCTTGGCCGCGAGGTCGGTCGTCTCGCTTAAGTCGCCCTTCAGATTGTAGAGCTCGAGCTTGCCGTCCTCGAAGTACTCGATGAGCTTCCAGTCGCCGCAGCGGACGGCGCCGCCGGGCAGGGTGATGTGGTAGTGGGGATAATGCCAGTAGAGGGCGTCGCGCTCGATGGTGCCGGATTGCTTGAGGAGCGGCACGGTGCTCAGCCCGTCGGGCGCCTGCTTCGGGTCGGCCTTCAGCCCCGCCATCTCGAGGATGGTCGGATAGAAGTCGGTGCTCGTCACGGGGACGGAGCAGGTGGAGCCGGGCTTCACGACGCCTGGCCACTTGACGATCCACGGCTCGCGGATGCCGCCCTCGTAGAGCGTGCCCTTGCCCGCGCGAAGCGGGGCGTTCGACGTCACGGCCGCGAGGCCGCCGTTGTCGGACATGAAGAACACGACCGTACGGTCAGCGATGCCCAGCTCGTCGAGCTTGGCCATCACGCGGCCGACGCTCTCGTCCACGCTCTGGATCATGGCGGCGTAGGTGGCGCTGTTCTGCCCCTTCGCCGGGCGGCCCTTCTCGATGAACTTCTCGGTGAGGTCCTTCTTCGCCTGGATGGGCGTGTGGACGGCGTAGTGGGGGAGGTAGAGGAAGAAGGGCTTGTCCCTGTTGGTCTCGATGAACTTGACCGCCTCGTCGGTAAGGCGGTCGCTGAGGTACTCGCCCGGTTTGCCGTCGGCGATGCCGGGGATCTTGTAGGGCGCGAAGTAGCTGGGCGGCTGGCCGCGGTGGTCGCCGCCGACGTTGAGGTCGAAGCCCTGCGACTCGGGGCGGTACTCGGGGCCGCCGAGGTGCCACTTGCCGATCGAGGCCGACACGTAGCCGGCCGGCTTCAGCGCCTCGGCGAGCGTGACTTCCTCGTGGGGCAGATACATCGTCCAGTCGGGCACGGCGAGCTTGGCGTTGCGCCGCCGGTGCCCGGCGATCCAGTCGGTGAGGTGGAGCCGGGCCGGGTACTTGCCCGTGAGGATGCTGGCCCGCGTGGGCGAGCAGACGGGGCAGGCGGCATAGCCGTCGGTGAAGCGCATGCCCTGGCTCGCCAGGCGGTCAACGTTGGGCGTCTCGTAGATCGTGCTGCCGTAGCAGCCGACGTCGCGCTGGCCCATGTCGTCAATGAGGAAGAACACGAAGTTCAGCTTCGGGCCGCCGGCGCCCTCGGCGGCGTGGGCGAGCCGCGAAGCACCGAGGAGGCCCAGCGAGCCAAGCGTGGCTCGGCGGAGGAATGCGCGTCGGTTCATCGGGCGCTCCAATAGGACGAATGGGACCCATAGGACAGAGAAGACGCGGGAACCGTTCTCAGGCTGTTCCGCACGGGCGGCGATTCTTGCCCGGCATGCCGCGGCTGGCGTCGCCGATGTCCTCGCGGCAGCGCTCGGCCAGGTCCTCGAGGCGCTTGACGACGTCGGGGTTCGCCGCGGCCACGTCGTTCTTCTCGCTGATGTCGGCGTCGAGGTCGTAGAGGGCGGCGGGGGTCTCCCGCGGGGCCTTGCCCTTGCCGCCGCCGGCCTTGCGGGCGAGGCGGAGCTTCCACTTGCCGCTGCGCACGGCCTCCAGGCCGTAGCTGCGATAGTAGAAGAAGGCTTCGGTGGGGCTCTTGGCGCCCGGGGCGCCGGCCATCAGCGGCCAGATATCCCTGCCGTCAATGATGCGGCCGGTCGGCGCCTCGGCGCCGGCGAGCTTGGCGAACGTGGGCAGGACATCCAGGGTCGAGGCGAACTCGGCACAGGTCTTGCCCGCGGGGATGCGGCCGGGCCACCACATGACGCACGGCTCGCGCATGCCGCCTTCCCAGGTGGTGCCCTTGCCGTCGCGCAGCGGGAGGGCCGAGCCGCCGTTCTGCTTCATCACCAGCCACGGGCCGTTGTCCGACGTGAAGAGCACGCAGGTGTTCTCGGCGAGGCCGAGCTTTCGCACGGTGTCGAGGATCTGGCCCGTGCTCCAGTCAATCTCCTCGATCACGTCGCCGTAGAGGCCGCGCTTCGACTTGCCCTTGTGCTTGTCCGACACGAAGAGCGGAATGTGCGGCATCGAGTGCGGCAGGTAGAGGAAGAAGGGCTTCTCCTTGTTCGCGGTGATGAACTTGACGGCCTCTTCGGTGTAGCGCGTGGTCAGTTGGGTCTGGTCCGCCGGGTACTCGATGACTTTCTCGTCGCGGAACAGCGGCACGCCGTGGCGGATCGGCTTCTCCTTGCGCATCTTCTCCAGGGTCATGCCGTCGCGCCAAGCCACGTCGTCGGCCACGGCCATGTTCGGGTCCACGGTCATGTCGTTGCTGTA
>Ga0307380_10001006_pt1 | contig 42502 bp, 32 predicted proteins | sample UN3MG_FD_202239 | JGI IMG/M metagenome (GOLD analysis project Ga0307380, IMG submission 202239) | Soil microbial communities from Risofladan, Vaasa, Finland - UN-3 | ecosystem: Environmental > Terrestrial > Soil > Coastal area > Acid sulfate soil | place: Finland: Risofladan, Vaasa | collected...
GCAGAGAGATTCTTCGCTCCGCCCGCCGGGAGGCCGGCTCCGCTCAGAATGACACCTTCTTTCAGCTTATCTCCTGTGCCAATAAGGAGTTGCATCCTTCGGCGCAGGGGAAAGTAGCGTTGTAGTGTTAGGGCGTGTTGCCCAAATCGAGAACCCAGTTTGGAGTGCGGCCTTCAGGCCGTATCTTGCGCCTCCGGTGCGGCGAACTACGGGCTAAAGCCCGCACTCCGAACGGTTCGTGCTCGCGCGCCTGACTTGGGCAACACGCCCTTTGGCTTTGAATTGTGCAGCTCAGAGCGGCACTGCACGGGATGGGGCGGGGACAGTGTGATTGAAGACCGAAGATGTGACACCCTTCGTTCATTCCTCGGCCGAGGCCGCCAAGTCAAGATGGCCACCTCCCTATGCGCGTGCGTGAGCATCTTGAGCAGGCGGGAGACGGACGGCCCCCGGCCGCGACTTGTCGAGCCCCCCCCCAGGGGCTCAACCCCTGTGGCGCGCAGGTGAGCGCCTGGGCGGGTGGGGCGAAGGTGGCGGGTTGCTGCGAGCGATAAGGTCTTGCCGTTCAGACACTTGCGGCTCCAAGGACACTGGACTGGCCTCGCTCTCCCAGGTGCGCCCCCTCCCCCCCTCCGTAGTCGCGCCCCCCGTCGGCGGGAGATGAGGGGCATGTGAGGCCCCAAAGGATGTCAACCCCCGTGTGTCGCGGTTGGCATCCTTTGTTCGCATTCTCTGGGACTCGTCCACGAAGGCCGCGGATGATCGGTCGAAGCCGAGGGGCCTCACTTGAGGACTTGGAAGAGGTTGCTGTAGTCGTCGGTCCACATCACGCGGCGGTCGAGTTCGGCGACCTCACCAGGACCATGCTTGTGCGCGGGGTGAGGAGCGTGTAGAATCGTCCGCGAATGGGCTGACCAATGGGGCCGCCCAGGTGGAATTGACACCTCAGATGGAGCAGCGGCATGAATCGGATGCGCCTTCTTCGTGTGGTGCTTTGTTGCGCGGTCTCTGTGTTTGCCGGCGCGGCCCATTTTGCGGCGGCTCAGCCCGCAACGGGCGGTTCGTGGGGGATACCTGCGTTCAACAAGCTGAGCGAACTCCAGAAGCAGCTCATGTCCCAGGAGACAAGCAGCGGAAAGGTGCCCCCGAGTCTGTTGCACCAGTACAAACTCACCTGTGCCGAAGCGAAAGCAGCATTGGCCCAAAGGAGTTTCAGTGAAGACGAGCCCGGTGCTGCCGCGAGGTACCAGAACGCGCTGAACGCCCACGGCAAATACATGGAGAAGCTGTACGACCAAAATGGCGCGGAACTGGGTGCCTGGATGCAGGCCCAGAAGAGCGCCCCCGGCACGCAGACGGGCGGCGGCCAGACAAAGCCTGTCACCGCCTCCGGCGCGACGGGCACGCAGGCCCTCCCCGCTGAGCAAGTGGTGGTCGCCACGTGGGACACGCTCCTGACGGCGAGCAAGCCAGGCTGCGAGACGGTCACGCAGCCCCTCAAGGGCCAGCGTATGGCCTACCTCCCCGCGGGCACGACGGCCGACGCGCTGCCGAGCGCCGAGTTCACCGTGCACGTCTACGGCGTGGTGCACGACTCCAAGGGCAAGCCGGTCGGCGGCGTGGCTGTGTCCCTGCCCGGCGGGAAGGCCGCGGCGACGACGAAGGCCGATGGGTCGTACTACCTGCCTTTCAAAGTGGCCGGCCGCCAACCGCCCACGGGTAAGCCCGAGGCCAGGGAACAGGTCAACCTCACCATCAAGCAGCTCTTCGCCGTTGTCCCCGAGGAGTTGGCCTTCAGCCCCGGCAAGCCCCAAGTGAGCGTCTTCAGCATCGAGAACCGGGCCGACACCCAGGACATCACCATCCAGGGCCTCCAGGTGCTCGGCGCGCCGGCCGACGCGGTCGTCGTCAGGATCCGCGGCGGAGACCGGGTCGTCCACGGGGATCAGGGCACGCGCTGTGTCATCGGGCCAGGCGGCTTCTGCAACGTCGAGGTACGTTGGGACTGTCCCGTTGGGGCCACGAACGCCCGCATCAAGGTGATCCCCGAGGATTCGTCGCTCGGCTCGAAGGCGGTTCTGTTGCGGACCGGCCTCACGGCCAAGCAGATCATCGGCAACCACCAGGCCAAGGTGGTCGCCCTCTTGCAGGCCCAGAAGACGATCGCCGTGTTGCAGGCCCTGAAGACGATCGCCGCCAAGCCCACCACGCCGCCCCCGGCCACCCCGCCGCCGGTCACGCCGCCCCCGGTCACGCCGCCGCCGGCCACGCCGCCGCCGGCCACGCCGCCGCCACTGCCCGCGCTCGACAGCAATTGGCTCGACACGTGGCGCCAGGAGAACGACGCGAAGATCAAACAGATCGAGGACATCCTGCTGAAGACCGCGGCCGAGAACCTGCCCGAGGTGAAGGCGGCCCCGAAGCCGGGCGTCCCAGAGACCGTTGATACGACCAAGGCCCCCAACGTCTTTAATTTCTTCGGAGGCCAGAACCACGTCAACATCTTCGCGCCTGGCACGAAGGCGACGTTCAGCTCATCCCCGGAGAAACTGGGCACACAGGGGTCCCTGGAAGCCGCCAAGAATCAGCAGAAGGCGGGCCAGGAGAAGGCCACGTCCGTCGGCATCGGCATCGACCAGGGCTCCGCCTACTCGGGGGACCTCGGCAAGCAGGATCCCGTGCGCGGCTACTTCGAGCAACTGGAGGACAACAGCTTTGATGAGGGATTCGACGCAGGCCGTAAGGCCGGCACAACGGCCGTGAACAAGGCCAAGAAGTTCGCGGGCGCGGTGCTTGGCACGGTGGAGGGCGTGGCCACCGAGGCGGCCAACACCTATTGGAACTTCTTCACAAAGAGCTGTAGCATCATCTCGTGGAACACGAAGTACGAGGTGCGCCACGACGCGGCATCGGGCACGACGACCGTGACCGTGTTCGAGGATTCAGTCGAGATTCAGAGCTTCACCGGCGACCGCTCCCAGAAGACCCTCTACGCGGGCCAGCGGGTCAGCGTCGGCCCGCAGGGCTTCGGCACGCTGGAGGAGTTGCGCGCCGACCAGTTGGCTGCGGCGGCCGACCTCTACGCCCCGGCCTTCCTCGGCCTCAACCCCGTGACCTACGAGCAAAGCGGCGTCGAGCAGGCCGTTCTCGCTGCCGAAGGCGAGGGGCCGGCCAAGGCGGGGCCGACGGGCCTGACGTCCCCTCTGGTCAACATCGCCATCTGGGCCGTTGTCGGCCTGGGCGCGCTCCTGGTCCTCGGCAAGCTCGTCTTCGCCTCCCGGAGATCCTGACCCAGCCGTCCGGCCCACGGTGGCCGCTCTGCGCGACCCCAGTACCTTACGGAGAGTTCGGGGACGCCATACGTCATTGTCAGTTGGCCAGGCGGGATGGCTGTTCGCGGGACACCCTCAATACTGTTCTGTCCCCGGTGTGCCGTCCCCATGCCGTGCCTGGGACCGCAGACCCGCGGGCGATGAACGGAGGATGCCCCCATGCGCTGTTCGGTGATGGCGACGTTCCTGGCGGCCTTGCCCCTGGCGTTTCTGGCAGGGCTGGCGCGCGGGGAGGAACTCGTCAAGCCCGAAGCGGCTGAGGCCCCCGGGTTCCCTGCCGAGTTCGTTTTCGACACCGCGGCCTATCCCGACGAGTCCCTGGTCAATGTCAAGGTGGTCAATCATCGCTGGCCCGACTGCGACACGCTCCAGAGCATCGCCCGGGACATCTTCCGGGTCGAGGGTGTGAACGACACGGAGGCTGAGAGCGAAGCCAAGGCCATCGCGCTGTGGAAGTGGTTCCGTGTCCTGATGTGCAACTCGATCCCACACGCCTTCGAGGGGCCGCTTGACAAGGCCGAGCGCCAGCGCGAAGCGCACAAGTCCCTGACGGTCTATGGCCACCACGAGTGCGGCGGCCTCAGCTCGGTGATGTCGGCGCTCTGGCGCGCCGCCGGCTACATCGGCTACAAGGAGTCCAGCCACGGGCACAGCACCGTGGTTCTCCGGTATGCCGACGGGGACGGCACTTGGCGGATGCACGGCTTCGACCCGATGGGCGGCTTCCTGTGGTGGGACGCGGCCAACCGGCGCATCGGCGTCCGGACCTGCCCGGTGATGCAGGGCACGGTCTTCCGCGTCCTGGACCCGGTGTCGGACCACACCCTGCGGACCTCGCTCCTCTGGGGCCAGCGGCTTGTGCGCCAGTGGGACAGCGAGAACACCGTGCTGCGGAACACCCCGCCTACCTTCGAGAGCAAGTTCTTCGAGACCACGATCCACGAGGCGGTCGCGGGGCTGGAGGTCCAGGTGCTGGAGGCGGACCTGACGCCCGAGAGCTACGCCCGGCCGCTCTGGAAGGACTCGGCCAACGTCGCCTGCTCGGCGGCGGCCGAGGACAGGGCCGCGCTCCACCCCGCCGAGGCCGGCAAGCCGGCCGCCTTCATCTACCGGCTCCCGTCGCCTTACGTGGCCGTCGAGGCGGTCTGCGAGGCCCGGCTCCGCAAGGGCGCGGCCGACGATGTCTGCCGGCTCAGCTTCTCCACCGACCAAGGCAAGACCTGGAACCTCTGCTTCGACAAGCAGGCGGTCGGGAAGGAGGAGGCGAGGCTCGATATCGGCAACAAGCTCTACCTGGAGAAGAAGCCCGCGGTCACCTCGAACTACGCCTTCCTGGTCAAGGCGGAGTTTCAGGCTGGCCAGGATACGGCGCGGACGGGCCTGGACGGTTTGAGGATCACCGTCAAGCGCCAGCTCAACAAGCGTTGCCTGATGAATCTGCTGCCGGGCGAAAATGTCATCCGGGTCTCCGCGGACCGGCTGGCGCCCGGAACGGCCCTGGCCCTGGAGGTCAATTACGTCGTCAACGGCCAGGCCGCTACGGTCGCCAAGACCATTGACCGATTCCCCTTCTACTTCCGGATCAACGTCGAGGGGGTCTCCGACGATCACCTGAAGACCATGCGGAGCAAGGTCACGACCTTCAACGCCCCGTCCTGGCCGCTGCGGATGCGCTCCATCGGGATGCGCCTGATTGACGCGAAGACGGCGCAGGTTGACAAGTCCCTGCCGGCGGCGGAGGCGGGGCCGTTCTTCAAGGCAAAGTGCCCGCATCCCTTTGACCCGCTCAAGAATCCCGGCGGCACTGCGGCCACGCGGGGCGTCGGTGATGAGGCGGCCCTCGGCGGCTTCCTCCCGCAGCGGCCGAAGCCCGAGGCGCGCGACCTCTCCGTCCAGGAGAAGGCCAAGCTGGACGAGCTTGTTGGGAACATCAAGCGGTGGAGCAACGCGGAGGCCCTGGGCGCCTATCCCGAGGCGGTGGACGCGCTCGTCAAAGCCCTGCCCGCCGCCGACGGGGACCTGACCATCTACATCTGCAAGGCCCTGGCCCAGCTCGGCGACCGCAAGACCGTCCCTGCGCTTCTGGACAAGTGGGACCGGCGGCTTCAGGACTCGGCGCCCGGGAGCCGCTACATCCCCGACGCCCTGGCGGCCTGCGGCGATCAGTCGGCCGTGCCCGGCCTGCTCAAGCCCCTCAGGAAGCTCCGGCTGGACTACCGATTTCATGTCATTCACGCCCTGGGCGCGCTGGGGGGCAGCCAGGCCAAGGAGGCCCTGGAATACCTGGCCGGGAATGATCCCCATTACGCCAACCGCGCGCTGGCCGCGGATTTCCTCAAGAGGGGCATCCCAGCGGATCGGCACTGACGCCACGCGAGGATGTGAGGCGATCGGCATCATCGAGAACGCGGCTTGCTCGACAGCCTTGTCCCTGACCAAAGGAATGCAATTCTAGGATGCGGTGCCAGGCACGAATGGCGTCAAGATAAGGCAACTGGTCACCCGCGCGCTGAAGGCGAAGACCGCCTAAAGGCGGGACTCCCAACAGGTTATGGACTCGTTCGGAGTCCCGCCTTCAGGCGGCGGTGCCTGCTATGTGGGACGTTGTCAAGGGTCGCCTCAAGAAAAAGAGTCGGTCTTCCTTGGTGATCGCGTGCCGCCTGCTATTCGATGCGTCTGCGGGTCCCCCCGCAGAGCTCAAGTTGCCGAAACGCCGGGAGCGGACCAAACCGTTGCTCGGGACCATCCCAAGGGGGTGAACGGTCTCGCTCCCTTCACGATCAACGACCGATCAGCCAAGGAGTCCGGTCTTCTCTCCGGGTTCGTTCTTGTTCGTCTCCTTTTTCAGCAGCAACCGTCTGCTCTGGTTCTCCTGTCTTGGCCTCAGGGTTGTCGGGGCACGCCCGGGGAGGCGCTCGCCGCCGGGCGGTCCTCGGGAAGTCCCTCCCCTTTGGCCAGGTGCCAGAGGCGGATCGCCAGGCGGCGCATCATGGCCACGATCGCGATCTTCTTCCGCTTCTTGGGGTTCCGGGAGAGCAACCATTCATATGTCGCACGAGCCGCCGGGTCGAAGCGCACCCAGACGTGGGTCGCCTGGCATAGCACCCGCCGAATCCGCGGCGGGCCTTGGTGGGTGATGTGGCCCTTGCGGTCCGTCGTCTCGCCGCTCTCGGGCTGCGTGGGCACCAGCCCGCAGTAGGCCCCCACCTCGCGGCGGTTACGGAACCGCGCCGGGTTCCCGAGCTCCAGCCGGAAGGTCAGGGCGGTCAGCGTGCCCACGCCTTTGACCTCCTGCATCCGCTTCACGGCGGCCGCGTGGCGCGCCGTCTTCGCCAGCGCGCGCACGTGCTCGTCCAGGTGCTTCCGCTCCTGCTCCAGGGCATCTATCTGTGCCAGCAGGCTCCCCAGGCACACCGCCCCATACGTCCCCAGCACGCCGCCCGGCACCACCAGCCTCTCCAGCCACCGACGATGGCCCACACCCCAGCGGTCCCCCACGCCCTTCGGCTTCTCCACGCCGTACCGCTTCAGCAGCGTCCGGACCTCCGTCTTCAGCCCGGCCAGCTTGTCCGCCACCGCCTGGCGGCTTCGCGTCAGTTCCCGATCCTCCCGGCTCACGACACCCGTCCCCCTTCGCGGACCGGGGCGCCACTGGGACGGCCACTCTTCACTCGTCCCTCGCCACAGCGGCGGGGTCCACCCGCTCGACGTGCTCGACGATGTTTCCCATGATGCGGGAGCCGACGGAGGCGAAGCGGAGGGGGTTGTCGGTGACGTAGTAGCGGTAGACCGCTGAGGCAGCGCCGGTGCGTCGGAGGCCGAGGCGGTCGAGGGTCTCGCCCGTGGCGCGAGCGGTCTCCTCGGCGGAGTCCACGATGCCAACGGCACGCCCGAGGACCCCACGCAGGGCGTCCTTGAGCAGGGGATAGTGGGTGCAGCCGAGGACCACCGTGTCCACGCCGAACTCGATGAGGGGCCGCAGGTACTCCTTGGCGGCGAGGCGGACGATTGGGTCGTCGCAGTCCCTCCCCTCCTCCACCAGGGGCACGAAGAGGGGGCAGGCGCGGTCAATGAGGGCGATGCCGGGGTCGAGGGCTCGGATGCAGTCGAGGTAGGCGCGGCTGCGGATGGTGGCCTCGGTGCCGATGATGCCGACGCGGCGGTTGCGGGTGGCGGCGACCGCGGCGCGGGCGCCGGGCTCGACGACACCGAGGATCGGCACGTCGAAGGTCTCCCGCAGGTGCGGCAGCGCAGCGGCCGAGGCGGTGTTGCAGGCGACGACGAGGAGCTTCGGCGCCCGGCGCAGCAGGAAGCGGCAGTTCTGCTCGGAGAAGGCGATGATGGTGGGGGGCGACTTGATGCCGTAGGGCACGCGGGCCGTGTCGCCGAAGTACAACAGGTCCTCGGCCGGCAGGGCGCGGGCGATCTCGCGCAGGACCGTCAGTCCGCCGATGCCCGAGTCGAAGATGCCGATGGGGGACGCACTGTCAGGCACGGGAAACCCTTCCTGGGGTGGGCGGCCACGCAGGGCCGCCCCTACTTCGCCCCGGCGCGATAGGCGGCGATGCCGTCGGCGATGGCCGCGGCCACGCGCTGGCGGTAGGCGCGGGTGCGCAGGGCCTGCTCCTCGGCACGGTTGGTGAGAAAGCCGATCTCGACGAGGGTGGCCGGCACGCGCGAGTAGCGGAGCACCTTGAAGTCGGCTCCCCGCATGTTGCGCACGCTCAGCCCCCCGCGTTCGCACGCACGCTTGATGGCCTGGGCCAGCTCCACGCCCTCGCGGCGCGTGGCCGCCGACGCCGCCGACCACGAGCCATACCAGTAGAACACCTCGATCCCGTGGTACGACGCGTCGCGAATGGCATTCGCGTGGACCGAGACGAACAGGTCGGCGCCCTTGCGGGTGGCCACGACGGGGCGGTCCTCGAGCTCGACGAACACATCGCTCTCCCGGGTCAGCACGGTCTCGAACCCGCGCGACCGCAGCTCCGCGGCCAGCAGGAGCGCCGTGGGGAGCACCACGTCTTTCTCCTGAAGCCTCCGGCGGCTCACTGCCCCGGGGTCCTTGCCGCCGTGGCCTGGGTCTATGCACACCTTTCCAACGGCTCGGGGCTTGACTGGGGGAGGCGGCGGAGGCGGGGCCACGACGATGGGACGTTCCGTGAGTCGCTCGACCACTCTCCCACGGAGGTACGCCTCCGCTTCAGCGGCCAGCCAACGGGGCACGTAGATGCGCCCGTGGCGCGCCGCGGCCTCGTCGCTGAGCGTCAGAACGCGGGCTCCCAGCGTGGCAGCGGCGATTCCGGGGGCGGCCGCGACCCGGCGCTCGCCGAGTTGCACGGTGAACACGCCGGTCAGCTCGTCGGCGCTCACGCGCGCGCCGCAGCGCCGCGCCACCTCGTTGAGGCACGCGTATCGGGCGGTGGTGAGCACGGGGTCGGCGGAAAGCCGATCGGCGGGCGAGATGCAGCCCTGCACTCCGGCGAGCGCAAGGCCCAGAACGGCGGCCACGGACCATCGGCCGGGGGTTCGGCTCAAGGCACCCCCCATTCCTCTCGATGGATGCCACGGGGCGGCGACGGGGCGGGGAGACCAACCCCTGCAATCTTACCGGCCATGCCCTCGGCTGTCAAGAACGGAAAATGGCAAAGCGTCGGCGCGATACGCACTTGACTCTCCTCGTGCTCAGGCCGTATCATCCTGGGGTGCACCGCGGGTCGGGCGCGCTTGTGTCGGACCGGGGTGCGGCACACTTCAGGAGCTTGCGCATGACGTCCCGCTTCTCGTGGTTTCCCACCATCCTGGTCGTGGGGGCGCTGAGCTACGCCGGCGCCCTGCCCCGCAACTACCTCCACGTCAGCGACATCAAGCGGGGAATGACCGGCTACGGCCTGTCGGTCTTCCAGGGGACCAAGATCGAGCGCTTCGACGTGGAGGTGCTCGGGGTGCTGCGCAACGCCATGCCGAAGCAGGACATCGTGATCTGCCGCATGAGCGGTGCCGGCCTGGAGAAGACGGGCGTGATCGCGGGGATGAGCGGCAGCCCCGTCTACCTGAAGGTCGGCAACGAGCACAAGCTCGCGGGCGCCGTGGCCTACGGCTGGGGCTTCCCCAAGGAGCCTGTGTGCGGCCTCACGCCGATCGAGAACATGTACGCGGCCTCGCAGGCGCCCGTGCCGGAGAAGCTGCCCTCGGGCCCCGCCGGGGTGCCCGCTGCCGGACGGCTCGACGCCCCGCTCGTCCTCGGGGAGCGGACGATCGGCGACGTGCTGGTGGCGGCCGGCCCGCCCTCGTGGGACCGGCTGGCCACGGGAGCCGCGACCCTCTACCGCCTCCAGGCCCCGGTGTCCATCAGCGGCCTCACGGAGCCGGCGTTCGAGCTGGCGCGGCGGGAGCTTGGCCCGCTCGGCCTCCTGCCCGTCCAGGGCGGCGGCGCCGGCGGCGCCGACGACCCCGAGAAGGTGAAGCTGGAGCCCGGCTCCGCTCTCGCCGTCCGCATGGCCGAGGGCGACGTCGAGATGAGCGGCATCGGCACCTGCACGGACGTGGTCGGCGACACCGTCCTCGCCTTCGGCCACCCGATGCTGGGCGAGGGCCGCGTGAGCGTGCCGATGGCCACGGCGTGCGTGCACTACTGCTTTCCGAGCCAGATGCGCTCGTTCAAGCTCGCCGGCCCGCTGAAGACGGTCGGGCGCCTCACGGCGGACATGCAGGCCGCCGTCATCGGCAAGCTGGGCGACCCGCCCCGGATGATCCCCGTCGAGGTGCGCCTTCGCCGCGCCGACATGCAGGGCGAGGAGACCTATCGCTGCCGCGTCTTCGAGCACCCTCGCCTCACCTCGCGGATCGTCGGGATGTTCCTCTTCAACAGCCTGCTGGTGCGGGGCGACCTGCCGCGCGAGAACACCCTGCGCCTCAAGGCCACGATTGACCTCGGCAAGCGGCCGCCCATCGTCGTCGAAAACGTGTATGCCGGCCTCGCCAGCAGCGCCTCGCTCTACGCCGCGCTGAGCGAGGTCATTCAGCCCCTCGGGGCGCTCGGCAACAACGAATTCGGCCCCGTCCCCGTCGAGCGCGTCACCGCCGACCTCCAGGTGGCCACCGAGGCCGCCCTGGCACGGGTCGAAGCCGTCCGCCTCGAGCGCGACGAGTGCCGCCCCGGCGACACCGTGCGCGTCCTCGCCACCCTGCATCCCCACAAGAAGGAGCCGGTGCTTCAGGCCCTGGAGCTGAAGCTGCCCGACGATTTTCCCGCCGGCCGGGCCACCGTGATGGTGTGCGACGCGGCGATGACCGAGCGGCTCGACCGCTCGGAGGCCCCGCAGCGCTACGTGGCCCGCGACCTCGACCACCTGGTCGAGATCCTCCGGCAGCAGGTTTCGCAGCGACGCCTCTTCATCCGCATGCGACTGCCCGACCGCGGCGTGGCGCTGCGAAGCGTCGAGCTGCCCTCGCTCCCCTCTTCCATGTTCTCCGTGGTCGCCTCGCCCAGGACGACCGGGCTCACGCTCACGGGGAAGTCCATTCAGGCATCGGTCGAGACGCCGTTCGTCGTGTCCGGCAGCCATGCACTGCCCCTCACCGTTCGCCCCAAGGAGACCCCCTGAGATGGCAAGGCGACTGCTTCTGTGCGTCCTGGTCTGGTGCAGCGCGGCGGCCCGCGGCGTGCCCGTGGAGAAGTGGGTGGAGACGAGCCAGAGCGATTTCGGGAAGGGCCAGGCCAAGGGGGTGAGCATCCTCACCCTCGGGCAGTTGGCCCTCGCGCCCGACCTCAAGCCGCTGGTGCCCGACGCGGCGCCCCACATCTGGGCGCTGGCCGTGGACGCCAAGGGCGCCGTCTACGCCGCCACGGGCACGCAGGCGAAGCTCCTCCGCCTGACTGGCGCCAAGGTGGAGACCGTGTTCACGTCGCCCGTGAAGACCGACATCGAGGTTCTGGCGGTCGCCGTGGGCGCCGACGGGGCCGTGTACGCCTCGGCCGCACCGTCCGGCACCCTCTACCGCATCGCGCCCGACGGCAAGGCCGAGGCCCTCTACAAGGGCGAGGAGCCGTACATCTGGTCCCTCGCGGTCGCGCCCGACGGCACGGTCTACGCCGCCACCGGCCCGAACGGCAAGCTGCTGAAGATCACGCCCAAGGGCAAGGCCACGGCGATCCTCTCCGCCGGCTCGCGCCATCTGCTCAGCCTGCTGCTCGCGCCCGACGGCTCGGTGTACGCCGGCAGCGACAAGGACGGCCTGCTCTACCACGTGAGTCCCAAGGGCGAGGCCCGGCTGGCCTACGATGCCGAGGAAGCCGATATCCGGGCGATGACCCTCGACTCGAAGGGCCGCCTCTACTTCGCCACCGCCGGCACGGCGCACGCCGCCGCCGGCCCCACCACGCCCACGCCCGCCGGGCCGCCGACGACCAGCCGCACCTTCACCATCGGGGGCCACGGCGCCTCTCCCGACGCGGGGGACGGCTCCGACGGCTCGGGCACCCCTTCGCCCCGCCCCATGCCCACCTCCCCGTCGTCGGGGACCAGCCGGCCCAGCGGCGGCAACGCGATCTACCGCCTCATGCCCGATGGCGACGTGGTGAAGGTGGCCGGCATCACCGGCGCCGCCTTCTACTCGCTGCTGTGGCACAAGGACCGCCTCTATGCAGGGACGGGGAACGACGGCCGCCTCTACTGCATCGAGGGCAACCAGATCGCCCGCCTGGCCAACCTCGACGAATCGCAGATCACCGCCTTCGCCGTCGCCCAGGGCCGCGTGCTCCTTGCAACGGCGAACTCCGGCCGCGTCTACGAGCTCGCCGCCGACCACGCGGCCACCGGCACCCTGATCTCCCAGGTGCACGACTCGCAGACCCACTCGCGCTGGGGCGTGGTCAACTGGGACGCCCGCGTCCCACCGGGGGCCAGCGTCACCATCGCCACCCGCAGCGGCAACGCGGCGACCCCGGACGACACGTGGAGCCCCTGGTCCGCCGAGCTTTCCCGTGCCGAGGGCGACCACATTCCCAGTCCCTCCGCGCGCTTCATCCAGTACCGCGCCACCCTCAAGGCCAACCGGGCGGGCCAGAGCCCGGTGCTCGAGGAAGTCGTGGTGTCCTACGCGCAGAGCAACCGCCGGCCGGTGGTCGCGCAGGTTCAGATCCAGAAGCCTCCCAAGCCGCGTCGCCCCGTGCCCATGCCGACGATGGGGGGCGTCGGCATGCCTGTCTCGCTGCCTTCGCCCCTGCCCGGCAGCCCCGGCGGCAAGAAGCGGCCGGAGTCGCCTCGCGGCCCCTTCGCCGACACCGTGCGCATCTCGTGGCAGGCCAGCGACTCGAACAAGGACGAGCTTGTGTACGCCGTCTACTTCCGCGGCGAGGACGAGACGACGTGGAAGAAGCTCCAGGACCGGCTGCAGGCCACCTTCTGCGACTGGGACACCCATGCCGTGCCCGACGGCCCGTTCCGCATCCGCGTGGTCGCAAGCGACTCTCCCACGAATCCCACCGACCAGGCCCAGGAGGGCGAGCGGGTCACCGAGGTGTTCCTCGTGGACAACACGCCCCCCGTCGTCACCGACCTCGCGGCCCGAGTGGCCAAGGACCGCACCCTCACGGTCACCGCGAAGTGCAGCGATGCCGGCTCGGGCCTCGACGAGGGCGAGTACTCGATTGACGGCGGCGACTGGATGAGCATCGTCCCCGTGGACCGCATTTTCGACGGACAGGCAGAGGCCCTGGACTTCAAGGTGCCCGCCCTTGCCAAGGGCGAGCACACCCTCGTCGTGCGGGCCAAGGACCAGGCCGAGAACACGGGCGCTGCCAAGTGCGTCCTCACCATCGAGTAGCCTGGGGGCCGCATTGCCCAGGACCGTCACCATCTTCGGCGCCAGCGGAGCCCGCCCTGGCAGCCCCGAATACCAGGAGGCCCTCGACCTCGGGCGCCTCCTCGCGCAGGCGGGTTTCGTCGTCTGCAACGGCGGCTACGGCGGCACGATGCAGGCATCGGCCCGGGGCGCAAAGCAGGCCGGCGGCCACACCATCGGCATCACCAACGCCCTCTTCGACCCGCGCTCGGCGAACCGCTACATCGCCCACGAGCGAAAGGCCCCCGACTTCTACGAACGCCTCCGCCGCCTCATCTCCCTGGGCGACGCCTACGTGTGCCTGCGCGGCAGCGTGGGCACGCTCACCGAATTCTCGCTCACGTGGACGCTGCTCCAGACCCATGCCATCCCGCGCAAGCCATTCGTTTGCGTCGGCAATGCCTGGCGCGCCGTCCTCGACACCTACCGCGACCAGCTCCCCGTCCGGGCCAAGGATCTCGGCTTCATCACCCTGGTGGACACCGTGGACGCCGCCGTGGACCTCCTTCAATGCCACTTCCGCTGAGAGGAACCGAGCGACATGGGGCACGGAGCTGCTGTCCTGCTGATTACCGTGGCCTCCTTCCGCCTGGGCGTGGCGGAAGGCGAGAAGCCCCCTGAGCGCGCCAACCCCCTCGAAGCGCACGGCGTGCGCGACATCGTCTTCGCCGCCCGCATGTCAGGCACCGACCACTACTATGTCAACTTCGGCTACTACGTGAACAACCCCCAGCAGAAGGGCTACCGCGGTGGCGGCCGCCTGTGCCGGCTCGACCTTCGCACAGGCCAGGTCACCACCCTCCTCGACGACCCGCAGGGCGGCGTCCGCGACCCCCAGGTGCATTACGATGGCACGAGGATCCTCTTCTCCTACCGCCGCGGCGGCCAGCCCTACTACCATCTCCACGAGGTCAACGCCGACGGCTCCGGCCTGCGCCAGCTCACCGACGGGCCGTTCGACGACATCGAACCGGTGTATCTCCCAGACGGCGATATCGTCTTCTGCTCCTCCCGCTGCAACCGCTGGGTCGCCTGCTGGTACACCCAGGTGGCCATCCTCTATCGCTGCGACGCCGACGGCAGGCACATCCGCATGCTCTCCAGCAGCATCGTTCACGACAACACCCCCTGGGTGCTGCCCGACGGCCGCCTGCTCTACACCCGCTGGGAATACGTGGACCGCAGCCGCACCTCGTACCACCACCTCTGGACCGTCAACCCCGACGGCACGGGCCAGATGACCTACTACGGCAACATGCACGGCGGCACGGTGATGATTGACGGCAAGCCCATCCCCGGCACGACGAAGATCGTCTGCTCCTTCTCGCCCGGCCACGGCGCGCCCGAACACCGAGGCGCCATCACGATCATCAACCCGAACGCTGGGCCGGACGCGCAGCCCTACGCGCGCCGCATCAGCAAAGGCGCGGACCACCACGACCCCTACCCGCTCTCCGAGGACGCCTTCCTCGTGGCCAGGGGCAAGCAGCTCCTCCTGATGAATGGGAAGGGCGAGACCCAGGTCGTCCACGAGCTTCCCGCGGGCGAACGCCTCGAGCTGCACGAGCCGATGCCCCTGCGGCCCCGCCCCCGCGAGCGCGTCATCCCGCCCCGCGTGCGGCAGAACGCCGCGACGGGACACCTCGTGCTCGTCAACGTCACCCACGGCCGGAACATGGACGGCGTGGCGCCGGGCGAGGTCAGGAAGCTCCTCGTCCTCGAGCAACTCTCCAAGCCAGTGAATTTCAGCGGCGGGATGGAGCCGCTCACGCTCGGCGGCTCATTCACCCTCAAGCGCGTCCTCGGCACCGTGCCCGTCGAGCCCGACGGCTCGGCCAGCTTCGAGGTCCCTGCCCTCCGCAGCCTCTTCTTCGTCGCGCTCGACGCGAACGACCTGTCGGTCAAGCGGATGCAGAGCTTCGTCACGGTCCAGCCCGGCGAAACCACGAGCTGCGCCGGCTGCCACGAGAGCCGGGCCAACACCCCGCTCACGCCCCCCGAGGGGCTGATGGCCCTCCGCCGCCCGTCCAGCCGCATCGAGCCCGTCGCCGACGCGCCCGACGTGTTCGACTTCCCCCGCGACATCCAGCCCATCCTCGACAGGCATTGCGTGAAGTGCCACGACTACGAGCCCCACGGCGGCCAGGGGCCGCGGGCCGGCGGCGTCGCCCTCTGCGGCGACCGCGGGCCGATGTACTCCCACAGCTACTACACCCTGCTCTCTCGCAGCCTCGTCTCGCACGGTAGGGACGCCGGCGGGAACCGTCCGCCCCGCGCGATCGGCAGCTCCGCCAGCCGCCTCATGAAGCTCATTGACGGCTCGCACTACGAGGCCAGGCTCTCCGCCCACGAGCGCACGATGCTGCGCCTGTGGATCGAGACGGGCGTCTTCTACCCTGGCACCTATGCGGCGCTCGGCACGGGCATGGTCGGCGCCCGCGCCCCCGCGAGGGAACTGGCCGAGCGCTGCGCCGCCTGCCACGCCCGCCAGCAGGGCCGCGACGGCAAGCCCGCGGCGGCGCGTTTCAGCCACCCCGACGACCTGCTCTACAACCTCACGCGCCCCGACAAGTCGCTCCTCCTCCTCGCCCCGCTGGCCGCCAAAGCCGGCGGCTACGGGCTGTGCAGGCCGAAGCCGCCCCCCGCCGAGCCCTCACCCCGGCGGCCGGCCACCGTGGAAGACGAGCTCAAGGGCATCCTCGAGGAAAACACCAAGCAGGAGCCGCCGCCTCCCGCGGCGGTCCTTGCCGGCACCGACGACCCGGTCTACCTCAAGCTCCTCGAAGCCGTCTGCGCCGCGAAGGACTCCCTCGACAGGGTCAAGCGTTTCGACATGCCCGGCTTCCGTCCCAACGAGCATTACCTCCGCGAGATGAAGCGCTACGGCGTCCTGCCGCCGAACCTGCTGCCCGACGCGGCGGTGGACGTCTACGGCACCGATCGGGCCTATTGGCGCTCGCTCTGGCACCGGCCTTGACCGCCGCGGCGCGCGGTGGGGATCGGACGGCGCGCCGGCCCCGTCGCCCTTGACATCCGCCCCGCCGCACAGTAGAATCCGCGCTGGTAGGCAACCCTCACCGGGGTGAGCACATGGCGCGCTCGATCAAGTGCCCACACTGCGGCCAGGTGATGAAAGTCATCGGACAGGCCTCCGGCAAGCGGGTGGACTGCCCGGCCTGCAAGAAGGCGTTCCGCACGCCCAAGATCGCCGCCGAGCCCGATAAGCCGACCGAGCTCGCACACCCGCCCCCCGCCACCACGCCCACGCGCGTGTGGTACGTGCACGTCGAGGGGCGCAACGACGGCCCGCACAGCGCCGACGCCGTCGTCGAGCAGGTCAAGACGGGGCGGCTCGACGCCCACACCCTGGTGTGGAAGGAGGGCATGGGCGACTGGCAGCCGCTGCGCGAGGTCGCCGAGTTCCACGGGGCACTCGCCTCGCCGCCCCCCGCCCCGCGGCTCCGTGCCCGCGCTCGCCGCGCGCCCGAACGCGAGGCCGAGCACGAGCAGTACCCCCACTACTCGCGCGGAAAGGCGAAGCGCGACCTCACGCTCGGCCTCTGGGTCGCCGGCGGACTCGGCTTCGCCGCGCTGGTGGCCCTCTTCGTGGTCCTCAACCGCAAGGAGGAGAAGCCGGCCTGGAAGCCGCCGCCCATCGTGGCCCCGCCCACCCAGCCCCAGCCCTATCCCTCGACCGTCGCCACGGTCGAGCCGAAGGGCACGCCCACCCCGCCGCCCAAGAAGGCTCCCAGGCCCGAGGCGAGCAACCAGAAGCTGCTGGCGGCCCTGGCCGCGGACCTCGATGTGGGCTTCCGCGCCGCCATCGAGGGCCACAAGAAGGCCCACGCCAACCCCATCCTCGCCCTCATCCGCAAGTGCAAGACCCACGCCGACAAGCTCGCCGCCCGCGACTGGGGCGTGTACAAGGACCCGGTTGACTCGCTCGTGAAGCGCCTCAACGACGCCAGCACTGGGATGCACGAGACGCTCAAGGAGCGCTCCGTCGCCTGGGGCGTCGGCGACGGCGTGGACGACAAGATGAAGGCCGAGATCCTCGAGCTCAACAAGTTCGAGTGGATCACCAACTGGCAGAAGATCCTCGCCGACGAGGTCGAGAAGGTCAGGAAGAAGGGGCTGGATTTCTAGCCGCTGCGCAGCCCACCCTCACGCCAGGTAGTCCAGCAGTTGCTTCTCCGCCTCGAAGAGGCGGCCGCACATCTCGCGGATCTCCGCGAGCGAGCACACCGCCGCGGTGAGCGGGTCGAGCATGCAGGCGTGGACCGCCTTCTCGCGGTCGCCATCGAGCACGGCCTGCACGGCGAGGTCCTGCACGGCGATGCTCGAGGCGTTGAGGGCGGCGAGCTGCGTGGGCAGCTCGCCCACGGCGCACGGGTGGACGCCCTCGCGGTCGGCGAAGCACGGCACCTCGACGACGCACGCGGGCGGCAGGTTGGGGATGATGCCCTCATTCGTCACGTTGCCGTTGAAGCGGAAGGGCACGCCGGTCTCGATCCCGTTCATGATGCCCGACGCATATTCGTGCGAGGGCTTGACCTCGATGGGCTTCTCGCCGCGCACCTGGGCGAGGAACTCGGGGTCCTGCCAGTCCCACCGCGACGCCGCGGCCTCCTTCGCCGGCCGTCGCTCCTTGAGGCCGAATTTGTCCCACAGCTCGCGGCGCTTGCGGAACCACGGGACGTACTCGGACATGTGGGTCGAGGACTCGGTGACAAAGCACCCGAACTGCCGGAAGATCTCGAAGCGGACCGGGTCCTTCGCCCGAATCTCCGGGTCCTCGGAAGCCTGGCGGAGAAGCGGGTAGGCGTCGTTGCCCTTCCACTCGAACTGGAGGAACCAGCCCATGTGGTTGATGCCGGCGACCCAGAAGCGCAGCTCGTCATAGGGCTTGCCGACGTAGTTCGCGAGCTGTCGCGAGCTGCCCTGGACGCTGTGGCAGAGGCCGACGGTGCTGATCTTCGATGCCTCGTTCATCGCCCAGCACAGCATGGCCATAGGGTTCGTGTAGTTGATGAGCAGTGCCTTGGGGCACAGCTCCTCCATGTCGCGGCAGATGCGCAACATCTCGGGCGCCGTGCGAAGGGTGCGGAAGACGCCACCGACGCCGAGCGTGTCGGCCACCGACTGCTCGACGCCGTACTCGGCGGGGATCATCACCTCGTCGTAGTAGGGCGAGCCGGCGTAGGCGCGGCCCCCGACGGCAATGGCCACGACCACGTAGTCGGCGTCGCGGAGCACCTTGCGGCGGTCGGTGTTCCACCGCACCTTCACGTCGGCTCCGAGCTGGCCGACGAGGGCCTTCACCCACTCGGCCACGTTCCGCGCGCTCTCCGCATTGAGGTCCACGAGCGCGATGCTGCCGCTCCGCAGCGCCTCGTGTGCCAGGATGTCCAGGCTCAGCCTCCGCCCGAAGCCGCTGCCCGCCCCGATGATGACGACATTCGCCACGGTCAGGTCTCCTTTCACCACACGTGGATCTTGTGCCCGTCGCCGGGGAACCAGACGCAGTCCACCAGGAACGACATGCCGAGGCCGGCGACGTAGCCGACCATGATGCCGACGAAGAAGTAGCGCCAGCGCCGGTAGGCCTGGATGCCGCCCAGCTTGATGATCAGCGTCTTGATGATCCAGGTGAGGAAGATCGAGAAGGCGGCGTAGCCGGTCGTCTCGCCCGCCCCAATGGCCATGCCCACCGGATGCACCGGCCACCAGGCGTAGCGGTACTGGAGGACTGCCACTGCCCCCGTGGTCACGGCCCCGATGCCCATGAAGAGCATGCGGTTCCAGTCCGTCGGCATTGGGTTGAGCTCTTTCTTCGCCAGGTAGCCGAAGATCCACTCGTGGCCCCTCGACCACTCGAAGGCGTCGAAGTTGTGCGCGCCGCGCGTGTAGCACAGGGTGAGCGTGTAGACGACGCCGACGGCCATCGAGACGCCGGCGGCGAGGGCCATCATCAGCAGGAAGCCGCGGTGCGCCTTCGGCTCGACCGCCGCCATGCGGAGGTTGTGCGCCGCCGTGTAGGGGATCAGCCGCTCGTTGTTGCAGTTCACGCAATACCCCAGCCCCACCATCAGGCGGTCGGCCGAGCTCATCTTGTCGTAGCCGAGCGTGTAGAAGGTCGCCGCTTGCGGGGTGATCGGGCTCCAGAGGTAGATCAGCCCCGTCTGCGCCACCAGGCGGGTGACGCCCACGTAGATGAGGAAGCCGACGGGCACGAAGAACGCCGCGACGCGGAACGACATGCCGGCCTTCACGTACCACGCGAAGACCACGGCGCCGCCAAGCAGCAGGCCCACGACAGCGGTGCGGTAGCGGATGACCTCGCGGCTGTCGTCCACGCCCCCCTTCAGGCCCAGGGCGCGGCGGGCCACGCCTGCCAGGTGCCCGCGCGCCATCCAGAAGCCGAACAGCACCAGGACCAGGAACCCGCCCCAGTTCTGCCAGCCGCAGGCGGCGCTGAAGGGGCAGCCCCAGTTGTCCGGCGGCCCGATGTCCAGCCCCACCGTGTTGAAGAACCCTGCCTCGAGGATGAATACGAGCCGGAAGAACCACACGCTGAACAGGATGTTCGTCGGCGTGAAGTAGGCGAAGCCCATGACGAAGAAATTCGCCTTGCACAGGATGGCCGGGAACTTCGGGCTGAACTGCACGGAGGCCCATGTCTGGAATGGGATGGTCGGGAAGCCCCACTCGAAGTAGGCGATCATGTTCCAGCAGATCACGAAGAACGGGATGCCGAAGCCGAACCAGAACAGCGGCCTGTGGGCGACGGCCGGCCAGGCGGAGCCGCTGCGCTCCTCCATCAGCAGCATCGGCAGCTCGGCGAGCGGAAAGGCCAGCCGCTCGTTGTCCACCCATTGCCGCCGCAGGATCACCATCGTGCAGAACGAACACAGGAGGAGCGCCGCGATGAGGACGCTCCACCAGAACAGCGGCGTCACCCAGACCTGCCAGGGGATCGGCTCGCCCCGCGGCAGGCCGTTGAACAGCCACTCGACGGCCCGGCCCGTGTCGCTGGGCGCCAGCCAGCGCGGCATCGTGCGGCTCATCCACTCCGCCCAGAAGTTCTCGGGCGAGGCGTAGTAGAACGGTGCCGAGATGTAGCTCAGCAGGAAACCAATGATGCCCAGCGAGGGGAACACCGCCGCCACCATCCCCATCGAGAAGATGATCACCAGCTCCCACGGCTGGAAGGCCATGTCGCGCCGGACCGCCCGCAGCAGCACGTTGACGGGGAACACCAGCAGCAGGAACGGCAGGAGCACGGCCACCGAGATGTAGCCGAAGCGCATCCAGAGGCCCTGCGACACATAGTAGCCGAACGGCTCCCACACGTTGATCACGGCGGCCAGGGCCGCGCCGACCAGGATGGCCCGAAATCTTCGCATGGCCGCATTCTACCCCAATGCGCCGCACAGTCAACGCCCAATCCGCGATCTGGAATCTGGAATGCCTGGCGACCCGCTCTGCGGGGTCACCAGGCCCCCGCCGCCCTGCCGAGCTGGTAGACCCCACAGACGACCAGCACCGCCGCAATCGCGCGCCGGAACCCCCCCTGGCTCAAGGCGCGGAACAGCCGCTCGCCCAGCAGCGTGCCCGCCACCACGGCCGGCCAGAACGCGACCCCCTTCCACACCAGCGGCATCGTGAGGAGTTCCCTGCCGGTGATCGGCGCCTGCGCCACGTAGGCCAGCAGCCGCCAGAGCACGGTGCCCACGAACGAGAGCATGATCGCCGCCTTCGTGGCCTCCTTGCCCAGTTGGCAGCGGTAGAAGTAGAGGACGACCGGCGGCCCGCCGGTGCTCAGCGCGGCCCCGAGCGCGCCGCTGGCCGCGCCCGCGACGAACGCCCACAGCCGGCTCTCCCCGCCCGGCGCGGCCCGCCGGCGGACGAACGGCTCCGCCGCGACGCCGATGAGCACCAGGCCCAGGATGCCGCGCAGCACCCACTCGCGGCCGAAGGCCAGCAGGTACACGCCCACCGGCAGCCCCAGCGGCACGCCCAGGAGCAGCCAGGCCACGCGCGCCAGCCTGGCCTCGCGCCGCACCCGCCACAGCGCGATCGCGATGTTCGGCACGACGAGCAGCGTCACGAGCACCACGGCATCCCGAATGGCCACGCCGAGGATCGGCAGCAGCCCCACGAGCACGACCCCGAAGCCGAAGCCCGAAAGGCTCTGCACCGTGGCGCCCGCAATGCAGCAGGCGGCGAAGATTGCTGCGTCCCAGGGCTCCATCAGGCCCCCTCGACCGTTCGGGCCGGCCTCCACGCCACAGAGCGGGAGAATACCAGACTTGCGCGCGGGCGTCAACCCTGCTACCATATGTCGAGGCCGACGCTCTTCGGCCCACCCCCGGCAGAACGACTCGAGACGTCCCCAGGCATCATGAGGGCCAGTCCATGGTGAGTGGCCGCTATCCGCGCGACCTGGAGCAAGTGGTCAAGTTCCACGGGCACTACTGTGGGGGGATCCTGATCGGCTACCGGGCAGCCAAGGTGGGCCTCAAGCGCCTGCCGGCGCGCCGGGCCGAGGACGAGCAGCTCATCGCCATCGTGGAGAACGACTCGTGCGCCGTGGACGCCGTGCAGGTGCTCACGGGCTGCACGTTCGGCAAGGGCAACCTCTTCTTCCGCGACCACGGGAAACACGTCTACACGTTCGCCCTGCGCCCGTCGGGGCGCGCCGTGCGCGTCAGCCGCAAGCCCGGGCGCCGCGTGTCGCAGGAGCAGATACTCGTTGCCCCGGCCGAGGACCTCTTCTGGATTGAGGAGATGACGATCAAGCTCCCCTCCCCCAGCAGGATCCGCGAGTCGGTGATCTGCCAGCGCTGCGGGGAGCCGGTGATGCAGACGCGCACCCGTCGTCGCAGCGGCAAGACCCTCTGCATCCCCTGCGCCCGTCGCGGCGAGAAGGCAGAGAAGCGTCCCCCGCTCAGGAAGCATCCTCCGCGGCGCGACGCCGCCCGCGCTTGAGCTCGGAGCGCCGCCGCTTCGCGGCCAGCCGCCGCTCGGCCGACCCACGGGTCGGCCGCGTGCGCCGCCTGGGTTTCGGCTCGTGCAGCGCCCCGCGCACGAGCGCCGCGAAACGCTCCACGGCCTCGGCTCGGTTCTGCTTCTGGCTGCGCGACGACTGGCAGGCCAGCCGCAGCACCCCCTCCCTGCTCACGTAGGCCCCCAGCCGCGACACCATCCGCTGCTTCTGCCCCGCGGACAGGCTGGGCGAGCCGGCGACGTCGAATGTCAGCTCGACCTGCGTCGCCGCCTTGTTCACGTGCTGCCCGCCCGGGCCGCTGCTGCGAGTGAACCGGAACCGAAGCTCGCCCAGGGGGATTTCCACCCCGTCTGAGATCCGGACTGCCCGATGCTCGTCCATCGCGCTGGCTCCCGCCTCCGCCGCCATTATAGCACAAGCCCCCCTTGCCAAGACGGGGCGGTTTGACTACCATAGGGGCGAACCCTCAACTCCAGGAGGATTGGCGATGAAGACTCTGCTGCTGTACGGGCTGTTGCTCACGTTGGCGTCGTGCGCACTCACGGCCGGCGAGCGCGGCGCGGAACTCCGCCACTGCGTCCTCCGCATCGGCGGCACGCCCGTGGACCCCGCCACCCACGCCATCGTCGTGCCCGAGCAGCCGACGCCGCAGGAGGACCACGCCGCCACCGACCTCAACGCCCATGTCGAGAAGCTCACGGGCGCAAGCCTCCCCATCATCCGCGACGGAGCGTTGGCAGACGAGATTCCCATCGTCGTGGGCAAGTGCCCCAAGACGCTGGAGAAGCTGCGAGTCGCCGTGGACTTCCAGGGCCTCGGCCTCGAGGGCATCGTCGTTCGCACTAAGGGCCCCGCTCTGGTCCTCGCGGGCAACGAGCGCGGGGTGCTCTACGCCGTCTACTCGTTCCTGGAGGACTACTGTGGCTGCCGCTGGTTCACGCCCGAGTGCACCGTGATCCCGAAGACTGGCATCTTCGAGATCGGGAAACTGGACATTCGCCACATCCCGCCACTCGAGTATCGCTCAACCGACTACCCCTGCTCGCGTGACGCCGATTGGGCCGCCCGCAACAAGATCAACGGCACCCAGACCCGCCTCGACGAGAAGCACGGCGGCAAGATCGAGTACTCCCACTTCGTCCACACCTTCAACTCGATTCTCAACCCCGCCCAGCACTTCGCCGCGCACCCCGAGTATTTCTCGGAGATCAAGGGCAAGCGCCAGGGCGGCCGCACCCAGCTCTGCCTCACGAACCCCGAGGTCATCGAGATCGCGAAGAAGACCGTCCGCCAATGGATCAAGGATGCCCCCAACGCCACCATCTTCTCCGTCTCGCAGAACGACTGGCAGAGCTTCTGCGAGTGCCCGAAGTGCAAGGCGCTCGACGACAAGGAAGGCACCCACGCCGGCACGATGATCCACTTCGTCAACGCCATCGCCCGCGACATCGCGAAGGACCACCCCGACAAGCTCATCTCCACCCTCGCCTACCAGTACACCCGCACACCGCCGAAGCACGTGAAGCCCGAGCCCAACGTCACCGTGCGGCTGTGCACCATCGAATGCGATTTCGCCCATCCCCTCGACAAGTCCACGCATCCCCAGAACCAGAAGTTCGTCAGGGACATCCAGGGCTGGCACGAGAAGTGCAACCGCCTGTACATCTGGGACTACATCATTGACTACGGGCACAGCATCATGCCGTGGCCGAACCTCTACGCGCTGGCGCCCAATATCCGCTTCTTCATCGCCAGCGGCGTCAAGGGCCTCTACGAGGAGGCCTGCTACTACACCAAGGGGTCCGAGCTGGCCGAGCTGCGCACCTGGATCATCGCCAAGACCATGTGGAACCCGGCCTGCGACACCGACAAGGCGATTGACGAGTTCCTCGCCGGCTACTACGGCGCCGCCGCGCCGCAGCTTCGGGCCTACATCAATCTCATGCACAAGCCCGTCCTCGACGATCCGAACATGCACATCTTCATCTGGACGGCGCCCAACGCCCCGCACCTCAACGACAAGGCGATTGCGGAGGCTTCCCGCCTCTTCGACGAAGCCGAGAAGGCCGTCGCCGCCGACCCCGTGCTCCTCCATCGCGTGCAGGTCGCCCGCCTGCCCATCCTGTACGTCCAGATCGTCAACTCCACGCAGGGCTACAAGGAGGAAGGCGACGCGCTGGTGGACACGGCGACGGCCGACGAGGGCGAGCTGCTCCGGCGCTTCGAGGCCATCTCGAAGAAGGAAGGGCTCACGATGATCCGCGAGAACCGCACCAGCGGCGCCCTCGACACCTGGCTCAAGAGCGTGAGCTTCGCGGGCAAGAAGCTGCCCATCGTCCGCCTCGCCAACGAATCGCTCGAACTGGCCATTCTGCCCAACCTCGGCGGCCGCATTTGGAAGATGGTTCACAAGCCCACGGGCCGCGACATCATCAAACGCTACAGGGACCGCGAAGGCAACGAGGTGCCCGACACCGGCGGCTACGAGGAGTACTCTGAGGGCGCCTACCGCTCGCCCGGCTGGAACGAGCCCTATCGCGTCGTGAAGCGCGACAAGGCATCGGTAACGCTCGAAACGAAGCTCAGGAGCGGCCTGGTCATCACCCGCACCATCGCTCTCGACCCCAAGGCCGCAACGGTCACCGTCGAATCCACGCTGAGCAATGTGGGCAAGGAGCCGCGCGCGGCCTGCCTGCGCGCCCACCCATCCTATGCGGTTCCCGAGGTCGGCAAGGCCGTCGTCCTCGTCAAACGCCCCGATGGCTCCTGGCAGAACAAGCCGCTCGCGGGCGAGGCCGCGGAGAAGGACGAGTGGCTCAGCGGCAACGACCTGCCCGACGGCGCGTGGATGGTCGTGGACACCGCGGCCGACCTGGGCATTCGCTCCGCCTTCGACAAGGCCGAGGTCGCCCAATGCCTCCTCAACCGCAGCGCGAAGGATGGCCGCGTGAACCTCGAGCTTTACACCAAGGACACGAAGCTCGACCCCGGCCAGACCCTGCGCCTCAAGCACACGATCGAAGTCGTCCCCAAGGCTTCGTCCGAGCCACAGAAGTGACGGCAACAGAGCTGCGGGGCCGTGTGGAGACATAGCAGTGTGTCGCGCCTGCCGTCTGTTCTCACTGGCATTGCTCGTGGCATGCCACACGGGCACGGAGGGTGCTGAGATGCCGAAGAAAGGGAAGCCGTGGCCCGAGGGCGCCCCGTGGCCGGCGTGGGCCGCCGCGGGAGGGGAAGGCTCGCGCGTCGAGGCGCTGACCGAGGCGGAGGCCAAGGCCTGGCTGAACTGGCTGGTCCCCCTGCCGAAGCGAGTCAGGCTCCAGGCGAAGCTCACGCTGCCCTGCGATGCCGTGGAAGTCCGACTGCCTGACGCCGCGAGCGATGTCGAGCAGGCGGCAGCCGATGAACTCCGCTCGCTTCTGGGGCATAAAGGCTCTCCCAGGAATCGCCGCGGCGCATTCCCCATCCTCATCGGTGTGTGCCACGACGGGCCAGGCCTTGACAGAAGCCTGATCCCAGGGGCCAGTCAGCTCGCCGTTCTCCCCAATCACGAGCAGGCCTACGTGATCGCCCCCCTCCCCGACTACGGTCTTGCTGTCGCCGGGCTCACCGAGCGCGGTGTCTACCACGGTGCGAAGACCCTTCAGCAGCTTCTGGCGCCTCACGTGAAGGAGGGCAAGGTGACCATCCCGATGGTCGCCATCCTCGACTGGCCCGACCTGGCCGAGCGGGGCGAATGGGGCGGGAGCTGCGTGCGCGACATCGAGGCCATCGCCGAGCACAAGATGAACCTGGTGGAGGTTCACGCCAAGCTCGCGCTCGACGAGCAGGGGCGCGGCGTGGCGACGATTGACGCCGCCCGCCAGGGGGCCGCACGCCTCCACGCCGTCAAGTGGGTGCCCATCATCACCCACCTCGACCAGCTCCACCGCAGCGGCATCTACGACCGCTATCCCGAGCTGAAGGGCAAGGGGAAGAAGGCCAAGGGCACGTATGGCGAGAAGTTCCACGCGCCCTGCTTCTCCCAGCCCAAGATGCCGGAGCTCCTCGCCGATTGGTTCACGTCGCTCGCCGCGACGAAGGGGGTGAGCGACATCTGCGTGTGGCTCTCCGAGGACCACGTGCAGTGCGAATGCGAGGGCTGCAAGGCCAAGGGGCAATACGCCCTCGAGGCGGATGCGTGTGTGCGCGCATGGCGTCTCGCGCGCAAGACCAACCCAGAAATACGCCTCCGCATCCTCCTCACCCAGGGCAGCTACTCGACGAACGACAAGGTGCTCGCCGCGGTGGCCGACACGCCTGAGGTCGGCATCACCTACTACGACGGCGGCCGCACCTACGATTCGTCCCGCCAGCCGATGATCTACCCGCTGCTGGCGGACTTCGCGCGCAAGGGCCGCTGCCTCGGCTGCTATCCCCAGCTCACCGCCTCCTGGCGCATCGTGTGCCCCTGGAGCGGCCCGCAGTTCATCAAGGCCCGGATGACCGAGTTCGTGGACAAGGGGCTCCAGTGCCTCTGCGGCTACGCAACGCCCGACAACCGCTTCTACGACTTCAACATCGCGGCCGCCGCCGAATGGTCGTGGAACGCCCACGGGCGAGCCGAGCGGGAGTTCGCCCTCGCGTGGGCCACCCGCAAGCGGCTGGCCGACCCCGAGAAGGCCGCGGACTGGGCCGTGATGCTCGGGCCGGTGGGCTGGGACGTCTACGGCTCGGGCATTCCCTATCGGCATCTCTTCGGCCCCGCGGCGGCCCTGGTGCGGGACAGGAAGGCCCCAGAGCTCGGCAGGGGGTTGTTCCGCTACTTCCCCACCGTTGAGCACATCGCAGGGGACCTTGCGGCCTGCGACAAGGCCCTGGAGCTGGCCAGGCAACTCAACGACCCCGCCCTCGTGACGGAAACGCAGGCCATTGGCGGCTACGTGAGCATGGTGAAGGCCATCCACGCCATCGCCAGCACCGTGGCTGGCAAGGAGAAGCTGGCGGCGGCCGAGGCCCAGGCTCTTCAGACGGCATTCGATGAGCTTGACCGGGCCGCCATGCAGGTGGCCGATGCCCTCAAGGCGTGGAAGGCCGCCGTCGCGCCCGACAACACGGCCCCGCGCGTCGCCGACACCGTGAACGCGACGAATGACACGGTGACCGCCATCGGCCAGGCCCTGGCGCCCCTCGGCATCCGCGACGGCGGCAAGGCGCGCAGGGCGCAGAAGGCCAGGTAGCCTCGCCGCCGGCAGGCATGACCGATTTGGCGCTTTCCTGTTGCATATCCGCCTCGGCCCTGGTATGATATGGCGCGTTGAACGGACCGGCTGACGAACACGCGCAAGAGACGTATGGCCCGCGAACCGGACAACGCTCCCCTTGTGACGCGCTCGCCATCGGCGTTCCGGCTCCTATCTGGCAACCTGGCCGCGTGCGAGGCGCCCGAGTGTTCGGGAGCCGCGCGGCCGAGCCCGCGATTGGCGATGCGCCCGATGCCCCGGACCAGCTCAAGGCGGCCTACTGCGGTGGACGGTGTGGTCCAACTTGTGGAGATGGTGCATGAACATTTATGTCGGTAACCTGTCCTTCGAGACGGGGGACGCCGAGCTGCGCGCCGCCTTTGAGGCGCACGGCGAGGTGGCCTCGGCGTCGGTGATCACGGACAGGGAGACCGGGCGGTCGCGTGGCTTCGGCTTCGTCGAGATGTCCTCGGCCGACCAGGCGCGAGCGGCCATTCAGGCCCTCAACGGCACGGAGCTCGGCGGTCGCACGCTCAACGTCAACGAGGCGCGCCCCCGCGGTGAGAGCCGCGGCGGCTCCGGCGGCGGCCGGGGCGGCCACAGCGGCGGCGGTGGCGGCCGGGGCGGCTACGGCGGTGGTGGTGGCGGCGGTCGCGGCGACCGGCGCCCCTCCTGGTGAACCCGGCGTTCACCCGTCGAGATGCAACGCCCTGGGGCCTGCGGCCGCACGAGCCGCAGGCCCCAGCTTTCTACCAGGCGCCATGGCTCCCGCGCCTCAGGAGCTGCCGTGAAGGTCCTGCTCCTTTATCCTGAGTTCCCCGACACGTTCTGGAGCTTCAAGCACGCGCTCAAGTTCGTCCGCAAGCGCGCCTCCCTGCCGCCCCTGGGGCTGCTGACCGTGGCGGCCATGCTGCCCCGACAGTGGGAGAAGCGCCTGGTGGACCTCAACGTGCGCCGGCTGCGCGACTGCGACATCGCGTGGGCCGACTGCGTGTTCGTGGGCGCCATGGCCGTGCAGCGCGAGGCGGCACGGCGCGTCATCGCCCGGTGCCAGCGGGCGGGCCGGCGGGTCGTGGCCGGCGGGGCTCTGTTCACCGTAGAGGCCGACCAGTTCCCCGAGGTGGACCACCTGATCCTGGGCGAGGCCGAGGACGTCCTCCCGCGGTTCCTCGCGGACCTCGAGCGCGGCGAGGCCCAACGCGTCTACACCGCGGCCGAGTTCCCCGACCTCCACGACTCGCCCATCCCGCTCTGGGAGCTCGCCGAGCTGCGGCGCTACGCGACAATGAGTGTCCAGTACTCGCGCGGCTGCCCTTTCAACTGCGATTTCTGCAACGTCACCTCCCTCTTCGGCCACCGCCCGCGCACGAAGAGCGCGCCCCAGGTCATCGCCGAGCTCGACGCCCTCCACGCCGCCGGCTGGCGCGGCGGGGTGTTCTTTGTGGACGACAATCTGATCGGGAACAAGCAGCGGCTCAAGACCCAACTGCTCCCGGCCCTCATCGCCTGGCGCCAGAAGCACCCTGACACCTCGTTTCTCACCGAGGCATCCATCAACCTCGCCGACGACGACGAGCTGATGGCCCTCATGGTCCAGGCAGGGTTCACCACTGTCTTTGTCGGCATCGAGACCCCCGACGAGGCCGGCCTCGCCGAGTGCTCGAAGAGTCAGAACACGGGCCGCGACCTCGTGGCCGACGTGAAGCGCCTCCAGCGCGCCGGCCTCCAGGTCCAGGGCGGGTTCATCGTCGGCTTCGACTCCGACACCCCGTCCATCTTCGAGCGCCAGATCGCCTTCATCCAGCAGAGCGGCATCGTCACGGCCATGGTCGGCCTGCTCGAGGCCCCGCCCGGCACCCGGCTCTTCGAGCGCCTCAAGGGCGAAGGCCGCCTCAGCGGCCCGACCAGCGGCGACAACGTGGACGGCACGACGAACATCGTGCCGCGCATGAGCCTCGATGCCCTCCGCGACGGCTACCGCCGCATCCTCCGCCACATCTACGCGCCGAAGCACTTCTACGCGCGCCTCAAGACCTTCCTGCGCGAGTACCGCCCGCCCAAGACCCCCGGCAGACTGCGGGTCGCCGACCTCAGGGCGTTCGGCCGCTCCGTCATCCGCCTCGGCATCCTGGGCCGCGAGCGCTTCCACTACTGGAAGCTCCTCGCCTGGACCCTGTGCCGCCGCAGGGACCTGCTCCCCATGGCGATCACCCTCGCCATCTACGGCCACCACTTCCGCAAGGTGTGCGAGCTCCACGTCCTCTGACCCGCCCTTGCCCGGCAAGGTGAAGACCCGTTAATCACCCAGAGGCCCCAGGACGCGTCGCGCGATGCCGTCCCCGCCGGAGCGGCAGGCGCCAGAACCCTTTCGCAGGCATACCGTTGTGGCGCGGCGGCCCCTCTCCAACCTCGCCCAATGACCCCCAGGTCGCATGAGGCCCCCGGAACGCAAGAGAAGGCCATTTCCGTGCGTTTTTTCCGGCGACGTAATGGCTTGAAACGCATGCACTTGTGGCTCCAGGCCAACTCACCTTGATTCCGGCCCCGATCCCGCTACAATGAACTGCGGCTCACAAAACCCCCTGTTCCGCCTTCAGGAGCACGGAATGCAGATGACCGCACGAGAGCGCGTCCGCCTCGCCCTCGAGCACCGCGAGGCCGACCGCGTGGCCATCCACGACAGCCCCTGGGGCACCACGGTCGCCCGCTGGCACACGGAGGGCCTGCCCGAGGGCGTCTCGCCCCACGAGTTCTTCCACTACGAGTTCGCCGGCTTCGGCCCCGACATCTCGCTCCGCCTCCCCACCGAAAAGGTCGAAGAGACCGACACCTATGTCGTCCAGCGCGGCGCCAACGGCGCCGTCCACCGCAACTGGAAGGGCAAGACCTCGACCCCCGAGCTGGTGGACTTCACGATCAAGACCCGCCGCGACTGGGACGCGCACAAGGGCAAGCTCGTCTACGACGAGCGCCGCCTCAACTGGGAGAACGCGAAGAAGGCCCACGACAACGCGCGCGCGAAGGGCCTGTTCCTCACCTTCGGCGGCGGCATCGGCTACGACCACAACTCCGCCAGCCTCCTCGGCCCCGTGCGCCTGCTGACCGCCATCGTCGAGGAGCCCGACTGGGTGGCCGAGATCTTCATGATGCAGGCCGACCTCGCCGTGCAGATCGTCGAGGAGCAGTTCGCACGCGGCATCGCCTTCGACGCGGCGTTCTACTACGACGACCTGGGCTACAAGAACGGCCTGTTCTTCTCGCCGCGGGCGTATCGCGAGGTGCTCCAGCCCGCCCACCGCCGCTACCTCGAGCCCTTCAAGCGCCGCGGCCTCCCCTGCATCCTCCACTCGTGCGGCAACGTCACCGAGCTGGTCCCCGACCTCCTCGATTCCGGCTGGACCTGTCTCCAGCCCCTCGAGGTCAAGGCGGGCATGGACCTCCTCGCGCTGAAGAGGAAGTATGGCGACGTGCTGGCCTTCATGGGCGGGATCGACGTCCGCAAGATGGCCGCGGCCGACAAGGAGCCCAAGGCCCTCGAAGAGGAAATCCGCACGAAAGTCGGCGCGGCCAAGAAGGGCGGCGGCTACATCTACCACTCCGACCACTCCGTGCCCGACAACGTCAGCTTCGCCACCTACCAGCGCGTGATCCAACTCGTCCACAAGCACGGCACCTATGGGCGCGGGCGGTAGGACGAGACCGGCCTCCCGCGGGCTCCAAACCTGCGAAGGGTTCCCAGACACGGAGAGGCCCGCTAGCTGCGCAGGTGCTGCCCGCGTTGACATGGTGTCGCTGGAATGTATGATGAGGAGGGTGTCGGCAGCCGGCAGGGCGCTGGCCCGCAGGCTGCGCGCGGCCCAATGGAGGCGATTCGATGGCCGAGCCCCCTGTGGACGAGATCGTGGCGAAGATCGTGGATGCCTTTCATCCGCGGCGGATCGTGATGTTCGGCAGCCGCGCGCGCGGCCACGCCGGGCCGGAGAGCGACCTGGATCTCCTGGTTGAGATGGAGACCGACAAGCCGCCCCGCGACCGCATCCGAGCCGTAGACGCGCTCTTCGCGCGCCGCCGATGGGCAATGGACATCCTGGTCTACACCCCGGAGGAGGTCCGCCGGTTCAGGGACATGCTGGGCACGGTCCTCTACACGATCGAGCGGGAAGGCAGGGTGCTCTATGAGCGCCAATGAACCGTACTGGCAGGCCTAGGCACGCAAGGCGGAGGAGGACCTGCTGGACATCCAGAACAACCTGGCGGCCCAGGAGATCCCGTGGTCTCCCGTGTGCTTCCACGCCCAGCAGGCCGCCGAGAAGATGCTGAAGGCCCTGCTGGTCTTTCAAGGGACGCAGCCCAGGAAGACGCACGACCTTCTCGAACTCCTGGAAGAGTGCCTGGCGCGCGAGCCCCGAGTGGATGAGCTTCGTGCGAACTGCCTGGTTCTGAACCCCTACTCGATCGAGGTCCGCTATCCGCAGCCCTTCCCCGAGCCGGACGAGCAAGAGGGTCGGATGGCCGTGGCAGCCGCCGAACGCATCGTCTCACTCATTCGCCTTTGCCTGCCGCCACCTCCCGCCCGGCCGAGCGTCGAAGACGGCGAGTAGTTGCCTGAGATGAGCAAGGCGTCCATCGAACTGCGCACGTGCGGGTTCACGTCGCTCCCGGCCCAGGAGGGCGAACCAATGGACGATGACGGCTTCTGCATGGACGCAGGAGACTGGGGTGCGATCGTGCGCGAGCTGGACGAGAAGCTCGAGTGGCTGGACATCCCGGCGTGCGCCGGCGAAGACGAGTCCTTCGCGGCATCCTGGCTTGCGTTCACCTATCAGTTGGCCAACGTGTTCACACAGGCAGAGGTCATCCAGGCCGCAGCGCGCCGAGCCGGTTCGATGCCTGATGACAGAGACCTCTGGTGCCTGGCCGAAGCGCTCCGCGAATTCCTGATTCACGCAGGGGACATTGTGCAACTCACCCCGAGGCTGCTCACCATCGTGGCGAGTCACACCGAAGGGCGCGCCCTCTTGCGCAAAGCCCCCGACGGGAAGACCGGACAGGCCGACCGAACCGAAGCGCTGGCGGCTTATCTGAAGAACATGAAGCGTCGACCGCCCAACGAGGGCGGCGCGAGCAGAGTCCGTGCAGCGCCAGAGGGCTCTGTGCCCGCATGCGAGCGTGCGGCAAGCACGGTCGTCGCCCGGATGCACGAGTTGCTGGCGAAGCCCACTCCCCAGGCGCTCGCCTGCGTCGTGACCGCCGTGGCAGCGCTGGTCTCCTCAGCAACGTCGCTGTTGTGGGAACTCAGGGACTGGGACTTTAAGCTCGGCGGTGCGGTGTCTCCCCCGACGCACGCATGTTGACTGCCGAGTTGGCCCAATGTATGATGCCGCCGTAAGGTCGGGGGGGGGATGACCGACTGGGAGTGTCCGGCGCCTTGCCACGTGACGTCGGAGAAGCAGGAGGGCACGGGCATGATGGAGCACAGGCAGTGCGACGTGTGCGGCGGCTATATCTCGCGTCGAGCCGCCATCTGCCCGGCGTGCGGCAATCCGATGCCGGGCCGTCTCATCCTTCGGGCGCTCCTCGGCGTCTTTCTCATCGCGGGGGCGGCAACCGCCTTGATTGCGCTGGCGCTCTGGCTGTGGGCGCCCACCGTCAAGTTCCTCGGGGACACCGCGGCCCACGACGCCAGGATGGGGAAGGCTCTCCTCAAGGAACAGCGGCACGACCCCCGCGCCAAGGGCGGGCACATCACCGGTGAGCACGCCGCGCCCGACTCCAAGGGGCCGTAGAACACCGGGCGTGCATGCCTGCACGCCAAGCCCAGGGGCGGGGGTATCCGTCCTGCGGGCTCGCAGCTCCCTGCTCCTGCGGTGTCCACTGTCTACTGTCTACTGCCCACTGTCTACTGTCCACTGGCCCTGCCCTCGCCACTCCTCCGTCCCCCGCCGCGAATGGAAGATCGGAAATCGGCAACGCCTCACCTCTCCTCCCTCGGCCGGCCGCCCTGCTCGGACGGCGTCTTGCAGTGGTCGCATTCGTCGTCGCTCAGGGAGAGCACCTGGCCGGCGATGGAGCCGTAGCGGTAGACGGTGATGCCCTTGCAGCGGAGCTTCCAGGCCAGCTCGTAGATGTGGCGGACGTCGGCCGGCGTGGCCGTCTGGGGGAGGTTGCAGGTCTTCGACACGCCGTTGTCGGTGTGCCGTTGGAAGGCGGCCTGGAGCTTCACGTGCCACTCGGGGGCGATGTCGAAGGCGGTCGGGAAGAGCCGTTGCACGTCCTTTGGAACGGCTTTCAGACCGCGGCATGACCCGCGTCGGGCGATCTCGCGAATCAGGTCGTCGCTGTAGATCCCGAGCGCCTCGGCGGCCTCGCGGAACAGCGCGTTCTCCTCGATCAGCGTGGCGCCGTCGAGCACGTGCCGCACGTACGACAGGGCGAACAGCGGCTCGATGCCGCTCGAGCACCCCGCGATGATGCTGATCGTGCCCGTAGGCGCGACCGTGGTGCAGGTGGCGTTGCGCAGGGTCTGGAACCCGCGCTCGGGCCATACGCTGCGGTCGAAGTTGGGGAACGCGCCGCGCTCTTCGCCAAGCCGCTGCGACGCCTTCCGGGCCTCGACGGTCGCGAAGGCCATCACGCGCTCGGCCAGGGCCACTGCTTCCTCCGAGTCGTACGGGATGGCAAGCTGGACGAGGGCCTCCGCAAAGCCCATGACGCCCAGGCCGATCTTGCGGTTCGCCCGCGTCACCTCGGCGATGGCCTCCAGCGGGTAGCGCGAGGCGTCAATCACGTTGTCCAGGAAGTGCACCGCGGCGTGAACCAGGCGGCGGAGCCGCTCCCAGTCCACCTCGCCGTCGCGGACCATTCTGGCGAGGTTGATGGAGCCGAGGTTGCAGGCCTCGTAGGGCAGCAGGGGCTGCTCGCCGCAGGGGTTCGTGGCCTCGATGGCGCCGAGGGCGGGCGTGGGGTGGTGGCGGTTGATCTCGTCGAGGAAGATGAGGCCGGGGTCGCCGCAGCGCCAGGCCGAGGTGGCGATGAGGTCGAGCATCTCGCGCGCGTTGCGCCGCCCGACCGCCTTGCCCGAGCGCGGGTTCACGAGGTCGTAGTCCTTGCCCCTCGCGGCGGCGGCCATGAAGGCGTCGGTCACGGCGACCGAGAGGTTGAAGTTGCGCAGCGTCCCGCTGTCGAGCTTGGCGGTGACGAATTCCACGATGTCGGGGTGGTCCACGCGGAGGATGCCCATGTTGGCGCCGCGGCGCCGCCCGCCCTGCTTGATCGTGTTCGTCGTGGCGTCGTAGACCTGCATGAACGACACCGGCCCCGAGGCCACGCCGCCGGTGGACCGCACGATGTCGCCCTTGGGGCGCAGGCGCGAGAACGAGAAGCCCGTGCCGCCGCCCGACTGGTGGATGATGGCCATGTCGCGGACGGCGTCGAAGATCTCGCGGAGCGAGTCGCCCACGGGCAGCACGAAGCACGCGGCGAGCTGGCCCAGCCCCGTCCCCGCGTTCATCAGGGTCGGCGAGTTGGGCAGGAACTCCAGGCGCACCATCATCTCGAGGAACTCGTGCTCGGTGCGCTCCACGTCGGGGTTCGGGTGATTGGCGTCGGGCGCCGCCACGGCACGGGCCACACGGACCAGCATCTCGTGCGGGGTCTCGACCGCCTCGCCGTGCTCGTCGCGAAGGAGGTAGCGGCGCTCCAGGACTTCGGTTGCGTTGAGGGGCAGCTTCAGGTCGTCGGCCACACCGAGGAGGCGTTTGACGCGCCGCAGGTCGGCGCGGCGCTGGCGATAGAGGATGTAGGCCTTCGCCAGGTCGGCCCGCCCCTCCCGCACGAGGACGCGCTCGACGGCGTCCTGGATCTGCTCGACCGTGGGCTGCTGGCGGAGGCGTGCGATCACACGCTGCGTGCAGCGCTCGGCGAAAGCGGGATCGGCCTTGCCGACGGCGCGTTGGGCTTTCAGGATGGCCGCGGTGATCTTCCGCGCGTCGAACGCCTCGAGGCGCCCGTTGCGCTTGGCGACCTCGGCTGGAGGCTTCTTCTTCGCCATGCGCACCCTCTTCTCCCCCACCGCATATTCTACGCGACAGCGACCCTGACCGCAACTGGTGGGGCGAGACGACGGACGCTTGACACTCCGCACGAGGCGCCTACAATAGCGCAGGAGGGATCGAAAGGACCCAATGGCGAAGGCAGCGGGCGACTTCATCAAGTTCCTCGGCACCGCGGGCGCGCGGTTCGTGATGATCACGCAGCGGCGCAGCTCGGCCGGGGTGCTCTACTCGCTGGGCGGCTTCCGACTCCTCGTGGACCCCGGCCCAGGCTGCCTCGTGCGATGCCACGCGAGCCGCCCGAAGATCAACCCCGCGACGCTCGACGCGATCTTCCTCACCCACGGCCACCTCGACCACGCGGGCGACGTGAACGTGATGATCGAGGCGATGACCGACGGCGGCCACAAGCAGCGCGGCACCCTCTTCGCCCCCGCCGAGGCGCTCGACGGCGACCCCATCGTCCTCCGCTACGTGCGCGGCTACCTGGGCAGGGTCGAGGTGCTCGGGGCCGGCGGGTCCTGGGAGCTGGCCCCAGGCACCACGCTGTGCACGCCCGTCCGCCACCTCCACAGCGGCGAGACGTATGGCCTGCGGATCGACACGGCCGGCCTTCGCATCTGCCACGTCGCCGACACCTTCTACTTCCCCGAACTCGTGGCCCACTACGCGCCCTGCGACGTGCTGATTGTCCACATGGTCCTCTACCAGGTGGACGAGGAGCGTAAGAAGCGCATCCTGCACCTCGACGTGGCCGACGCCACACGCCTCATCGGCGAGGTGCGCCCCCGCGTGGCTGTCATCACGCACTTCGGGATGAACGTGCTCCAGGCCAAGCCGTGGGAGCTGGCCGAGAAGATGAGCGAAGAAACGGGCGTGCGCGTGGTGGCCGCACGGGACGGGATGACGCTCGATCTGGAGGCATTGGAGACCCAGGGAGCCGCGCGGGACGCGTGACCCGTGACGCGTGATCAGGAGGAGCCCAATCCTCTTCCTCTCTGGTCACGCGTCACGCGTCACGGGTCCCTTCAGCAACGGAGAGAGCCGCACATGGCGAAGAAGAGCGTTGCCTATACGGACTACCTTGCGGAGACAATGACCGCCCTCGCCGACCCCGGCTGCTTGCTCGCCTCGCAGGGCAAGGACGGCACGCCGAATGCCATGACCATCGGCTGGGGCACCATCGGCATCATCTGGGGGCGGCCCGTCTTCGTCGTTCTCGTCCGCCCCTCGCGCCACACCTGGACGCTGCTCGAGGAGAACGGCGACTTCACGGTAAACGTCGCGCCGCCCGAGCTGCGCAAGGCCGTGAACTTCTGCGGCAGCAGGTCGGGCCGCGACCACGACAAGTTCGCCGACACCGGCATCGCCGCCCTCCCCAGCCAGCAGGTCGCCGCGCCCCTCATTGCCCAATGCGTCGTCCACTACGAGTGCCGCACCCTCTACAAGACCCAGGTCGTCCCCGATGCTCTCGCGCCCGACGTCGTGAAGGACTGCTACCGCTCCGGCGACTTCCACACCGTCTACTACGGCCAGATCTACGGCGTCCTCGCCGACGAAGACGCGCGCGAGCGGCTGAAGGCATGACCCGACCGGAGGCACGCACATGGTCCGTCGCATCGTCATCGTGATGGATTGCGGCTCCACCACCACCCGCGTCGTCGCGGCAGATGACCGCGGCAGGCTGCTCGCCCAGGCCGGCGCACGCAGCGGCCCCGGCCCCCAGGCCGGCGGCGACAAGGGCTGGGTGGTCTGGGACCTCGAGGCCCTCTGGAAGCGCCTTGGCCGCCTCTCGAAACAGGTCTGTGCGAAGATCAAGCCGAGCGACATCGCTGCCGTCACCATCACCACCTGGGGCGCCGACGGCGCGCCCGTGGACGCCCTGGGGCGCCTCACCTACCCACCCATCTGCTGGCAGTGCCCCCGCACGACGCCCACCGCCGAAGCCATCACGAAAGAGGTCTCGGCCTGGGACCTCTTCCGCACGACAGGCTACCAGGTCATCTCGTTCAACACGCTCCTCCGCCTCATCTGGCTGCGCGAGAACGCCCCGAAGGCCCTCGACGACGCAACCGCCTGGATGATGATGGCCGGCCTGCTCAGCCACAAGCTCTGCGGCGAGATGACGATTGACTACACGGGCGCCTCGACGATGATGGCGCTGGACCTCGCCCGCCGCACCTGGTCGCCGAAGCTGCTCAAGCTGGCAGGCGTGGACGCCAGCTTCTTCCCCCGCTTCGTCGAGTCGGGTGAGACCATCGGCGCGGTGACGGCCAAGGCGAGTCGCGCGACGGGCATCCCTGCCGGCACGCCCGTGACCGCCGCGGGCCACGACACCCAGTTCGCCCCCATCGGCTCGGGCGCGCTCAGCGGCGAGGCCATCCTCAGCAGCGGCACGTGGGAAATCCTCATGGCCCGCGTGCCGCAGTTCAAGGCCAACCGGGCGGGCTTCGACGGCGGCCTCATCATCGAGGCCGATGCCCTCCCCGGCCTCTTCGACCCGCAACTGCTGATGATGGGCTCGGGCGTCCTGGAGTGGCTGGCGAAGCATTTTTACCCCGACGTGAACGACACGCCGAAGCTTTATCCCACGATGATCGGCGACGCAGCGGCGCTCGCCCCCGGCGCGGGCGGCGTGACGCTCATCCCCAGCTTCGTCGCCGGCACCGGCCCGACGAAGCGCTACGGCACGCTCGGCACGATCCTCGGCCTCACCATTTCCACCCAACGGGGCCAGGTCTACCGTGCCGCGCTCGAGGGGCTTTCGTGCCAGCTTCAGTTGGCCATCGAAATGCTGAAGGCCGCGACGGGCTTCTCGCCCAAGGGCATCCGCGTCGTCGGCGGCGGCTCGAAGAACGACCTCTGGAACCAGATTCGCGCCGACGTCACCGGCCTGCCCGTCACCACCATCGAGCAGAAGGAGGCAACCGTCCTGGGCGCGGCCATCTGCGCCCTCGTCGGCACGGGCGTCTATTCCTCAGTCGAGGCAGCCCAGAAGGCCATGCGTTTCCGGGAGACGACCTTCAGGCCCTCGAGATCGGCCCACGCCTACGAGACGGTCTACGAGGACTACAAGGCCCTGCTTCCCAACCTGCGGCGGCATTACCGGCAAGGGAATCCGTAATCCACGATCCCCAACCAGTGAAGCCAGGGACCGCCCTGCCCCCCTCCCTTCACTCGCGCTTGATAGGGCGTTCGGCGCGGCGTATACTTGAGTAGGGAGAGGGCGGGGAGAGGGAGAGGAGCAGCTTGCTATGGGGCTCAAGGAGCGCACGGCGGAGCGCCGCAAGAGGATTGTGGCGCACGTGGCCCACAGCCACGAGGAGGCCGAAGAGTGGGACCTCGCGTTCTGGCAGAGCCAGAGCCCGCAGGATCGCCTGTCGGCCCTCGTCGCGATCCACCGAGACATCGAGAAAGTGGGGAAACTGGAGCGGCAACAGCCGTGAGGGGACGCTCGGCGATGGACGCGATCCGGGATTTCGAGGATATGCTGGCGTTCCTCGAGCGCTACGAAGCGCGATACCTGATCATCGGCGGCCTGGCGTTCATTTACCACGCGAAGCCGCGGTATACGAAGGATATGGACCTCTGGGTCGAGCCGTCCGACGAGAACGTGCGGCGGGCCAACAAGGCCCTCGCGGAGTTCGGCAGCCCTCACCTGTTCGACTTGGGCGTTCGGGACCAGGTTCTCCAGATCGGCGTGGCGCCGAACCGCATTGACCTTCTGCTCGATGTGAAGGGCCTGCGGTTCGATACCGCGTGGAAGAAGCGGGTCCGCGACTCCTACGGCGGCGTGACGGCCAACTGGATTGGCCTCGACAGCCTGATCCGCGTGAAGCAGCAGATTGACCACCCGCGCCATCAGGAAGACGCCCGCGTTCTCCGAGAGGTTAGGCGGCTGCGGCGGCGCGGAAGAGGATGAACGTGCCGCGCCCCGCGTGCCCAGAGGAAGGTTCTGAGGGCTTCCTCTTCTCCTAGGCACGCGTCACGCGTCACGCATCTTCACCTCATCTCCCTCCACGCCTCAATCAACGCCATCGTGTTCCGCCAGGTTTCTTCCGACGTGTCGCGCACGTTGTCCACCGGGCTGAGGATGAAGCCGTCGGGGCCGAGGGTGTCGAGGGCGAGCTTCACGGCGTCGCGGACGCCCTCGGGCGTGCCGCGCTCGACGGTGAGGAAGCCGTTCACGCCGCCCCAGAGGGCCAGGCGGCCCTTTGTGCGGCGCTTCATCTCGGCCATGTCGGTGCCCTTCCCCTGAATCGGGTCCACGCCGATCAACACGTCCACCCCCGCCTCGATGATCAGGTCGAGGAGCGGCATTGCGCCGCTGGTGAGGATGTAACCGAACTTCGCCCCCGCCTGGTGGGCCATCCTCACTTCGGCCGCGAGGCAAGGGAACAGGAAGCGGCGATAGAGCGTCGGCGACCAGAAGTCCGTGCCCTCATACCAGGCTCGGCGCACGAGCAGGTCGGGCTGAGCATCGAGCATCAGCTCCATTCGCCAGCGATTCCAGTCGCTCACCACGTCCAGGATGGCGTCGAGCAGCTCGGGCTGGTCCATCGCCATCATCACGGAGTCCTGAAGCCCGCAGAGCCAGGCCAGCGCGTCGCCGCCCACGCCCCAGCCAGCGGCGCTGAGGAGCGCGTGCTCCTGGGCGAAGCGAATGCCCTTGGCCCAGAGCTGCCGCGTGCGGCCCAACTCGTGGAGCCGCGGCGGAGCGAGCAGATGGCGAAGCGCGGGCAGGTCGTCGAGCCGCGTCACCAGCGGCTTCGTCGCCCGCGCTTCGATATAGTCGTCGAGGAATGGCACGTGGTCGCCGAAGGGCCAGTCGTCGGTCTGCTGCACCGTGCAGGAGAGCGTGCCGTGGGGCGTCGCGTACTCCTTGTGGAGCAGCGGATAGCGTTCGGCGACCAAGACCTCCCGCCACTCGCGCACCTTCACCTCGGGGCCGAGGACGACGGGTGGGCCTGGTGCGTCGCCGCAGTCCTTCACCTCATCGGCATTCAGGTGCCAGAGGTCCACCACGGGGTCGAGTCCCAGCTCCACCTGCCGCTCAAAGAACTCGATTGGCCCGGCGCATCGCTGCTCGCACGCCGAGAAGATCATGAACGACAGCGGCACATGCTCCGCCGCCTTCCCCTCAATCGCACACAGCATTCTTTCGCGGGACGACATTGCTTCGGGCATTCAGCGACCTCCAATACGGGGCGGCGTTTTGCCACCACTGAATATACCCGCCTCTCGCGTAGTGTCAACACCGGCGCGCGAGTCCGTGCGTGGACCTCCGTGAAAATGGTCGTGGTCGCCCTCATTGTTGGGGGCCGAGTGTGTTCCGGGGGCCTCAACAATGGGGCCTCCGGCAATGTCTGCTTGACAGCGTTCTGTCGCGCGGCTATCCTATGCCTTGTGGTGTCGTAGCGTGTCCACAGGAAAGGAGATGGCGATGGCCGAGTACTTCCCCGGGATTCCCAAGATCAAGTTCGAGGGACCGAAGTCCAAGAACGCCCTGGCCTTCAAGCACTACAACCCGAAGGAAAAGGTGCTGGGGAAGACGATGGCCGAGCACCTGCGCTTCAGCGTGTGCTTCTGGCACACGTTCAAGGGCACGGGGGCCGACCCGTTCGGGCCGGGGACGATCCAGCGGTCGTTCCAGGGCGGAGAGCCGATGGTCGAGGCCGAGAATACGCTGCGGGCGGCCTTCGAGTTCTTCACGAAGCTGAGCGTGGGCTATTGGTGCTTCCACGACCTGGATATCGCGCCCGAGGCCGACACGCTGGCCGAGACGAACAAGCGGTTCGAGAAAATGGTCAACCTCGCGGCGAAGCTTCAGCGCGAGACCGGCGTGAAACTGCTCTGGGGCACGTCGAACATGTTCTCGAACCGCCGGTTCATGGCGGGCGCGGCGACGAATCCCTCGCCCGACGTCTTCGCCTTCGCCGCCAGCCAAGTGAAGCGGGCGATGGACGCGACGAAGAAGCTCGCCGGCGCCGGCTACGTGTTCTGGGGCGGACGCGAGGGTTACGAGACGCTGCTCAACACCGACATGGGACGGGAGCTGGACCACCTCGCGCGCTTCCTGCACATGGCCGTGGACTACAAGAAGAAGATCGGCTTCAAGGGGCAGTTCTACATCGAGCCGAAGCCGAAGGAGCCGACGAAGCACCAGTATGATTCCGACGCGGGCGCCTGCTTCGCCTTCCTCCAGAAGTACGGCCTGGTGGACCACCTGAAGCTCAACATCGAGGCCAACCACGCCACGCTGGCCGGCCACACGTTCCAGCACGAGCTGGCCTTCGCGGTGGCCAACGGCATCTTCGGGTCGGTGGACGCCAATCGCGGCGACCTGATGCTCGGCTGGGACACCGACCAGTTCCCGACCGATCTCTACGACACGACGCTGGCAATGTACATCATCCTGAAGGGCGGGGGGTTCACGACGGGCGGGCTGAACTTCGACGCCAAGGTGCGCCGCCAGTCCATTGACGCCGAGGACCTGTTCTACGCTCACATCGGCGGGATGGATGCGTTCGCCCGCGGGCTGAAGGCCGCGGCGAAGATGCTCAGGGAAAAGAAGTTCGAGAAGTTCCTGGCCAAGCGCTACAAGGGCTGGGGCACCGCGCTCGGCAAGAGCATCGAGGCGGGCAAGGTGGGCTTCAAGGAGCTGGAGGCCTACACCCTCAAGCACGGCGAGCCGAAGATCCAGAGCGGAAGGCAGGAGTTGCTGGAGAACATCCTGAACGAGTACATCTGAGCCGCGGAAGCGGCACGGCTCTTGCTCCGAAGGATATCATGGCCCATCCGGGCGACGCCTGGGTGGGCCATGCCATGACCAATGCCAAATCACAAATGCCAAATGACAAGAACTGAAGAGCCAGCCCGACACGGAATCAGGGGCGCACGCGCGCCCCCGGCAGAGACTCCAGGGTCTGGTCTCCGCATTCGTTCCTCAATGTGGCATTTGGGATTTGGCATCTGGCATTCTTGATCAGGAGAGCAGAGAATGGCTTCGTACAAGAGCTTCGAGGACCTGCCGGTCTGGCA